>Ga0209036_1000237_pt1 | contig 23202 bp, 22 predicted proteins | sample MarorgKNORR_S2LV_3_FD_188222 | JGI IMG/M metagenome (GOLD analysis project Ga0209036, IMG submission 188222) | Marine microbial communities from the Southern Atlantic Ocean, analyzing organic carbon cycling - DCM_A/KNORR_S2/LV (SPAdes) (version 2) | ecosystem: Environmental > Aquatic > Marine >... | reverse complement strand
GATGTAAAATTCATCTAATGACTCGTTAAAATCCGACAAGAACAAGTCGGTTGTGTTCCCCGAGACATTCAAAAATAATTTGTCCCCCATACCTTTATGGTTATCGCAATAAAAGTAAAGTAGATCTGGGGAATCGGTACCTACCGTTAGAGCGATAGATGTTCCATTTCTCACGGCACCCATGCTTGAACCCCCTGAGTGCGATCCGTCTCGCGTGGAGGACAATCTAAAGGGATGTGTTTGCAACGAGGCGTCACTCAGATCAAAAATGGCTGTATCCCCTCTCCTGAGGGATAGGTCTCCATTGTCTGTTGGCATAACCTTAAACAAGGTTCGCCCTTCGTACTCATCTGGTTGAGCCACAACTTTATAGTAGCGGGCCTCTTGGTCTTGGGCTAACAACCCCCCTGATGCAAGGTACAAGAGGCCTAATAAAAAAAAATGAAAGATGCTAGACTTAGGGGACCGGGTAAAATTCATGCTAAACCTCCGACGCGATGAGAGACCTAACGTTAGAATGTCCCACCCAGATCACAGCGTTAAACTTTCTAAAGAGTTGAATTTTGGACACCTGTGAACGACGCAATTTTACCCTCATTCCCGTTCCCTGTTAGCCGATACTTATAGTATCTTTTGAGTATGGGTATGAAGAGTTATAAAAGTTAATCAACCAACGAAAGAACAGCTACTTTTACGAGAGATAATTTATGTCGAAACATTCCGCACTAAACACTTTTGGTAGATCTGGGAACCCAGCATTTACTAGGAATTTTAACCTTGCCGGAGCTATAGCTCAGGAAGAGCGCATGACGTTAGATGGAGCCGTCAACAAGACAGTAATCTTGCTTACCTTGTGCTTTGCGGGATCTTTCATAGGGTGGAATGCTCCAGCCTTAACATTGCCGGCCCTAATTATTGGCACAATCCTGTCATTTGTAACAATATTTAGGAGTCCGGCAAAAGCAGGTGCAACAGCTCCGTTTTATGCCGCTTTCCAGGGGGTTGCTCTTGGAGGCATCACTGTGTTTGCAGAAGCTCAGTACCCTGGGATTGGAATCCAAGCCATAGGCTTAACTTTCGGAATACTCGCCTCACTACTCTTCTGCTACAAGACTGGAATAATAAAGCCAACAGAAAATTTCAGGCTTATGATTTTCTCGGCAACTATGGGAATAGGGCTTCTGTATCTCGTTAGCTTCGTTATGTCATTTTTTGGGTCTGGAATTGGTTTTATACATTCAAACGGCTTATTTGGGATTGGTTTTTCTTTATTTGTCGTTGGAATCGCGGCTCTCAATCTTGTGTTAGATTTTGACTTTATCGAAGAGGGGGCAGAGCAAGGGCTACCCAAACACATGGAGTGGTATGGAGCCTTTTCATTAATGGTTACCTTGGTTTGGTTGTATATTGAGATTTTACGATTGTTAATGAAGCTAAGAAGCAGATGAAATGAATACTCTTATTTTCGGCCTGCTTACCATCATCTCATTATTCATTTTTATGAAGCTTGGAAAAATTAAGGCTTCAACAAAGCAATTAAATCGCGGTAATCGGATCAGATGGACTCAGAATCAAAATCCAAGTTTAAGTGAAGATAGAGATAACTCGAAAATTGCAAAAGAAGAACCTGAAAAAATTAGTGACCAGTCAAAAAAATAACCTTCTTAGAATTTACGAACACGCTATTAACGAGTCGCGATCTTAGATTTTAAAGATGTTGACTCTTGCAGAGAAGCGTAAAAAACTATCTGTACAAACAAAAAGAGGCTCTAAGCAAAGTACAACTATGAAGTGAATCGCTTTGCCCTTATGCTTCCTTGTTAACCAATATCTGTAGTATCTTCTGGGCCATCAAGATAAATTATTCGTACTCAGTTAATTGTGAGCAGGAGAAAGCAATGACAAAAGTGATGGTAAGTGCAGAAGTGGAAAATATAGAACGTTGGAAAACCGGGTTTGCGACTCATTCAGAGTTATTCAAAAAACAAGCGGTGACAGTTGCTTATTATGGCGCAGGCGAGAAAAATAAGGGCGTAGCATGCTTTGAAACGGAAGACCTGAATGCCTTTATGGAGATATTAGAATCGGCCGACACTGCTGAAGCAATGTCGCATGATGGAATCATCGATGGTACTGTCGAAATTTTTGTATTAGATTCAATATTAGAAATTTGAGAGTAGTTAAGGTCATAACAGCAATACCCTACTTTGCTTCTCTAGAGGTGGTTGCCCAGTCGGATACGCACCGACATTGTGATTATGAAGAGGAATCTTCTTTTCGCTACGCATGTTCCTCTAGCGAAGCGTGGCAGTGCAGTAATTTTAACGAGCAAATCCTAGGTTAGTTTAGATAGCATAAGTTATGCTTACCAAATAAATGAGAGGCAAATCGTGGTAACTAGACGTCAAGTTCTACAGTCAATGACTGCCCTCCCTTTTCTTACGAGTTGTGCGGCTACAAATCAAAGAAATTCAAAAAATTATACTCCTTCAGGTTTACCATTACGCCGCGTGAATGTCTCCGAAGATCGTATTATTCGCTCTATCGCAGGATTACGTCCCTATCGTTCCAAAGGTTTCGTTGTCAAAGCTGAGCGAATGAATGATAAGGTGATAATCCATAACTATGGTCACGGTGGTGGCGGCATTACATTATCTTGGGGTACCTCTCATTTAGCCAGAGAACTCGCTACCCAAACCCAACATAAGCGTTGCGCAATCTTGGGTTGCGGAGCCGCAGGGCTCTCTGCAGCTAGACTGATGCAAAATGCCGGCTGGGAAGTAAGTATTTATGCCAAAGATTTACCGCCAAACACCACATCTAATATTGCAGGTGGGCAGTGGTCGCCGACTTCGGTCTTTGACAAAAACGCGGTATCACCAGCATTTCTTACCCAATTTGAAAGCGCGATGCGCCATGCTTACCGCTATTATCAAAATTTAGTGGGAACAAAATACGGCGTCCGCTGGATTAGTAATTATATGATAGCTGATAGTCCAGAAGAAACAGACAGTCTTTATTCAACGTATAGCGATATGTACCCAGAGCTCAGTCAATTAGACTCCTCACAACACCCATTCGATGCTGCTCATGTTTTGCACATGGATACTATGCTGATTGAACCGGCAATTTATTTACCAGCTATGATGAATGATTTTCAAATTGCTGACGGAAGAATAATTGTCAAAGAGTTTGAAGACACTAATGAAGTCCTGCAGCTCGAAGAACCTGTAATCATAAATTGTACGGGGCTAGGATCGCGAATGTTGTTCAGCGACAACGATTTGATTCCCATAAAAGGACAGCTTACCTTTTTGTTACCACAGGATGAAATCGATTACATAATCATCGGAAACGGCGGACTTTACATGTTCCCGCGCAGTGATGGCATACTCCTCGGCGGAACTTTCGAAAGGAATAATTGGGATACAACACCTGATCCAGAGAAAACTCGCCAAATCGTTAATGGTCATCGTACATTCTTCGAAGCTATGAAAGACCCATGGGCATGACAGTTGACTCAGAAATCGCGAAATTCCTCATAGTCGATTGCGAATATACCAACTAATAGCAACAATAATCTTACTTTGCTTCTCTGCTGCTGGCACTCGTTATAATGAATAAATTATCAAAGACAAACTTAAAATCGCTGGGAATCTTTATAGCATCACTGACTATTTTTGGTACAATTGTCTCCCTAGATATTAGTGCTTTCTTTCATCCAGAGGCCGCTCTGCTTATCATAGGTGGGACGTTTAGCTACATACTTATAGCTAATAGGGCCAAATCAATAGCATACAGAATAGGTGAAGGAGCAGTGTTTTTTGGTTGGCTAGGCCTGCTGATTGCTTGGACACATATTGCATATAATAGCTTTTATGATTTTAGGCCGGATGGATTGGGTTTGGCTGTAGCATATTCAATGCATCCATTATTTTATGGATACATCATTAAATTATTTTCAATGGCACATGAGGATTAACGTTACAGATTTTACTGAGTGATTTGTTGGTCGATATATATAGTAATTTCTAGGTATGCAATACTTAGGGGTGAATACGAGTGGCTAAGCTCAATTATAGTTTCGAAAAGCGTCAGAAAGAATAAAAGAAGAGCAGCACTCGCAAACGATAAGGGTAGACGATAATCAGCCGAATGACGCTCAAACCCATATCTGGAAACGATGACAATTCGGTTCCGATGAGCGATTTAGAAAAAATTAGTCGAAGTATTAATATTAAATAAACTAAGGAAAGCAAAATATGAGTAAAGGTACAGTAAAGTGGTTCAATGCGGATAAAGGTTTCGGTTTCATTACTCCAGAAGATGGTGGCAAGGATCTATTTGTCCATCATTCGGAAATTCAAAGTGGCGGAGAATATGCAACTCTAAATGATGGTCAGCAAGTAGAATTTGAAGTTGGGCAAGGCCAGAAAGGGCCGTGTGCAAATAAAGTTGTCGCTGTTTAAGCTATAACCCCACAACAGGATCGTCGCTTTTCATACCGTAAGCAAGAGCTGATTACCAGAGCGCAGAATGATAACGTGCGTCATATAATAGCTCATGCGAATAGTAGTAAAATTGGTATTAATTAGCTTATAATGCCCGACCGTAAATTGCTGTTGTCGGGTTCAATTTTCGACATAGTAGGTAATTGATTATAAACAAAAAAAATTGCCCAATAGCTCAATGGTAGAGTAGGTGACTGTTAATCACTTGGTTCCTGGTTCGAGTCCAGGTTGGGCAGCCATTTTTACCAACAAATCTTAGCTAAAATTTCTACTAGAATTGATTATAAGGAGACTAATTATGCGAGCTTTAGTTTTAGCTTGTATTTTCATGCTCAACACATCTGCTTTTGGGCAGTCAAACCCAGTAGTAGTAATGGAAACCTCGGCGGGTTCGATAAAAATCGAGTTACGCGCGGACTTGACACCTATTACCGTGGAAAACTTTTTGAGATACGTCGACAACGGTTATTACGATGGTTTGATTTTCCATCGCGTTATAAGCGGATTTATGATTCAAGGAGGTGGCTTTGATCCTGATATGGTTCAAAAGTCTACCTACGATCCCATAAAAAACGAAGCAGATACCGGAATTTCAAATGCTAGAGGTACTATAGCAATGGCCAGAACCGGCGTAGTTGACAGTGCCACGTCCCAATTCTTTATAAACCTAGTTAATAACGAACGTCTAGACTTTCAAAATTCCTCACCCTCCGGTTATGGCTATACCGCCTTTGGAAGAGTAGTTGAGGGAATGGATATTGTCGATCAGATAGCAAGAGTCGCCACAGGGTCGCAGAGAGGATACCAAAATGTCCCTTTGGAACCGGTTGTTATTAACTCATTAAAAAGGGATCAATAAAGGGTTTTATTGATCCCTGAATAGGGACGTAACTTTTTCGCCTTCTTCTCGTGACGCATCTTCATTGTTCAAGCTTTCTGTCAAAGCAGGAGCTTTACCATAGCGCAATCCCCAAAGTGGATCCTCAACATCCTCTTTTGGTTCGAAACCATCCACAGCTTCCATGAGAACCGAACGAACACCATGCACATCCATCGATTCACACGCTTCCCTCAACCGCCGTAATAATTTCTGAAGCGTTCCCCACGAGAGAGTTTCTTCCTGGGCGCGAAGTATTTTTGGATGCTCAGTCCCAGTGACGGATTCACCTATCATTAGTTCTTCATACAATTTTTCCCCAGGACGTAAACCCGAATACTCTATAGCTATATCCCCTCGATAAGAATTCGCGTCTTTAACGTCATAACCCATCAAATGAATCATCTTCTTTGCAAGATCATCAATTCTTATTGGTTCATTCATGTCTAATACAAAGACATCTCCACCAGTAGCCATGGAGCCTGCTTGAATGACCAGCTGCGCCGCCTCCTGAACAGTCATGAAGTAACGGGTGACTTCTGGATGGGTGACTGTAACTGGGCCACCACCCTTGATCTGTCTTCGAAACAAAGGAACTACTGAACCGGATGATCCCAAAACATTTCCAAACCTCACCATACTAAATTTTGTAGCTTGCTCAGACTTCGCTAAAGCTTGAAGCACCTGCTCAGCGAAACGTTTAGAGGCACCCATAAAGTTTGTGGGTCGTACAGCCTTGTCTGTAGATATCAGAACAAAGTTCTTTACTTTGTACTTCATGGCTGCTTCTGCTGCCAATAAAGTGCCGAATATATTATTTTGAGCTCCCTCCACTATATTTTTCTCTACCATGGGGACTTGCTTATATGCAGCAACATGGTAAATCGTGTCTACTTGAAAGCTTCTTACTGCATTTTCAATTTGAGATTTATTACAAACAGACCCCAATAAAGCTATAATTTTAATTCCCTCTCCACCCTCAATTAGGCTCAGCTTTTCTTTCAGCTCTCTCTCAATCTCGTACAACCCATACTCGAAACTATCTAGTAGCACCACTCTCGCTGGGTTTATATTTATGATCTGTCGGCACAATTCAGATCCAATAGATCCTCCTGCCCCAGTCACCATTACCGATTGACCCGAGATACAAGCTCCCAACAACTCGGGGTTTGGTGGCACTATTTCTCTGCCAAGAAGATCCTCTATATCAATATCTCGGACTTCATCAACATCAGATTTTCCTGAAACCATGTCAAACAAATCTGGAACAGTCTTAACATGCACTGGAAGATGCTCTAAACGATTCAGAATCTCCTTTCGTTCAAAACCTGTAGCAGAGGGTATTGCCAATAAAATCTTGCGGACCGAATAACTTTCTATTAATTCATATAGCGCATTTGGGCCATAGATCCTTATTCCATGTACGGTGCTTCCAAGCATACGATGACTATCATCTACAAATGCTACCGGCAAGTACTGATCACCGTTTTGAAGGGCAACAAGTAACTGCATTCCAGAGCTCCCAGCGCCATAGATAATAACCGGTTCTCTAGGCCGAAAGTTTCTTATCAAGCTCTGCAACACAACCTTAGCAACAAACCTGCTTCCACCTATAAACAAAAGTGCCATCATCCAATAAATGGGAAGAATTGAGTAATCTGGAGTGGAAAGTGGTTCAGAAAGGAAATAAGACGCAGCGACAAAACAAGTTGAAATTGTTACACCTTTCAGAACTAAGAATCCTGACTGAAGGCCCATATACAAAACAATTGCTCTATAAAATCCTATTCGAGCCAACACAAAAATAGTTAGTAACGTAGCAATAGCAAAATAAAATATTTTTTCCTGTCCGAGAAATTCCTTACCTAAAAGCGAAAAAGAGAATGCTAACGCGACAGCAATCATGATGCTGTCACACAACATCATAAGAATGCGCTTAATCGAACTCGACAACGGTATCGTATATGAGTGCATATTATTTTCAGCCTATCGCTTTTCTAGCTTCTTTCTGTATTTTTTAAATTAGTCAAATGACTTCTATCAAAATGCAAACCGACTAATCTCCGTTTCCTGCGTTTAAACACTTACAAAGGTACACTAAAGGAGTCATCGCAACCAGGCAAATATATAACGCAGCATTTGGGAAGTGGAAAGATAGCCAACCCAAAGGAGCCAACCAGGTGCAGTTTATGACAAGCACCGCTAATATTACACTTTCGTGACTTCCCCACTTTCTTCCGGCGATTTGATAAGCATGGCTCGAGTGTCCTTCGTACCAGCTTTTACCTTTTGCCACTCTGACAGCAAGAGTCCACGTAGAATCTACCACGAATACTCCTAATAAGATGAACCAAGTCCACACTGTCATGGTATCGTTGTGCATTGAAATCAAAGCAAGCACACCCAGAACGAATCCGATAAAGCTACTACCAACATCACCCATAAAGATCTTTGCTGGCGGCCAATTCCAAATTAAAAATCCAGAAATAGAAGAAATAAGGATAGCTGAAATTAATGCAACCAAGTTATCACCAGCGATGATTGCAAAAACCAATGACATTGAGGTTACGAAAATCAATTCAGTACCAGCTAGTGCGTCAGCTCCGTCCATAAAATTATACAGGTTAAGCAACCAAATTAAGGCCAGAACCCCCAGTAATATCAAAATTCCAGAATTTGAAAGTTGGAAGAAAGAAAAATCTATCGATGGCACGCCTCCCAAAGAATATACTACCCAAAATGCAGCGACAAATTGGGTAGGCAGGCGTACCCATAAACTCAAACTTGATACATCATCCGCAAACCCGAGGACTGCAATGAGAGAGCCACCCATAAGTGCATGGTACTCGTTAACGGGGATGCGATCATTTACGAATAATAAGGTAGCAACCACCAAGAATACGATCACGACAACAGCACCACCTCCACTGGGTATAGGATATGAATGCGCGCTTCTCTTAATAGGGTGGTCAAGTAAATGGGGCGTATGACCCAATTTTTCGAAAATCACTGTAAGAAAGAACGTGGAGAGAAATATTATTAAAAAAAGAATCGACATTACTTAAACTTAAACTCAGATGAAATTCATTTAGAGCTGGGTAATTTCAGAATTAAAATCAATTAAAGCCTCCAGTGGAGAGTTAGCTTCAGTTATAGGTCGACCGATAACTAAGTAATCGCTTCCGTTACGAATTGCCTCGGCGGGGCCGACCACTCGCTTTTGATCTTCCGTTGCATCTTGTGGACGCCTGATGCCGGGAGTGATTAATTTGAACTCTAAAGGCATTGAAACTCTCAAAATTTTTGTTTCAGCAGCAGAACAAACAACCCCATCTAAACCTGAGTTATATGCTAATTTGGCCAGCTTATTTACATGTTTTTGCACGTCTTCATTTACACCTACCTCGTAAAGATCATTTCTTGCCATACTCGTCAAGACGGTAACCCCAATAATTAGCGGTCTTTTGCTTCGCTCGGATTCCAACGCCTCTCTTGCTGCTATCATCATTGATGAGCCTCCCGAAGCATGTATATTTAACATCCAAACACCGAGGTCCGCTGCTACTTTTACCGCGTTTGCGACAGTGTTTGGAATATCATGAAACTTTAAATCCAAGAAAACATCAAAGTTTTTATCAACTATGCTTTTTACTAACTCAGGTCCGCCCGCAGCAAATAGTTCTTTTCCGACTTTAACCCTGCAAAGGTCTGGATTAAGCTGCTCAAGAAAATTAAGAGCTTTAGCTGGAGTTGAAAAATCTAACGCCACTATTATTTGCTTCACGAGTTGGGCTCCAGAATATAATCGGAATGGAAAGTTTCAGAATAATTATACACATTTGGCTTGGCGAATTGGTTGAGTCTTATCAAAATTCTTACAGCTCGAGCATGAGCAATAAAGTGATTTAGAACAAAATTCCTTGTAAGTATAATAACAGTCAATTGTTTCTCCCCAGAAAACTTTTGGAAAAATCACTAATTTTTATCGCTCGAATTTTTCATCTTCAAGCTAGCAAGCTGGCTCTCAAATTTTTTTAATCTGCCTCTCAAGATAAATATTTCAGCTTTGTCTTTCATAGCCCTAAAAATTCTCAAACCGAGGACTAGCCCTAAAAGACTTCCTGCAACAAAAACTCCAATCACCAATACTGACAAAGGGAGCTCCCAAATCTCGAAATTACCAATGAAAATGACCGTAGGCTCTGAATTAAAGCGAACAAAAATGATACTAACAGTAAAAACCACGAAAAGTATTAAAGCAAAAATTAATCTACTCAACTTTTTCATGTTTTAAGTCCTCGCCTAATTTTAATAAAATAGGGATGCTCATGAAGTTGTATCTCATATAATAAAAAACGGCATAACCTTTAGGTTATGCCGTTCGTTAGGGAAGACATTGTCCTTAGTTAGAGAATCTGCTGCTGCAGAATGCTGCTGTTCACTCTATCACGCAACTCTTTGCCGGGCTTAAAGTGTGGGACATACTTACCACTCAAAGCCACCGGTGATCCTGTCTTAGGGTTTCTTCCTATTCGAGGAACCCTGTAATGCAAAGAAAAACTTCCGAAACCTCTAATCTCGATTCGGCCTCCTTCAGATAGTATCTGAGACATATACTCAAGGATTGATTTAATAGCCAACTCAACATCTTTAGATGATAGCTGCGCTTGCTTGCCTGCGATGCGATCAATTAGTTCAGACTTAGTCATAAAATTTCCTTTGGTCTTGAGCAAATATTGCTACTTCTGTTACGTAAATGCTCGTATGCCGACCCACACGTCGAGCCTTTATAAAATAAAGCTTCACCAATATTTATTTAACTTTTATCTAACTCTGCCTTTATAAGATCGCCGATTGTGCCGGGCGAGACATCACTACTCTCTAGGTTTTTGTGTTCCTTAATCGCGGCATTTTCGTCATCGATTTCTATGGCTTTAATTGACAGACTAATATGTCGGTTCTTTTGATCTATATTAGCGATCTTTACTTCTATTTCTTCACCTTCTTTTAAAATTGTTCTGATATCTTCAACCTTTTCGCGACTGACCTCTGAAGCTCGAAGAGTTCCTTCAACCCTATCTTGAAGCTCCAACGTTGCTGATTTAGCTTCAACCGTCAAGACTCTTCCTTTAACCACGCTCCCTTTTTCAAAATTAGACACATAATCCATATAAGGGTCATCTTCGAGTTGCTTAATTCCCAAAGAAATCCTCTCCCTCTCCGAGTCAATCGATAATATAACAGTCTCGATCTCGTCACCTTTATTGTAGTTTCTTACAGCCTCTTCTCCGCTTTCTTCCCAAGATATGTCTGAGAGGTGCACCAAACCATCGATATTCCCGTCGAGACCTATGAATATCCCAAAATCAGTAATTGATTTAATACTCCCAGAAATTCTATCTCCCTTTTTAAAGCTTTCTGCAAACCCATCCCAAGGATTTTGATGACACTGCTTTATACCAAGGGAGATTCGACGACGCTCTTCATCAATATCTAATATCATTACGTCGACTTCATCACCCAGCTGAACCACCTTTGAAGGATGTATATTTTTATTGGTCCAATCCATTTCAGAAACGTGCACTAGACCCTCAACTCCAGTTTCTAGCTCGGCGAAGCACCCATAATCGGTTAGGTTGGTTACAATAGCCTTAACTTGAGCCTTTTCAGGATACCTTTTCTTGATAGCCTGCCAGGGGTCTTCTCCTAGTTGCTTAAGGCCTAACGAAACTCTGTTTCTTTCTTTATCATACTTCAAGACCTTCACGTCTATCTCATCACCAACGTTTACAATCTCACTAGGGTGTTTAATCCTTTTCCATGACATATCAGTGATATGAAGCAAACCATCCACTCCCCCTAAGTCAACAAAGGCTCCATAATCTGTCAAATTCTTTACGATACCTTTAACCGACATACCTTCTTGGAGTTTTTCTAATAAAGCATCTCGTTCTTCGGTACTCACTGTTTCGAGAACGGCTCGTCTAGACACAACGACATTGTTGCGTTTCTTATCTAATTTTATTAATCGAAATTCTAATTCTTGACCTTCTAGATGCAGAGTATCTTTTATGGGCCTAACATCAACAAGAGAACCCGGAAGGAAAGCTCGAATGGTATTTAAGTCTACGGTAAAGCCACCCTTAACCTTGCCATTAATGAGCCCCGTAACAACTTCATTTTTTTCATAGGCAGCTTCTAATTCCATCCAAGATTCAGCGCGTTTAGCCTTTTCGCGAGACAAGCGTGTCTCGCCAAACCCATCTTCAACCGTCTCAAGAGCTACTTTAACTTCGTCTCCAATTTCAAGGGCTATATTCCCTTGGTCATCAAGAAACTGAATCTTTGGTATTACACCCTCTGATTTAAGTCCGGCGTGAACTGTTACCCAATCTGCATCAATGTCAATAATTGTTCCGGTGACAATCGCACCCGGAGTCATGTCTACATCGTTTAAACTTTGTTCAAATAGATCTGCGAAGGATTCACTCATTTGTTATACCAACTATATTAGAAAGGTTACAAACACTATTCATACTCATAACCAGCCACAATCCAGCTTTTGTGGAGTAATTATATTTATCCTTACGCTCAACCCTATACTGGTGGTATCCGCGCAAGGGGTTTTCTTCAAAGAAAGACCTGCTTTAGTCCGTTACTTTAAGAAGAGCTTTAAAATTTGATTAACAACTTCGTCTATGGTCAGGTCAGTTGAATCCAAAGTTACGGCGTCCTCAGCCGGTTTTAGAGGTGAGACAGCTCTCTCGGTATCACGTTTGTCTCTCTCTTTTAGATCTTGCAAAAGGTCGGGCAGAGTAGCATCAATACCCTTAGTAATCAACTGCTTATATCGCCTATTCGCTCGCTCCTTGACACTAGCCGTTAAAAAGATTTTTAAACTCGCATCAGGGAAAACCGTGGTCCCCATATCGCGACCATCTGCCACCAGACCCGGTTGCCGACGATAGGCTCTCTGACCTTCCAATAGAATATCCCGTATCTCTGGAATTTGGCCCAGTTTTGAGGCAAAGTCGCTTCCCATTTGAGACCGAATTAGCATGCTCACGTCTTTCCCATTCAAAATTACGCTGTGAGGCTTGTCGGACTCAAAGGAAATATCGGATTTATTATAAATTTCAACTATTTGAGCGTGGTTCATGAAGTCAACATTAGCTTTTTGGACAGCTATACCTAATGTTCGGTATATGGCGCCACTATCCAAATAATTGAAATCAAGTTTGCTGGCTAACTCCGAGGCAATAGTTCCCTTACCAGACCCAGAAGGTCCATCTATTGCAATAACAGGAGGCTTAGTCATTAGGTTTCTCTAACATCGATACCGATCGACCTAGCTAAGCCAACAAAACCGGGAAATGAAGTTGCAACATTCTCACAATCCTCGATTGAAATCGGTCCAGATGCCCGCACTCCTGCGATAGTGAATGCCATGGCAATTCTATGATCTGAAAAACTTTTAACATTCCCACCTAGAAGATTACCTCCTTTTATTTGGAGTCCATCATCAAAAGTTTTAAGAGTGATTCCTAATGCCGTTAGTCCATCAGCCATCGCTTGAATCCGGTCACTTTCTTTTACTCTCAGTTCACCTGCTCCTTTGATAGTCGTAATACCTTTTGCGCAGGCCGCAGCAATACAAAAGATTGGAAATTCATCAATAGCTAATGGCACTAATTCCACAGGAACCGAGATGCCCGACAGCTCTGAAGAGGCTATTGTTATGTCACCGACAGATTCTCCGCCCACCACTCTCTCATTACTAATTTGAAGTTCGGCGTTCATCAACTTCAGTAACGATATGATGCCTGTTCTAGTTGGATTTAACCCAACTTGCTTAAGATGTATTTCGCTATTTTTAGAAATTGCTGCAGCCACCATGAAGAAAGCAGCAGATGATATGTCTCCGGGCACTTCAATGTCAGTCGCAGTAAGACGCCCTCCCCCTGAAATAATGAGCTCCCCCTCTGCTTGCCTTCGCTCGACTGGATATCCAAATCCTTCTAACATCCGTTCCGTGTGATCTCTGCACGGTGCAGGCTCTGTAATTTTTGTAATACCGCTGGCGTTTATCCCGGCAAGTAACAAACACGACTTTATTTGCGCGCTAGCAATAGTCATTTCATGGCGAACACCGTGTAAGCTCGTTCCGGATATGTATAGAGGTGGGAAATTCCCTTTCGTTAACTTTATTCTCGCTCCAAATTCAGAGAGCGGATCGGAAATCCGTTGCATCGGCCGATTACTGAGTGATTCATCCCCAATAAGTTCCGAATCAAAGTTCTGAGCCGATAGGACTCCTGCAATTAATCGCATCGCGGTTCCAGAATTACCCATATATAAAGGGATACGTGGCGCTTTCAGTCCGTCGATTCCAACCCCGTAAACAATGACGACTCCATTATCTGGACCGACTATTGTAACCCCCATTTCGCAGAAGGCCTTTAAGGTGCATAAGGTATCTTCTCCTTCGAGGAAACCGGTAATTTTCGTTACACCATCGGCAATTGAACCTAAAATTATTGCTCGATGTGATATAGATTTGTCTCCAGGAACACTAATCGTCCCGTAAATTCTGCTAGAAGGATTAACTACATAATTTGTAGATCTTGACGGACTATTTAATGAGTTCTGAGGGTTATAATGCTTCTCCATAAAGTGCTCTCTAGCCGTTTTTGCTGCTTTAAAATTTATAGCTAGCGCCTGGTGATTTTTTTCTGAGAGTAGACTTTTATACCCCATCAGTTGATCTATAAAAGCGTCTAGCATGACTTCTGTTTCGTTTGCGTTTGTTAAAAAAATTTCTGACCACATAGTCGGATCACTAGACGCGAGCCTACTAAAATCAGCGAAACCTCCAGCAGCGTAACGAAATATGTCGTCGCTTTTCTTTTGTCCGATTAGGACGTTCACTAAAGCGTAGGCAAGCAAATGAGGAAGATGGCTGGTACTGGCGAGAATGCTGTCATGCTCATCCGGGCTCATGCCAATCACATTAGCCCCTATAGAGCGCCACAATTCATGAACTATTCCAACAGCAAACGTTGATGTCGAACTATGTGGTGTTAAAATAACGCTCCTTCCATCGAACAAGTTATGAGACGCGGCACCGTAACCACTGCGTTCTGATCCAGCTATTGGGTGCCCTAAAACAAAGTTCCTTTGGAAAGGCTCAGGCGCTAGTGTGACTGCCGCACGAATCGCAGTTTTAACGCTAGACACATCAGTGACAATTGAATTTTCACCAACGATTTCCGACAATTTCTTGATCATATCGATATTCGAGAGCGGCGGAAGAGCAAGAACAACGACATCGGAAACTTTTACAACACCTTCAAGATCGTCAAAATCGTTAATGGCCCCATCCGCAAGCGCAGCCTCAAGATTAACCGCGTTAAGGTCATAAGCCCTTATTTTAATATTTGGCAACTTATATCTTAACGACCGAGCTAAACTTCCTCCTATGAGGCCAAGCCCTAAAATTCCAATTGATAATTTGCTTAATGACGACAAGGATTCAACCTATTTGTTGGTATCTATTTCTGAAACGCTGCGGCCGGATAAGAGCCTAGTATTTTAATTTCAGCTGCACACCCATTTAACCTAGCAAAAAGTTTCTGTACAACCTTATCACTCATATGGCCTTCAAAATCTATAAAAAAAACATACTCCCATGCTTCAATTTTCGCTGGTCGTGTTTCTATTTTTGTGAGACTTATTTTTAAATTTTCAAAGGGCTCCAAGATTCTGAATAGAGCCCCTGGCTTATTCTCCGCGTACGCAATAATACTCGTTTTATCGCGACCACATGGGTTTGTGTTCTCTTGGGATAACACCAAGAAACGCGTGCTATTATGTTTTTGGTCCTGAATGCCCTTAGACGCCGGCAATAAATTGTAAACTGTAGCGGCGAGCTCACCTGCAATCGCCGCCGTTCCGGTGCTAGTCGCAGCCATACGGGCTGCTTCAGCATTACTTGAGCACTCTACCAGTTCAACGCTGGGGTAGTTTTTGGACAACCAAGTTCGACATTGGGCCAATGACTGCTTATGTGATGCTATCGTTTTAAGCGCATCAATCTCTGTGGATTTTGCAATGAGCAAATGATGTTCAATTGCAACGATTATCTCACCGCTTATAAGAACTTTATTCTCTAACAAACAGTCTTGAGCATTATTAACCGTTCCTTCGGTTGAGTTCTCGATCGGAACAATGCCATACCTTGCCTGTTCGCTCTCCACAAGAGCAAACACATCTTCTATAGTTGAACATGACTGGAACTCAGAGCTTTTTCCAAAATGCTTAATGGCAGCGACCTGGGAGAACGTCCCCTCTGGACCAAGGTAGGCAATTGTATTTGGAACTTTCAAGAATTTTTCCTTATTGATACCCAGCTTAAGTGGACTATCGTTCAGCCAATAAATAAGGTTTCAATTGCTTATACCTCTGTATCCCCTGCGCTTAACTCATTATCATTAACATCAGGTTCATCAACTTGCTCTAAGCCAACAAGCTTTTCTCCGTCCTTCAATCTTATTAATCTAACACCTTGGGTATTCCTGCCCTGCACAGACACCTCTTCGACCCTGGTTCTAACCAATGTGCCTTTGTCTGAGATAAGCATAATCTCATCACTTTCACTAACCTGAACTGCTCCAACCACCTTTCCATTTCTCTCACTGACTTGCATTCCAATCACGCCTTGACCGCCGCGCCCATAAACCGGATATTCGCTGCTATTAGTCCTTTTCCCGTAACCGTTTTCACTTACTGTAAGTATTTGTTTCTCATCGCTGGGAATTATCAACGAAATCATCTTAAAACCGTGCAGCATTTTAATACCACGCACTCCCCTGGCGGTTCTGCCCATCGGCCTAACATCTGACTCTCGAAATCGAATGGTTTTACCACTCTCGCTAACTAACATAACGTCGTGCGACCCACTTGTTATTGCGGTTCCAATCAGTTTGTCACCATCATCTAATTCAATTGCCCTTAAACCAACGCTGCGTTGGCGTGCAAAATTACTGAGTGACGTCTTTTTCACAATACCATTACGAGTTGCCATAAACACAAATCGATCATCGTCAAACTGAGTAACAGGAAGCATACTAGTAATTCTTTCTTCATCTTCCAACGGTAGTATATTTACGATTGGTCTTCCTCGCGACGTTCGACTCGCAACTGGTATTTGAAATACTTTTAACCAATAGACCTTACCTACACTACTGAAACATAGCAGCGTGTCATGCGTATTAGCGATTAAGAGGTGCTCAACAAAATCTTCTTCCTTTACACTCGCAGCGGCCTTGCCGGTCCCACCTCGACGCTGCGCGGAATAATCCGCTAAAGGTTGTGTTTTTGCATATCCATTTTGAGAAATAGTAACGACGCGATCCTCTTCAGAAATTAAATCTTCCATGGTTAAGTCTTGTTGGGACCCTACAATTTCTGTGCGCCTTTCATCACCATACTCATTTCTAACATTTTCTAGTTCGCCCCTTACGACAGACACTAGCCTCGATCTGTTTTCCAAGATATCAAGGTAATCAGCAATTTGTTCCAACAATTCTTTATAATCGTTGATTAATTTTTCGTGTTCCAACCCAGTAAGCCGATGAAGCCTGAGGTCTAATATTGCTTGCGCCTGATCCGGCGAAAGAAAATATAGTTCGTCTTTTAGCCCATATTGCTCGGCTAAATCATCTGGCCGGCAAGAATCAGAGCCTGCTTCGCCCAGCATTTTTAAAACGCTATCAGACCTCCAAGACCGCTTAAGCAATTCCTCTTTGGCCTCATTCGACGAAGGAGATTTTTTTATTAACTCGATTACCTGATCTATATTAGCCAGCGCAACCGCTAACCCCTCAAGGATATGACCTTTCTCCCTAGCTTTTCTCAGCAAATAGACCGTTCTCCTGGATACTACTTCTCGGCGATGCCGAACAAACGAATCAAGGATTTCCTTCAAGTTGAGCAATCGAGGTGCGCCCTCAACAAGCGCAACCATGTTAATACCAAACACGGATTGCATCTGCGTTTGTGCGTATAAATTGTTTAAAACGACTTCTCCCATCTCTCCTTTTCGGAGTTCTATAACTATCCTTAACCCATCTTTATCTGATTCATCTCTTAGTTCAGAAATCCCTTCTATCTTTTTGTCCTTCACTAATTCAGCAATTCGCTCGATCAACTTTGATTTATTCAGCTGATAAGGTATTTCAGAAACGATGATAGTTTCCCTATCAGTTTTTTCATCCGTCAATACTTCTGCTTTTGCTCGAACGTAGATTCTTCCCCGGCCTTCTTTATAGGCCTTTACGATCCCAGCTCGTCCGTTTATAACCGCACCTGTTGGAAAATCCGGCCCTTGAATATGTTCCATCAACGAATCGATTTCTATATCTGGATCGTCTAACAAGGCAATTGCTGCATTTATCACCTCATTTAAGTTATGAGGTGGAATATTAGTCGCCATACCGACCGCGATGCCCGAGGATCCATTAACAAGCAGATTAGGGACCAAGGACGGCAATACATCAGGGATGTCCTCTGTCCCGTCATAATTTGGTGAGAAGTCGACAGTTTCTTTATCGAGGTCTGCAAGCAGATCATGAGAAATCTTAGCCATACGTATTTCGGTATAGCGCATTGCGGCCGCAGCATCCCCATCAATTGAACCAAAGTTACCTTGACCGTCCACTAATGGATAGCGCAATGAAAAATCTTGAGCCATCCGAACTATAGTATCGTATGCTGCCGTATCACCGTGGGGATGATATTTACCTATAACGTCACCCACGACGCGAGCCGACTTTTTGTATGGCTTATTAAAGTCATTAGACAGAACTTCCATTGCGTATAACACTCGTCTATGAACTGGCTTAAGGCCATCCCTTACGTCGGGCAAAGCTCGACCTACGATAACACTCATCGCATATGCTAAATACGACTCTCGCATCTCGCTCTCTAATGCGACAGGCGAAACCTGTTTGGCAAATTCAGACATAAACTAACTTTCCGCGCCTAATTAGATAGAATAAAAAATTGAGTTCTCGTTCTTTTTGAAGTGTCCATTTTGGACATTATCGGTTCTCGTTAATCACTTCCGCGTCGAATTTCATAGTTTTATATGAGCGTCAATTTTTTATTCTGTTTGGGGTTTGAATCAAAGCGTTTTTACACGCCAATTATACCACAAATAAAGCTGAAAAGGACATAACAGAGGCTAATTTTCGTGACTATAATTTGTATTGAAATCAGACAGTTAAAATACCTGAATGGCGCAAATTTTCATTGAACAACTATATGATGTTTTTGGAATAGTTTGAGAGGTATACTTTACTTAAAGTCGGTTTATATCCTCGACTATTTTGATTAGAATTTTTCAAACCTGAACCCTCAAGAAACCGGAAGGCTTATGAACGTTGACCTTATAATTGAGTCGAAATGGATTGCACCAATTATTCCCGAGCAGTCTCTGCTAACAGATTATGCTGTTGTTATTAAAGATAAGAAAATAGTTGCAGTGTGCCCGCAAAAAGATCTTGCCAGCCAATACGTCGCCTCAAAAAACATCCAATTATCAGAGCATATTTTAATGCCAGGCTTAATAAACGCTCACGGTCACGCTCCTATGACATTGCTTCGCGGAATGGCCGATGATATGCCTTTAGATGACTGGCTAAATAAAAGAATATGGCCACTTGAGGAGAAGTTTGTCAATCATGAGTTCGTGGAGTCCGGCGCAGAATTAGCAATAGCTGAAATGATTTTATCTGGCACAACAAGTTTCGCAGATATGTATTTCTATCCCGATCAAGTAGCGAAAGCTGCGATAAGGTCTAATATGAGAGTGCAGCTCGCAAGCCCCATTTTGGATTTCCCTACGGTTTGGGCCAAAAGTTCAGAAGAGTATATTGCAAAAGCAACCCAGCTCCATGATCAGTATCGTAATAGTGAGCTTGTTTCAACTGCATTTGGACCACATGCTCCCTATACTATTTCTGACGCGCCGCTAACAAAAATTGGAATGTTAGCTGAAGAACTTGACGTACCCATCCATATGCATATTCATGAAACTGCCCAAGAAGTATCAGATTCAATTGAACAATTTGGTTGTAGACCGCTCACAAGGTTACACAAAATAGGGTTTGTGAATCCGAGACTTAATTGTGTTCATGCCACTCAATTAACACAAGACGAAATAGCAATGTTAAGTGAGTCAGGGTCAAGCGTAGTCCACTGCCCTGCGTCAAACATGAAGCTGGCAAGCGGGATCTGCGACGTTTCAAAGCTTATCTTTTGCAATACTAATGTGTGCCTTGGTACAGATGGAGCTGCAAGTAACAATGAACTAGATTTACTCAAAGAAGCGCGACTCGCATCATTACTTGCAAAGATTCAGAGTAGGACCGCCAGTTCACTGCCAGCGTATAAGACTCTTGAAATGATGACAATCAATGGAGCTAAAGCTCTTGGTTTAGACAAGTTTATCGGCAGCTTGGAACCTGGCAAACTAGCAGACATAACGGCTATTTCTCTTAATGCTCCAAATACCTTACCAATTAATAACCCGCTCTCTCATGTGGTTTACTCAGTAAATTCATCTCAAGTGAGCCATGTTTGGGTAGGTGGACGTAATATCCTACATGAGCGGCAACTGCAAACCGTCGACTTGAACAAAATACAGACTATTTCATCTCGATGGCAAAAACGTATTCAGCGGGGAATAACATCACAGACATGAAAAACGTAAGTGAATCAGAAATTCGAAAATTCGAGGCGCTTGCCAGCCGATGGTGGGACCCAAACAGTGAATTTAGGCCATTACATGAAATTAACCCTCTACGCGTAAACTATATCTCCAGAAAGATAAATGTTGCAGAAAAGGACGTATTAGACGTGGGTTGCGGTGGGGGCATTTTAGCAGAATCAATGGCTCAGCACGGAGCCAACGTTACTGCAATTGACCTTGCGGAGGCCTCGCTTTCAGTTGCTAAGCTGCATTTAATGGAAAGTAATTTAGAAGTTGATTATCGCTTCACATCGGCTGAAAATCTCGCTCAAAATGAGTCGGAGAGCTTCGATATTGTAACCTGCCTTGAAATGTTAGAACATGTCCCCAACCCAGAGTTGGTTGTCAATGCTTGCTTTAAATTACTAAAACCAGGCGGGTTTGCTTTCTTCTCAACGATTAATCGAAATCCAAAATCCTACCTTTTCGCAATAATCGGTGCAGAATATTTGCTAAAATTACTACCGATCGGTACTCACGATTACGGCAAATTTATTAAACCATCTGAACTTGCAGCTTGGTGCAGGTCAGTCGATTTTGAACTCAACGACCAAATCGGAATGGGATATAATCCACTAACCAAACGCTACTTCCTTCAAAAGAACCTTGATGTAAACTATATTGCATGTTTCCAGAAGCCTCCTTTAATCACGTAAGTAATCTACTGTGGCCCTCAACGATAATCTAGAATCTGTTCTGTTCGATTTAGATGGTACCTTGCTAGACACGGCACCAGACTTTGTTGCTGTCGTGAACGAATTACTCCTAGAAAATAATAAAAATCCAATAGATGCGAACACGATAACCAGTCGAGTGTCTGATGGCGCCCGAGCTCTTGTTAAACATGCCTTTGAGATCGACTCCGAACACGTTAATTTCCAAAGGCTTTATGAACGGCTTCTTGAACTCTATAAAAGAAAGTTAGGGACTACAGAATCAACCCTATACCCCGGGATAGAGAGCTTGTTAGTTCGACTTGATGAATCCCTGATCCCATGGGGTATAGTCACAAACAAACCAGAACTCTATGCAAAAATACTACTTTCTCAATTAAATCTTCTTAAAAGATGCGCCGTGCTGATTTGTCCAGATCACGTCAGAAAGCGAAAGCCAGACCCTGAACCTATCCATTTGGCATGCCAAAAACTAAAGTGTAACGAAAACAGATCTGTTTATATCGGCGACCATGTGCGCGATATCCGCGCCGCGGAAAGCGCCAATGTAACTTCAATAGCCGCGGCATATGGTTATCTAAACCAAGAAACTCGGGTTGAAAATTGGAAGGCTGACTTTATAGTTAGAAATTCTACCGAGCTGGAACAATTGCTGAATTCATTGAGGTTCCGCTAACGTAATGTTTACTTTTCAGCCGCCACTTAATTTCCTCCAAGATAAGACTATTATGATAACTGGAGCTAGCGATGGTATAGGGAAATGCTGCGCGTTATATTTTGCCCAGTACGGGGCCAACCTAATTTTATTAGGCCGCTCAAAAGCGAAGTTAGAAGAGGTCTATGATTTAGTAGATAAAATTAAGCCAAATAGTACGGTTATTCATCCATTAGATTTTGGAACCGCCTCGGAGCTTAACTATAAAGAAATAGCGGCATCCTTAGAAGAGCAATTTTTTGCCCTAGATGGCCTTGTTCATTGTGCTGGCATTTTAGGCCCTCGGACCCCAATTGAGTTTTATTCGGCTGATGACTGGGAACTTACTATGCGGATTAATGTATCCGCCGCTTTCCTCTTAACAAAATACCTCTTACCTTTCCTCAAAAAATCAATGGATGGACGGGTTGTGTTTACTTCATCTAGCGTCGGCAGAAAAGCACGAGGCCATTGGGGCGCATATGCTGTTTCTAAATTTGCCCTGGAGGGACTCATGCAAGTATTAGCTGATGAACTAGACAACACATCAAAGATTCGGATAAATAGCCTAAATCCGGGTGGAGTTCGCACTGCTATGAGAAGAACTGCGTATCCAGCAGAAAATCCTTCAGCAAATCCACCACCCGAGGTTTTGATGCCGCTCTATCTTTATCTATTCAGTTCAGAATCAAGAAATATTAATGGGCAGGCACTCAATTTCAAAGATTTCAATCCTTCGATTTATTCGAGGCCTGCTCAGAGTGATGAATAACAACAGCAATCCTAGCTTGTGACGGATTTTACCAATTTGTCTACATCTTTTTTTGAAAGTTCCTGGAACTGGCCCATTTTAATTGTACTAGGCATAAAAATAGGACCGAAACGGACCCTTTTTAGTCGACTAACTTTTAAGCCTTGCGATTCCCAGAGCTTCCTTACTTCCCTATTTCTTCCTTGCATAACGACCACATGATACCAACGGTTTATGCCTTCACCACCAAAATACTGGATATCGGTAAAGCGGCACAGATGTTCGTCTATAATCACACCTTTATGCATTTTTTCAACCATATCTTGAGTAACCTGACCCATAACTCTTACGGCATATTCTCTTTCAATTTCTGAACTTGGGTGAGCAAGTCGATTGGCTATGTCTCCATCTGTCGTGAATAACAATAAACCAGTCGTGTTAAAATCCAACCTTCCAACAGAAATCCACCTCTCATGCTTCAAAGATGGGAGCTTGTCGAAAACTGTCGGCCGCCCCCGCGGATCCTTCCTAGTACAAATTTCATTTTCGGGCTTATTGTAAATTAGAAATCTTCGCTTTGTTTCACGCACCCCTCGATGTGACGTCAATCGTTTACCGTCCACAAGAATTAAATCAGCATTGATCACTCGATCTCCGACCTTCGCGATCTTTCCATTTACTCTGATTCTTTTTTGAATTATCCAAGTTTCGATCTCACGCCGAGAACCAAAACCAGCTCTTGCGAGAACCTTCTGCAATTTTTCTGACATGGTAGATTCTTTAGATTAACAGATCATTTAATTGAAAGACGAATATTCACTCATCAACGTCAATCCTGACGTTCTGATCATTTTTGTTTTGGGTTTCACCAGAGGGAACATCA
>Ga0209036_1000235_pt1 | contig 23306 bp, 19 predicted proteins | sample MarorgKNORR_S2LV_3_FD_188222 | JGI IMG/M metagenome (GOLD analysis project Ga0209036, IMG submission 188222) | Marine microbial communities from the Southern Atlantic Ocean, analyzing organic carbon cycling - DCM_A/KNORR_S2/LV (SPAdes) (version 2) | ecosystem: Environmental > Aquatic > Marine >... | reverse complement strand
AATTGGTAAAAGGTACTCTTCTAGAAATAAACTCTAGCTCTGTTACAATCGCACACCAGTCTGGTGTTATCACTTTTAACAGAGGAGAACTAGAATATATCGGGAATAAAAATAAAGACCTTCTTGAGCCATTTTTTCATCCCTATTTATCTTGGGATATAAAATCGAAGTCTAATAAAAACGTTGAAGGGGAATTGGTCTATAAGACAAATAATTTTGTATGGAATACCGTTTATAGGTTGAAAATGATTAACGAAGAAAAGGGTGAGCTCATTGCTGAGGCTGTCATATCAAATAGCTCTAACATGAACTTTAAGAATGCTAATCTTCAACTAGTGGAAGGGAATTTAAATAAAGCGAGAACCAAGGAACCTCCAAGGCCAGAGCGTATGAGTAGAGCCTTATCCATGCAAACAAATGAGAATATGTCTATGATGATTAAAGATGAACTAGGTGATTACCATATTTACTCACTAAACGAAACCCATGACCTTGGTGCAAAAGAAAACATCACAGTTAGGATGTATGGGCCACTGGATGTTGGATATGAAAAAAAGTATGTGTTTGAAAATACTGAGCGTCGCCAAAAAGAAGAGCCTCTAGAAGTTCAGCTTACAATGGATAATACAGAGTCAAATGGACTTGGAATTTCTCTTCCTGGAGGGAAAGTAGAGATGTATTCATATAAAAAATCCAATACCCTAGAGTATATAGGTGCTGATAAAATGGGGCAGGTCCCCAAAGGTCAATCAACAACTCTTACCTCTGGTCGTGCTTTTGATGTTATTGGAAATCGTAAGGTCCTAAATTATGATCGTCAACGTAAAAGCGAGGAGGCTGTTATTGAGATAAAAGTCTCTAATGCACGAAATGAGAAAGTTGATGTCCTGCTTGTTGAGCATATAAATGGAGATTGGATTATTAAGGATGAGTCCCTTGATTATCAGAAAAAAGATGCTTCCACGGTTCATTTCCCACTGTCCTTAAATGCAGGTGAGACAAAAAGTGTATACTACACTTATCGCAAAGAGTGGAAATAAGTCTCTGAAAGGTTGATCTTTGAATCTGACTGATTCCATCTCCGTCGTTTTGGGAGTTGGTCCCCAAAGAGTAAAAGTACTCAATGGGCTCGGCGTTGAGAATATTAAGGATATGTTATATTATTTTCCAAGACGATATCTTGATCGCACAACTATTACACCAATACGGAAACTTACAAAAGGCGATCATATAACCCTTATCGCTCAGGTAGAGACACTTGGAGAAAAGAGGATACGTCGTGGCACAATGTTTCAGATTATTGCTTCTGATGGCACGGGTTTATTAACTCTTAATTGGTTTAATGGTGTTCGCTATGTTAAGAATCTATTTAAAGTAGGCGATAAGTTAGCTATCAGTGGGAAGGTTGAATGGTATAACGGTTTTTCCATTACACATCCAGAAATAGAGAAGTTGAGAGACGATGAAGATCCCTTAAAAACTGGGAAAGTGGTACCCATTTATCCATTAACACAGGAGTTAAGATCAGTAGGCTTAGATCAAAGAGGCATCAGGAAGATATTGGGGATGATAGTCTCCGAATTAAATCCGATTTCTGAAATAATGCCCGAAGCAATTATAAAAGAGCACGATCTTATTTTTTTGGATAAAGCACTACGTGACATCCATTTTTCAAAAAACCTCAGTGAGCTAAGATCAGCCACAAAAAGATTAAAGTTTGATGAACACTTTTTTTTACAACTTCTTTTGGGATTAAGAAAACAAATGGCCTTTTCTTACCAAACAAAAAGATTGATTGATATTGGACCATACTTTAGGCCTATTTCAGAGACGCTTGATTTCGAATTAACTAATGCTCAAAAAAATGTAATACAGGATGTGCATTTAGATATGAAAAATAATCATCCAATGAATCGATTGATTCAAGGAGACGTTGGTTGCGGGAAAACAATAGTTGCGGTTCTTATTTCATTGATTGCAGTAGGTAATAATGTCCAGGTTGCAATAATGGCACCCACTGAAATTCTCGCAAGACAGCACTTTCACTCCTTTAAGGAACAATTAGATAAAGTGAATATCCCTTGTGCTTTGTTACTTGGGAAAATGAAAAAAAAAGATAGAAGTCCAATAATCTCTGGTTTAAAGGATGGGAATCTACCAATTGTCATTGGTACCCATGCCCTTATCCAGAAAGACGTTGCCTTCCGTAATCTGGGATTGGTAATTATTGATGAACAGCATCGTTTTGGTGTAAATCAACGCTCCTCATTATTGGAAAAAGGTGACAACCCTCATTCAATGGCAATGACCGCAACTCCCATTCCAAGAACTCTAGCTATTACCTATCATGGAGATATGGATATTTCTGTTATTGATGAATTGCCATCAATGCGTATTCCAGTCACCACTAAAGTGATAAATCCGGGAAGATTAAATAACGTTTATAAATTTATTAGAGATGAAGTCCAGAAAGGAAGACAATGTATTGTTGTATATCCTTTGGTCGAAGAATCAGAAAAATCTGACCTTGCCGCGGCTGTCCAAGCGCATGATGAATTGTCAAGAATTCAGTTCTCAAATCTTAGTGTCGGCCTAGTACACGGTAGAATGGTGGTAGAAGAAAAAGATGAAGTAATTAGAAAGTTTGAGAAAAATGAAATTAATATATTAGTATCTACCACTGTTGTGGAGGTTGGTATAGATATACCAAATGCAACAGTAATGCTGGTTGAGCATGCAGAAAGATTTGGGCTTACACAGTTGCACCAGCTCAGAGGTCGAGTAGGTAGGGGTGCTAACAAAAGTTACTGTATACTTGTTAGAAGAGGTTTTACTGAGACCTCAAAAAATAGACTAACTGTAATGGAAAATACAAATGACGGATTTGTTATCGCAGACGAAGATTTAAAGTTAAGAGGGCCTGGTGAATTTTTTGGTTTAAGACAGTCTGGTTTTTTTCAATTTAAAATTGCTGACATGGTCCAAGATGGGTCTTTGCTTCGGCAAGCCCGTTCATCTGCTTTTAATCTAATCGATAATGATCAGGGCTTAGAGCATGAGGTAAATAAGAGGCTAAAAGAGTGGTTTATTACCGATTATGCTAGCTACCTAGGCAACATAAAACTATCTTGATGAAATATTTCGTATCATTCAAGGGAGAATTAAATTCCCCGACTCTAGATTATTAATAAAATGTCTATTTGGAGATAAAATGGGGCAAGAAAGCCTAAAAAAAGAAGAGCGTCTATTTTTATACCTCGTGAGTACTTTTAAAACAAGTGCTATGGTGGCGCTTGGAAAAATGGAAAACCCAATGACAAATAAAATTCAGATTAACTTAGAACAAGCATCATATTACGTAGACTTGTTAGATATGTTGCAATCAAAAGCAAAGGGCAACATGTCGCAATATGAGGAACAAATGTTAATCAATACAGTTAGTGAACTAAATATGGAAATAATTAAACAGAAACCTTTGCAAAAGGTTGATGATCAAAAGAGTAAAAACCTGACTGATGGTTTGTTGGGAGGAGAATAATGATTCACCCTAAATACATTCGCACAAATCGTTTGATCGCGCTGTTCGTACTCGTTCTATCTTTTTTAGTTTATTATGATACAATGGCTCCTTCTGTATCCTACTGGGACTGTGGAGAATTTATTGCTGTTTCCTACACGCTTGGTGTTCCCCATCCGCCTGGGAGTCCGCTCTTTCTTCTACTGGGAAGAATAGTATCTATATTACCTTTTAGCGAAGATATCGCATTTAGAGTTAATCTTCTTTCACCCTTATCGAGTGCTTTTGCCGTATTTTTTCTTTACTTAATCATTGTTCAGGTTGTTAACCATTGGAGAGGAAAAATTGATACAAGTCGAGACGCGCTGATTGCCTTTGGTGCTGGGATTGTTGGTTCTCTTACATTTGCATTTACAGATAGCCACTGGTTTAATGCTGTAGAGGCAGAGGTATATGCATTCAGCACTTTCTTTACTGCGATTGTTGTCTGGCTTATTCTTCTGTGGAGTCAAAAAGCAGATGAAGAAGGGCATGAGAGATATGTTTTAATCATTGCCTATATGATTGGCCTCGCAACGGGACTACACCTATTAAATCTATTGACTCTACCTTTTGTTGCGTTAGTAATCTATTTTAGAAAATACAAGTTTGAATGGAAATCTTTCGGGATCACCATGGCAATAACCGCTGTTGTCTTTTTTATCATTCACAATGTCATTATCAAAGGAATGCCAAAAATAGCAGATGCAATAGGAGTTTTTTCAACTGGCCTATTAATTATTGCAGTTTTTGGAGCTATGGTGTGGGCAGTATTAAATCAGAAAAAGTTAATGTCAGTAGCGCTTACTTCAATGGTCTTAGTCCTCATGGGGTACTCAACCTACGCACTAATATTCATTCGTTCGAATCAAGATCCAGGGATTGATGAGAATGATCCTGAAACGGTCGAAGCATTTATTTCATATCTAGAGCGAGAACAATATGGTGATGTTGGCATACTGCCAAGAAGATTTAATGGAGTTCCTCCTATCCATGAGGTGGTTGGGTACCCAGAGGGCCCAGGAAGATCTTTTTCCTCATCTCAAAAAAGAACTTATAGCCGACACGAGTCATCAAAACAGTGGGACTACTTCTGGGATTACCAAATAAGAAAAATGTATAATAGATATTTTTTATGGCAGTTTGCAGGAAGAGGGCCAGCAAGTGAACCTGGTGTTATCAGGATGGGTGCTAAAAATAATGAGGATGGGGTTGATCTGTCTCAATTTGGTTTACCAATTGCATTCCTTCTGGGGATTCTTGGAATGTTTTATCATGCATACAAGGACGAGAGGATGGCCTTTTCAATCATGTCACTATTCATAATGACCGGATATGCTATCATTATCTATGTCAACCAGGATGACCCTCAGCCTCGAGAAAGGGACTACTCATATGTGGGTAGTTTCTTTGCATTCTCGGTGTGGATTGGTGTAGGGACTGCTGCCATTAGTGAATGGATATCAAAAAATGTGAAAAATTCAGATCTGAGCAAGAGGCTAATAATAACAGCCTTAATAATGCAGATTCTTTTTGTTCCAGCTGTAATGGCTAGAGCGAACTATCACTCGCACGATCGTTCTGGTAACTTTGTTGCTTGGGATTATAGTTATAACCTGCTTCAATCTTGCGAGCCTAATGGAATTATATTTACAAATGGAGATAATGACACGTTCCCACTATGGTATTTGCAAGAAGTTGAGGGCTTAAGAACTGATGTGGCGGTTGTGAATCTTAGTCTTTTAAATACTCCTTGGTATATCAAGCAATGGAGAGATAAGCGCCCCAAAGAAACCCAGTTTATAACACTAAGTGATAGAAAAATTGATCAATTGACTTCAAGCCTCCAACGTTGGGAGAAACAAAAGGTAAGAGTCCCAGTTTATGATGACCCCAAAAATAAGAAAGGATATATTGAATGGGAAATGAGACCAACTTATCAGGGCCAGGCTCTTCGAGTTCAAGACATGATGATAATGAGGATAATTAATGATGCCGCCTGGAGAGTGCCAATATATTTTGCAGTTACAGTTTCTCAACAAAATCGAATAGGGCTCGATAACTTTTTAGATATGCAGGGTCTAACCTTTCAATTAAAAAGCCACAGGACCTCGCCAGTTGATACTGAAAAAATGTATGAGAACTTAATGATGGATGTAGGTCCAAAAGAATGGTCTACAAACTTTAACCACGATGACTTTTATTCTTCCATGACTGAGTCTTTACAATCTGGTAACAGTATAACAAACGTAGAAAATGAATATAGTCAAGGTTGGTCTAAGGACTATCAGCCGGGCTACATGTTTAGAAATTTAGGGAATGAATCTATCTACTTTAATAAGCAAACTAAGCGCTTATTACAGAATTATAGAAGTGCTTATGTGCAACTGGCATTTACCTACTATGTAGACTATCAGAATCAATTAAAAAAGAAAAATGCTTCCGAAAAAAAGTTGGCAGAACTAAAAGATAAGATAATTCGAACTCTTCACAAAATGGGTGAGAAAATACCAGAAAACACAATTCCAATCATATCCGAAGACTTGCATTACCAAGTAGCGAGAATATATGGTGACCTTGGTGAGACTAAGTCAATGAAACAAATAATGCAGACTCTATTAGATAGAGAAGGCGGGAAACCTCTCAACCGTGTTGATTACGCTAATACATTTTATCGAGAATTAAATGATGGCGATAGAGCAATCGAAATCCTTGAAAAAATGAGGACGGATTTTTTACAGATGGAGGCGATGGTAAAAGTTCAAGGGTTTAGTAGAAAAACAATGAACAGAGGAAAATGGAATAGATGGGAGAAAGCATACCCTGAAATAATTTCATCATTGGTATTTATCTATAGAGAGACAAATAAATTAGATGATGCAGAAATTATATTATCAGATTGGGTAAACAGAAATCCAACTGATGATAACGCCAAAAAAATCTTGGATGAGGTTCGCTCTGGCGGATAAAATATAAAGGTCTTTATGACCAATGATTTACCCAAAGTTTCAATAATTATTCCACATTGGAATGGTATTGAAACAATTTCAGAGTGCTTAGATTCATTGGCCAAAACTCAATTTCATTCCTACGAGGTAATAGTTTCAGATAATGCATCCACTGATGGTAGTCAAAAATGGGTCAAAGAAAATCACCCTGAGGTTCGTTTATTGGAAAACCCGAATAATTATGGCTATGCAGGGGGTTGTAACAGAGGGTCAGAAATTGCGAGAGGTACCTTCCTTCTATTTTTAAACAATGATACCACTCAGGATCTAAGTTGGTTAGAACATCTGGTTAAGCGTATTGAAATCAATGGTGAGATTGCTGCTGTGCAGCCTAAAATCTTAAACTATTTTGATAATGGAACATTTGATTATGCAGGTGGATCTGGAGGTCATATGGATTTGCTATGCTATCCTTTTGCGAGAGGGCGGCTGTTTTTAGAGCATGAAAAAGATAAAGGGCAATATAATGATGCTGCTCAATGTTTCTGGACATCGGGTACTGCAATGCTCGTTAGGAAAGAACTATTTATAAAGGCAGGGAAATTTGATGAGGTCTTTTTTGCTCACATGGAGGAAATTGATCTTTGTTGGCGTTTTCATGCCATGGGATATCAAACATGGGTAGAGCCTCTTTCTACTGTTTATCATAAAAATGCTGTTTCATTGCCAATGCATAGTCACAGGAAATATTATTTAAATCATAGGAATAGTTTGTTAATGCTACTTTCAAATTATTCTATTTTAAACGCATTTTATATTGGCGCAATAAGAATCGTGCTTGAGTTCATTGCACTTGTATACGCTATTTCAAAACTCAATTTAAATCACGCTTCTGGAATTATTAGATCCTTGTTTTGGATTCTACTACATCCTATTACCATTATTGGTAGGCGGAATCATTTCAAGAAGATCCGGAAAATTCAGGACAGACATATTTTGAATAAACTTTTTAAGGGTTCTACCGTACTATCACACTTTATAAGGGGAAAGAAGACCTATTTTGATATGGTCTCCAAAGCCGACTGATATATCTCTCGTCTATCGGGATCCAGCTCCTTCATGTCCTTGAGTAATTCTTTTTGACCGAGCATAGATAAAATTTTGGCAATTTTTTCGGAATGTACTTTTAAAAAATATTGGGTATGATTATCACGTCCAATATCTCTGTATGACTGGTCCAAGCCTTCAATTACTGAACCCATTTCTTCTAATACTAAATCAATTTGACCATCTTTAAATAGATCCATTGCTATATACCAAGCTAATCGTGTTTTTCTAAGGCCACTATTTCTATTAAGATTATCTACTAGGGTTGTTCTAAAACCCCATCCCTTTTTATAATCAGATGAAGAACCTCTTAGTGCTATATCTCTAGCAATCTCAAGAGAACTGTTCCCACCATTAAATTCATATGTATCTATTTCTCCTGCCAAAATTAGATTTCCGTAGTATGCCAAAAATCCTGTTAAGGGTTCGAATAATACAGGGTCATAATAAAGACTGCTCCCTGAGTTATAATAGAATTGAACGCTTTTATCAAAGTATCGTTGGTCACCACCATTAGAGAAAAGAACTTGGCAGTTATAAATTGACTCATTCCCTTTTTCTGTTAAGCCTTCAAAGATAATTTGAACGTATAATGGTATTGATAGATCACTATAGTTATCATCCCAACTGGTATTGATGAAAAACCTTTTAATATCACTAGGGAGGTTGACTACGTCTTGCCGTTCCTCGCTTCTTAGCAATCGGTCATCAAGCGTTACATCCACTGATGTAAATTGTGCAGATATTACACTTGTGTAAAATAAAACTATGTAAAGAGAGTATATGGTTCTATTGGCCACAACTAGAAATTGATAAAAATGCCTTTTATCTACAAGCTGTTTGTATTTGAGGAAACAAGGTAATTTATGCTATGGCAAATATTAAAGATTTATTAAAAATGCCCCAATATGGTTCGGTAAAGTCTATTCTTGATATTGCAGGAGCTTTAGGTGAACAAGAGGGGAAGGAAATTTATGTCGTTGGTGGTTTTGTAAGAGATCTTCTAATGGGTAAATCAATAAATGATATTGACATAATGACTGTTGGCGAAGGGATCCCATTTTCTGAAAGATTATCTAGTGAATTAGGACGAAAGAAAGTGGTTCCTTTTGAAAAGTTTGGTACAGCACTTATACCTGGAGGAGATATCCAAATAGAGGTAGCCACCGCCAGAAAAGAGAACTATGATAATGATTCAAGAAAGCCATCAAAAGTAGCTTACACTGATTTAAAAGGAGACCTCCTAAGAAGAGATTTTACTATAAATGCAATGGCAATGGATATTAGACCATCATCTTTTGGAGATCTGACTGACCCATATGGAGGGATAGAAGATATTCAGAAAAAAATAATACAAACACCACTTGACCCAGATGAAACATTTTCTGAAGACCCTTTGAGAATGATGAGGGCAGCATATTTTGCATCTAAACTAGGTTTCAAGATCCAGGAGAATTGCCGTAGATCAATAAAAAAACAGGGGTCAAGAATAGATATTGTTTCAAAAGAAAGAATTCGAGATGAGTTCATCAAAATTTTGCGCACAGATAAACCATCCATTGGTCTGGTCATTCTCCAAAAAACAGGCTTAATGAAAATAATATTCCCTGAGATTCATGTAATGTATGGAATGGATCAAACAAAAGAGTGGCATCATAAGGACATATTTGCACACACAATGCAAGTCGTTGATAATTCAGCAAAATTATCGGAAAAGATGGAACTTAGATTTGCTGCTTTAGTTCATGACATTGCAAAACCAATTACAAGAAGAATAGATAAGAAAAAAGGATATACTTTCCACGGACATGATGCAATTGGTGAAAAAATGATTGATACCGTAGCAAAAAGAATGAAACTATCCAATGATTTAAGAGATTATTTAAAAAAATTGACTCTGTTACACCTTCGCCCAATAGCACTAGTTAAAGATGTGGTGACAGATTCAGCAGTACGAAGATTGATGGTTGCTGCTGGTGAAACCCTAGATGATTTAATGACCCTTTGTCGCGCAGACATAACCACTAAGAATCCCAATAGAGTCAAACGATATCTTAAAAATTTTGAAAAAGTAGAAGAAAAGATGATTCATGTGATCGAAAAGGACAAAATAGTTGCCTTCCAGTCACCAGTCAGGGGACAGGAAATAATGGATGTTTGTGGTTTAACGGAGGGAAGAGAGATAGGGGTAATCAAAAAAGCAATTGAAGAAGCAATATTGGAAGGAGTAATCGGGAACGAACATGGCGAGGCCTTAGAATATCTACTCAAAATAAAAGATGATTATTTGAAGTAAGAGTGATTGCATTTTATATAAATAATCATTCTAACAAGATCAGCAAAACTGTATTTAGAAAGTTTAAATTTCAGATCTAAAAATGAATATAATATCTATTTTTAAATATATATTTTTAATTCTAAACATATTGAATGCACAAGGCTATACACTAGAAGATTGTATTCAGATATCAATTGATGAAAAAAAGACAGTCCTATCTGCAGATATTGGTGTGGTTTCCGCATCTAAAGGACTAAAAGCCTCATATAGTGGGGTCCTACCATCAGTTCAAGCAACTGGGGCTAGTGGAGTGAATTATTTCCCTTGGCAGGAAAGCATAAATATTAATTTTGAAGAATTAAAGTTTGACACAACAAGAACAAACCACTTTAATACATTTTCCGCAGGAATAGCTATTAATCAGGTGATTTACGATGGTGGGCGTTCTTGGAATCAAGTTAAACAAGCAAAAACAAATCTAGATATTGCTACGTACAATCAAAGGTCAATAAAAACACAGGTCATTGAAAAAGTCATTCGTTCATACTACGGCTTACTACAGGCTCAGAAACTATTGGATGTTTCAGAAAAAAACTTAGAGATGTCAGTTCAGCAGGTATCACTTGTAAAAAAGCAATTTGATCTTGGTGTGGTTAAAAGAACAGACTTGTTGAAGGCTCAAGTCGCTCAAGGGCAGGCGCGTGTAGATATGTTGAACAAAAAAACGAACCTCCAAAATGCAAGAAGAATATTATTTAACGATATGGGGTTGCAAGACTTTGGGCAAGAGATTACTGCGATAGAAAAAGAATGGCAAGCACCTCAAATACCATCCAGTGCAGAATTGTTAAGAATTTTAAAAAGTGAAAACCCAAGTTTATTAATTTCAAAATCACGAATTAATCTTGGAGATCTTTCATATCGACTTACAAGAGGATTGAGATTGCCATCATTTAATACATACATAAATTATTCTGCAAATGGGCAGACTAGTAATGAACTTGTTGATGCCTTTAAGGACGAATGGAATCTGGGAGTAAACCTTTCAGTAAGTATTCCAATTTATGTTGGGAATTCTTTATCGCTACAGCAGCAGCAAGCAAGGCTATCGAAACAACAGGCTGAATATTCATACACCGTACTTTTAAATGATCTTCGAGTTCAGGCTGAATTAATTAGAGAGACTCTAGGAAATTATGCTGAAATAATACCATTGAATCGGTCTGTAGTTTCATCTGCTGAAGAAGATTTAAAACTTGTTAGAGAGAGGTATAGTTTGGGTTCTGCCACAATTCTCGAAGTTCTAGATGCTCAGGTATCTCTTATTCGTTCAAATTCTAATTTAATTAATATTATTCATGATGCTAGAGTACAAGAAGCCAGTCTGAAAGCAGTCCTCGGGACTTTAGATCTAGAATATCAACCAAAAGAAAAATAAGATGTTAAACATATTAAAAAAGAAAAAAGTTTGGATACCCTTGTTAACTCTTTTTATAATTATTTCGGGGTATTTTATTTCGAGTTCTGGAGATGAAAAAGAGTTAAGGGTTGAAGTTGAGTTAATACAGTCAAGAGATATTGTTCAAAAAGTAAATGCTAGTGGGAAAATACAGCCTGAAGAAGCAGTTCAAATTACTTCTACTATTACTGGGTGGATTACTGAAATTACTGTGATCGAAGGGGATACTGTTGAGCCTGGTCAGCATTTGATAAGTATTGATGAAAAGCAAATTCGTCCTCGATATAACAATGCGGTTTCTCAGGTAAAATCTTCAGAGGCTAATCTGCGGAAGGTTCAATCACAAATGGATAGAACTCAATCATTATTTTCCCAAAAATTAATTTCAAAGCAAGAGCTTGAACAAATTGAAGCATCCTATCAGATCGCTTTGAGCCAATCTGAACAGGCAAATGCAAATCTGCTATCAGCGGAAGATGAGTTATCAAAGACACGTCTTACAGCACCAAAATATGGTATTGTTACCAGTATTACAAAGGAGGAAGGTGAGATGGCAGTTGGAGGAATGTTTAATCCTGGAGTATTAATGACAGTGGCAGATTTGAGCAAAATGGAAGTAGAAGTTGATGTAAATGAAAATGATGTCATTAACATTGAAATAGGCGACACCTCTGAAATTGAAATTGACGCTTACCCTGACACCATTTTCTATGGAGTGGTTAGTGAAATTGCCCATACTGCTCAATCAACCAATATGGGTGTACAAAGTCAGGTTACAAACTTTAAGGTAAAAGTGAGAATGATCTCAGTCCCTGATAAAATTAGACCTGGGATGAGCAGTACTGTAAATATCATAACGGAAACTCTTTCTGCGGCAATTGCAATTCCTATTCAATCTCTTACTTCAAGGCCGGAAAATTATGCTGAAATGACTAATGAAGATAAGAGCGAGAATAAGTGGAAGCGAAAAGGAGATGATCAAAAATCATATAATAAACTCAACCCTGTTGATGTTGTATTTGTCTTAGAAGATGAGTTTGATGAACAAAAAGCTCCTGTTGACAAGAAATTTGCAAAGGCAAGACCTATTGTTGTTGGTATATCAAGCGAGAACCATTACTCAGTTAAGTCTGGCATACAGTTAGGAGAAATGATTGTAACGGGTGGGTATCGTACTTTAAGTAAAGAACTCTATCACGGAGCACTTGTATCGTTTAACGATATTAAAAAAGATAATTCTGAATAGTTTAATAAGTACTGAAAACTTTCACTCAAATTATGATTTAATAATTATTGAGCCATGACCTTAATTTCTCTTAAAAGCATCTATAAGATATACAATGTAGGCGGAGAAGAAGTACGTGCCCTTGATGGTATTGATCTCGATATTAATGAGAACGAATATTTAGCAATAATGGGTCCTTCCGGTTCAGGTAAATCAACCCTAATGAATATGGTTGGTTGTCTCGATACCCCTACCTCAGGGATATATGAGTTTGAGGGTGAGATGGTGCAAGTAATGGATGATTCTCAATTGGCTTCAATAAGAAATCGAAAGATTGGTTTTGTTTTTCAGACCTTTAATCTGCTTCCAAAAGCTACCGCTCAACACAATGTAGAGATACCACTAGTATATGCAAATATCCGTAAGCGTCAAAGAGTTGAAATGGCATCCAAAGCACTTGAGAGTGTTGGGCTTTCAGACAGGTCTCACCATAGGCCTAATGAATTGTCTGGTGGGCAGAGGCAGCGAGTTGCCATAGCAAGAGCTCTGGTAAATAACCCATCTATTATTCTTGCTGATGAGCCAACTGGTAACCTTGATTCTAAGAGTGGACATGAAATCATGAATATTTTGGATGATTTACATCAAAAGGGTAATACCATTATACTTGTAACTCATGAAGATGATATAGCACAGCATGCCCACCGAGTAATCCGTTTGCTTGATGGGGAAATAACTGAAGATTTGAAAATAAAATCCAAATGATTTTACTATTTTTAGAAAATTTTAAAATATCTTTATCTTCCGTTTTTGCAAATAAAACACGTTCTCTGCTCACAGCTTTAGGAATTATAATAGGTGTTTTATCAGTTACACTCATGGGGACATTAATATCTGGACTTGATAGATCATTTGAAAGTAGCATGTCCTGGTTAGGTAAAGATATTCTTTACGTGAGTCGATATCAATGGTTTAGCGATATGGAGTGGTGGGAAGTAAGAAATAGACCTAGAATGTTACCGGAGTATGTTGAAAAGATTAAAGAGAGATCGAAATATGCTTTGGCAGTTGCGCCAGTAATGCAGCGCGGGGCCTCTCTTTCCTATAAAGAAAAAAAAACACGTACTGAAATTTTTGGCACGAGTGAAGATTACATGCAGACCATAAGCACTGATATTGCGAGTGGCAGGTTTTTTACAAGGAATGAAGATCGATCTGGATCTCGAGTAACTGTAATAGGAGATGGTATTAGAGAAGCTTTTTTTGGCAATCAAGATCCCATAGGTAAATATATCAAAATTGATGAAATGAAATTTAGAGTAATAGGGGTTTTAGAAAAGCAAGGGAAATTCCTAGGCCTATTTAGCATTGATAAACAGGCTGTTCTTCCACTTGGTGCATACAAAAGAATATTCTCTAGGAGGGGTTGGATGAGACTTAGCGTGAAGGTCCCATATGAAAAATTAGATGAAGGCCTTGATGAGGTAACATCAGTGATGCGTCACATAAGAGGTCTAAAACCAAATGAAGAAAATGATTTTGCCATAAATCAGACAAAGGCTTTTGAGAAGCAATACACTACTTTAAAAATTGCAATAGGAGGTACTGGTATTTTTATTACATTATTGTCGCTTGTGGTTGGAGGGATTGGGATCATGAACATCATGTTTGTTTCTGTTAAGGAACGCACTAGAGAAATTGGTGTTAGAAAAGCCATTGGGGCTACTAGCGGTATGATTATGGGTCAATTTTTGATGGAGGCAGTTGCAATTTGTCTATTTGCTGGTTCTATAGGAATCCTATTTGCTTATTTATTCAGTTTTGTTATCAACATGTTTTTCCCTTCGACTTTGCCAATTGGTTTAGCCATTGCTGCAATGTTGATGAGCTTAATTGTTGGTGTTATTTCTGGTCTTGTTCCTTCTTATCGTGCAGCAAAGTTAGACCCCATTGATTCACTTAGATATGAGTAAAAAATGCAATCTAGAAACCTAAAAAACATATTAAAAGAAAGTTTTTGGATGGCAACGGATTCTATTAGAAAGAATAAACTTCGGTCTTCATTAACCTTGTTAGGAATTAGTATAGGAGTTTTTTCAGTAATTGGTGTGATGACCGCAATAAGAACATTGGAATCATCAGTTGAGTCAGGATTAAACGTATTTGCTGCAAATACATTTGTAATTCAGAAAAATCCAGAGTTTAATTTTGGCGGAGATAGAAGAAAATACCGTAATCGAAAAAACATTACCTATGAACAATACAAGAAATTAAAAAATAGATCAAAGCTTCCTCTTCTTGTTGGCCCTGTGGATGGGACATCTACAAGAAACGTCCAGTACAAAGGCGAAAAATTAAAAAATAATGTTGACCTTTTTGGTGGTGACGAAGGTACTATTAGATTCTACAATACCTTTTTAGCAGATGGCAGAAACTTTATAAATGATGACATACACTTCTCAAGGAACGTTTGTGTACTTGGTATGGATGTTGTTGATCAATTATTTCCATTTGAAGACCCTGTAGGTAAAAAAATAAAAATTGAGGGCCTTGGATATCATGTAATTGGAATTACAGAAAGGCAGGGTGAGGCATTTGGTGAGAGTAAAGATAATTACATAGGTATTCCGATCACAACCTTTATTGAAAAATTTTCAAATGATTGGAGTAGTATCAGAATCCACATAGAGTCTCCTTCTGAGCAGCTTTATGAAAAAACAAAGAATGAGGTTATTGGGCATTTAAGGGCAATACGCAAGGTTGCTCCAGGAAAAGAAAATGATTTTGAGGTTGTCACAAATACAGAAATGATAGAGCAATTCTCTGTATTTACAAATGGGATCAAACTATTTGCTTTGTCTGTAAGTATTATTGCTCTAGTAGTTGCTGGGATAGGAATTATGAATATCATGCTGGTCTCCGTAACAGAGAGGATAAAAGAGATCGGTATACGTAAAGCGATTGGTGCGACAAAGAACGATATCCTAACACAGTTCCTTATGGAGGCTGTTTTTTTAAGTCAATTTGGAGGAATTGTAGGAATCATTCTCGGTATTTCTGGTGGTAATATTGTTTCTATAGTGTTTAACATTCCTGCTGTCATACCTATAGATTGGGCTTTCATTGGGCTAATAGTATGTTCGGTAATTGGGATTGGTTTTGGAATTTATCCAGCATGGAGAGCAGCACAGCTGGATCCTATTGAATCTCTCAGGTTCGAATAATCGAATAAATAGATTTTGCTAGACGCTGTTTTTAAAACGGTCCTATAATTAAATTTCAATACAATAACTTTTCGTATCAATATTTAGTTTAAATGATTAATTAGAATGTATCAAAAGTTAAAAAAGTCATGAAGATTGGTGTTGTCCCAGCTCGTTTAGATTCTACACGCTTGCCCCGCAAGATATTAGCTGACCTAAATGGTAAACCTTTAATAGCTCATGTAATGGAAAGGGCTTTAGAAGCAAATAGTTTGGATAAGGTTATCTTAGCTGTTGATTCTGAGGACACTATCAAAACTTTAGAACAATATGGTTTTGATATAGTTTTAACTTCCTCAGAACATGTATCAGGTACAGATAGGATTGCTGAGGTTATAGAAGAAATACCGGATGCTGAGATAATTATTAACATTCAAGGAGATGAACCTCTTATTGAGGCAGATGTAATTGATTCTCTTGTTGATTCCTTTGAGGACTCCTCTGTTGATATTTCAACAATTGTTAGTACAAGATTAACTGTAAGTGATTTATTAAATCCAAATGTAGTAAAAGCAATTGTAAATGAGCACCAAGATGCGATCGAATTCAAGAGAAACATTTTTGATTTAGAAATTGGTGGCGTATATCGCCACGTTGGTATTTACGGTTTTAGGCGTGAATCACTTATTTCTTTTACTGAACTTGAACCCTCTGCTCGAGAGTTAGAATCTAGACTAGAGCAATTAAGGGCATTAGATAACGGAATGTCCATTCGTGCTACAGTGACAAACTATGATAGCCATTCAGTTGATACTCAAAGTGATTTAGATAAAGTGGCTCGGATAATGGAAATGTCAGGTGTATTTTCTGATGGAGATAATCAAAATGAAAAGGACTAGAGATACTAAGTATATTTTTGTTTTAGGCGGTGTTATGTCTGGACTTGGCAAAGGAATAGCAGCCTCTTCAATAGGATATCTACTCAAACAAGCAGATGTCAAAGTTACCATACTCAAGCTCGATCCATATCTAAATGTTGATCCAGGTACTATGAATCCCTATCAGCATGGAGAAGTTTTTGTATTAGATGATGGCTCTGAAACTGATCTTGATTTAGGCCATTACGAACGATTCATTGATATCGACATGACAAAGAACAACAATGCGACTGCCGGCCAGATTTATGGGACTGTATTAGACCGAGAAAGAAAAGGAGAATATCTTGGAGAGACCGTGCAAGTTATCCCACATATTACTGATGAGATTAAAAATCGTATTAAAACACTTAATGTACCAAGAAAAAAATATGATGTTGTGATAGTTGAAGTAGGGGGCACTGTTGGCGATATTGAGAGCCTTCCATTTATGGAAGCTATTAGGCAGCTTTCTTTGGAAGTTGGATATCACAATCATATGATAGTACATGTAACGCTTCTACCATTCGTAAAAGCTAGTGGTGAGTTAAAATCAAAACCTACACAACATTCAGTGATGAAACTTCGAGAAATAGGCCTTGCTCCAGATATGATTTTATGTAGATCTGAGCACTCGATTGATCAGTCTGTGAGGGAAAAGATTGCACTATTTTGCAATGTTAGAGCAGACCATGTTATTGAAGGGCGAGATGTACCAAGTATCTATGAAGTCCCTTTAGCAATGCATGAGCAAAATGCGGGGCACTTAATTAAAGAGCGATTGAAGATTGAAAAAACACCTAAACTAAATGATCTTGAGAGATTTATTCATAGCTATAAAAATCCAAAACATGAAATTACCATTGCGATGTGTGGTAAGTATACGGAGCTCATTGACTCATATAAGAGCGTTATGGAAGCTTTTGTACATGCTGGTGTTGAGAATAATTCAAGGGTAAATATTAAGTGGGTTCAAACTGAAAAAATTAAAAATAAAAAGTCTGCTGATTCTGCTTTTTCAAATGTTCAAGGTATCTTACTTTTGCCTGGGTTTGGTTCACGTGGGGGTGAAGGGAAGGTTCTTTCATCTAAATATGCGAGGGAAAATAAAATCCCATTTTTAGGTATATGTCTTGGATTACAGTGCGCCGTAATTGATTTTGCTAGGAATGTATGCGGCCTTACTGGAGCAAACTCCATTGAGTTTGATAAGCGGACTAAATATCCGGTTATTGATTTGATGGAATCTCAAAAGGCAATTAAAATTAAAGGTGGTACAATGCGCCTTGGTGCCTATGATTGTGAATTAAAAATAGGGACTAAGGCTTTTGCAGCATACCGAAGAAAGGATATATCCGAGAGGCATAGACATAGATATGAAGTCAATAATAGGTACAGAAAAAAATTAGAAAATTCAGGGCTCATATTTTCGGGTATAAATAAAGAACTAAATGTGGTTGAAACGATTGAGTTAAAAAATCATCCCTGGTTTGTGGCTAGTCAGTTTCATCCTGAACTAAAAAGTAGAGTCAATAGAGCTCATCCACTTTTTAGAGAATTTGTAAAAGCATCAGTAAAAGAATTAAAATGAAGACAGTTTCAGTAAAAGACGTTTCCTTTGGGCCTAGTGATTTTGGCCTCATTGCTGGTCCATGTGTAATAGAAAGTGAGGGGCATGCTATCCAAATGGCTGGCTCTATTAAAGAAATTGTTGATGGTTTGAATATAAAAATGATATTCAAAAGTTCTTTTGATAAGGCTAACCGCTCATCAATTACTTCATTTAGGGGGCTTGGTGTTGATGAGGGATTAAAAATTTTAGATAAAGTAAAGTCAGAAATAAAGGTTCCAATCCTAACTGACATCCATTTACCTGAACAAGCTAACCCTGTTTCAGAAGTTGTAGATATAATTCAGATACCTGCATTCTTATGTAGACAGACAGATCTTTTGATAGCTGCTGGGAAAACAAAAAAGCCAGTTAATATAAAAAAAGGACAATTTTTAGCGCCATGGGATATGGGAAATGTGATAGCAAAGATGAAGGAAATTCATTGTGATGATATACTAATTACAGACAGAGGAACACAATTTGGTTACAACAACCTTGTGGCTGACATGCGGTCTATTCCCATAATGCAAGAATTTGGTTATCCTGTTGTATTTGATGCTACTCATAGTGCCCAACTTCCTGGAGGAGATGGTAAGACCACTGGAGGGATGAGGTCAGTAATCCCAACATTGGCTAGGTGTGCAGTTGCCGCAGGTTGCAATGGGATATTCATGGAGGTTCATGATAATATCCAAGATGCAAAATCTGACGCCTCTACCCAATGGCCACTAGATCAATTAGAACCAGTACTATCATTACTAAAAAAAATAAGGGATGCAGTTGATTGATAATGGATATCAAAAATATAAAAATGCTGATTTCTGATGTAGACGGAGTATGGACTGATGGTAGTTTTTACAAAGGGACAGATAATATTGAACTGAAAAAATTCTCAGTATTTGATGGGGTTGGAGTTGCAATGGCACGTGCGGCAAAAATTAAAGTTGCACTAATTTCAGGAAGATTTTCATCAGCTACAGAGCACAGAGCAAAAGAACTAGGCATAGAAGATGTCTATAATGGATGCTTAAATAAATTACCTGCATATGAAGAACTAAAATCAAAATACCAACTTAATGACACCAATATTGCATATATTGGTGATGACCTAATTGATATTCCTGTAATGGATGTTGTAGCTTTGCCCATTGCTGTTGCCAATGCAACTTCAGAGGTAAAAAAAATCTCATTACACATAACAGAAACAGCAGGAGGAGAGGGAGCATTTCGCGAAGCAATTTCTTGGATTATTTCAGAACAAGGCAGAACTGATGAAGTAATACAGTCTATGAAAGAACGAATATTGAATAGTTGATCATGAAGCCTATATATTTTGCTTTTTTGATACTTTTACTATCTTGTAGTAACCAACCCATTGAAAATATGCCTTCCAGAGAAGGACTCCCTAATCAAGAGAGTTGGAGAGTGAATATCATATTGACTGATCAAGGGACGATAAGAGCAAAGGTAAAAGCTGGTCATCTAGAAAAGTATAATGAAAAAGAATTTATTCTGCTAGATAGTAGCGTGACAGTTGACTTTTTTGACTCAAATGAGCAGCATACTTCTATATTAAACTCCAATAAAGCAGAGGTGAATCAGAGATCTAATGATATGAAGGCAATTGGGAATGTAGTTGCCGTATCAGATAGTGGCATTTCCCTTTATTCGGAGACCTTAGTATGGGATTCAAAAAATGAAAAATTAAGGACAAAAGATAAAATAATGATCACAACACTTGATCAGGATACATTATATGGCATTGGGTTTGAGTCTGATTCTGATCTAGAAAATTGGAAAATTATTAATCCTTCGGGTGTTACAGGAAGAGATTTTAAATGAGGAATAAGCATGCAATCCTTAGTGCAAAAGGTCTACATAAACAATATGGGAAGCGTATGGTGGTAAAAGATGTAGATGTATCGCTGGAGCGTGGTGAAATCGTAGGTCTTTTAGGTCCAAACGGCGCAGGAAAAACAACATCCTTTTATATGATAACCGGGATGATAAAACCCACTAAGGGGAATATATTTTTGGATGATTATGACATCACAAATGATGCTATGTATAAAAGGGCTCGTAAGGGAATAGGTTATTTAGCTCAGGAGCCATCAATATTTGGTAAGTTATCAGTAGAAGATAACTTAAAGCTAGTTCTAGAACTTCGGAAAGATCTGACTGAAAAAGATCAAAGAGAGAAAATGGAATTACTTTTACAAGACTTATCTGTTTCACACTTAACTCAAAGTAAAGGCAATACACTTTCCGGAGGCGAGAGGAGGCGAGTTGAGATTGCTAGGTGCTTATGCATGGACCCAGACTTCATTCTTCTTGATGAACCTTTTGCTGGAGTTGATCCCATTGCAGTTGAAGAGATTCAGGGGATTGTACATTCTCTGAAAAAAAAGGAGATAGGGGTTTTGATTACTGATCACAATGTAAGAGAAACTCTATCAATTACTGATCGATCCTATTTATTATTTGATGGCCAAATTTTAAAATCAGGAACCTCTGAATCTTTAGCTAATGACGAAGAGGCAAGGCGATTGTACCTTGGAGAAAAATTTAGGCTTGATTGATGGCTACCAAATTAAAACAGATTCAATCTCTAAAGCAGAAACTCGCACCAAGGCAAGTTTTGCAGGCGCGCCTCTTGCAACTAAATACCGTAAATCTTGAACAAGCTATAATTGAAGAGTTAGAGCAAAACCCCTTATTGGAGCAGGTAGAGGCGGAAGAAGTTCAATCTGATCAAAATTCAGATGAGACTCCTATTGACGATATCGATGTTTCAATGGAGGATATGTATAGTGATGAGTCCACCTATTATTTATCTGAGCAAAAAAATGAAATGCCGCTACCTGATAGGCATACTCTCTTAGAAGATTTAATTGATCAACTTAAAGATCTAAACTTAAATGAAAACGAAAAAGAAATAGCTGAAGAAATTATTTGGAATACAAATGAAAAGGGTTACTTAGATACTGATCTCATTTTAATTGCTGATCGTTTTGAATTGTTGGAAGATGAGGTAGAGCCTATTCTACACAAGGTTCAAAGGCTGAACCCTTTGGGAATAGGTTCCAGGTCTCTTGAAGAGTGCCTTATGATACAATTAGAGAATGAAACTGGTTCCCTATCACACATGATAGTGAATAAATATTTTGATGACTTTATGCACAAACGTTATGAAAAAATTCAAGAAAAACTCAACTGTACGAAAAATGAATTACATGAAGCAGTTGATCATATTGCTCATTTAAGTCCTCATCCAGGTGAAGGCTACCTTGATAAATTTCAAACAGTTTTTCCTGATGTCATTGTTAGGGAAGACGGTGATGATTGGGTCATTACTACAAATGATGGTGGGATACCAGAGCTAAGAATAAGTCAGGCATATGAATCCCAAATAAATGATGATACACTAAAAAATGATGCAAAAAGATTTATCAAAGATAAGATGGATTTAGCGAATTGGTTTATTGAGGCTATTCATCAGAGAAGAGTTACTATGGTGAATGTAATGAGGTCAATTATTAAATTCCAGCCTGAATGGTTTTCAGGAAACATGAATTATTTGCGGCCACTAAAACTTCAAGATATTGCCGATGTAATTAAAATGGATATTTCTACAATCAGCCGTTCAACGCGAGGTAAATACGTAGATACTCCATATGGTATATTTGAGTTAAAACATTTTTTTACAGATTCAATAGAATTAAAAGATGGAAGAATTTTGGGAACATTTGTAATAAAAAAAGCTTTAGAAGAGATAATAAAAAATGAAAATAAACAATCGCCTTTTAGTGATGACATACTTGTAGATAAATTGAATCAAGATGGATACACATTGGCAAGGAGAACTGTTGCAAAATATCGCGACCAAATGGGATATCCAGTCGCAAGATTAAGAAAGGAAATATAAAGGAGTAGTTATGGCAACTCGTAGAATAATAGTTGGGGATCAAGAGGTTGAGATTCCTGAATTCAATTTTAAAATAACACCAGTGCTTATTGCAATCTTAGTTATATGGTTGCTAACAGGTATATATGTTGTTGGTCCAGATGAAGTCGGTGTGATTCGTACTTTTGGAGAATTTACAAGGGTTACGCAATCAGGCTTGAATTGGAAATTCCCGTCACCAATAGAGACAGCAAATACCCCTAAAGTAACGGAGGTTAAAAGAATAGAATTTGGATTTCGTAGTCTAAAAAACGGTCAATACAGAACGGTTGAAAAAGAAAGCTTAATGCTTACTGGAGATGAAAATATTGTTGATGCGGAAATGATCGTTCAATATAAGATTAAAGACCCTGTAAAATATTTATTCAATATTGTTGAGCCTGAGCTAACTGTCCGTGAGGCATCAGAGGCTAGTCTCAGAACTGTTGTTGGGAGAAATAAAATTGATGAAACTCTTACTACCGGGAAGTTTACTATTCAAGAGGAAACAAAGGAGCAGGTCCAATCCATCCTGGATAAATATGAATCTGGTATTCACATAGTTGCAGTTCAATTGCAAGACGTTTCCCCTCCGAAGGAAGTCATTGGTGCATTTAAAGATGTTGCATCAGCAAAAGAGGATAAAAATAGAATGATTAATCAAGCAGAGGGATATAGAAATGATGTTATTCCTAAGGCTAGAGGCGAGGCTGAGGCAATGATTAGAGATGCAGAGGGTTTTAAAGAATCAAGAATTAAGCGCGCTGAAGGTGATGCAACAAAATTTACAACTATCTTAAAAGAATATAAGAAAGCCAAGAGTATTACTGAGAAAAGACTATACCTTGAGACAATGGAAAAAGTACTTCCTGGCATAGATAAGATTATTATACCAGATAAGGAAAGTGGGAATATGTTAAATCTATTGAATCTGAATCCAAACCAGATTAAAGGAGAGAAGTAGTCATGAAAAACTTAGTACTTATTTTAGCTGGTATAGTTGTCCTGTTTGGTTTATCAACCATCATTATTGTTGATGAAACAGAACAAATTGTTATCCT
>Ga0209036_1000231_pt1 | contig 23542 bp, 15 predicted proteins | sample MarorgKNORR_S2LV_3_FD_188222 | JGI IMG/M metagenome (GOLD analysis project Ga0209036, IMG submission 188222) | Marine microbial communities from the Southern Atlantic Ocean, analyzing organic carbon cycling - DCM_A/KNORR_S2/LV (SPAdes) (version 2) | ecosystem: Environmental > Aquatic > Marine >... | reverse complement strand
GAATTTGAAGTTTATGGACTATCAGATTACTTTCTAAGTATCGGAATTATAAAGGTCTCATTGGCTGTTTTGCTTTTAGTTGGTGTTTTTTATAAAAAACTAACACTTTTTTCAGCAGGCGGAATAGCAATTATGATGTTAGCAGCTGCATATTTTCATTTTAGTGTTGGAGATGAACTTATAAAAGCTTTACCATCATCTGCAATGCTTTTGTCATGCATTATTATAATTTATAGTTCACTAAAAAAATAGTTTACTATATTTAGATTGTAAAACAAAAACACTTAATTATGAACGCATCAAAAGCTAACCTAATTAATTCTATTTCCCTAATTGTTCTTGGATTCTGGGGTTATATAGATAGTTCTTCAATGACGGCTTTAATTCCAGTTGGAATGGGGATTGTCCTGGGAGGTTGTACTAATCAAATTAAAAAAGGAAATAAATTAATAGCACATATTGCTGTTTTGGGAACATTAATGATTCTTATTTCACTTATTGGAATGAGACTTCCTAAGTCAATTGATCAAGGAGGTATTGGCCTCTATAGAGTTATTGGTATGATTGCAACATCATCTATTGCTTTCTTATATTTTATAAAAAGCTTTATAGATAATAGAAAATCAAAAAAATAAACATTTGAATAAATTTAATTTTTTCATACTATTCTTATTATTAATAGGGCTTAATTCATGCAGATCTATTCAGTTTACTAATGACTATATATCTGCAAGTTCGTTTGTAAAATCAACTGAGCCCTCTTCAATAGAAAAGCAAAATTGGTATAACTTAGATATTGCTGATGATTCAATTCCAGGTATGAGTGTTGATAAGGCTTATAGGGAACTGTTAAGAGGACTTAAAGCTGACACTGTTGTTGTAGCTGTTATTGATACTGGTATTGATATATATCATCAAGATTTACAAGGATTAATTTGGGTAAATGAAAATGAAATCCCAAATAATGGAAAAGATGATGACCAAAATGGATATATTGATGATATTCATGGTTGGAATTATTTAGAAGATGCATATGATGAGACTCTAGAGATGACAAGATTGTTAAGAGATAACGTTATATACAATCGAAAATTCGACGATGCAAAGTCAGAGATAGATGAAAAAGTTAAAGAATCTAAAGAGAACCTTAATAGATATGAAGGTTATATAGAGGGCTTTAAAAAATCAAAAAAAATTATATCTGAATATTTAAGTAAAGAAGATTTTTCTTCAGATGAATTAAATAGTATTGAAGATGAGTCAATATCAGAAGATATATTAAATGCAAAAGAATTCTTATCATACTTCTACTCAATAGATATATCAATAGATTATTTAATTGAAGGAAAAGAATATTTTGAAGAACAATCTAAGTATCACTACAATATTAACTTTAATGGAAGAAAAAGTAGTGATGATATATATGATATTAACGATATAAACTATGGAGATTATAAAGTAAATAATATTAAGCCTACTGAAAGCCATGGAACTCATGTGGCCGGTATAATTGCTGGCCTTAGAAATAATTCTATAGGTAATAATGGCATAAATAATCATGTAAAAATTATGGCACTAAGAGCAGTTCCAAATGGAGATGAGTATGATAAAGATATTGCTAGGGCAATAGTTTATGCTGTTGATAATGGAGCAAAAATAATTAATGGTAGTTTTGGAAAATATTACTCTTCAAATCCTGAATGGGTTATTGATGCAATTAGATATGCTTCAGAAAAAGATGTCTTAATTGTACATGCTTCAGGAAATGAATCAAAAGACTTGGATAAAAACGAGAATGATAATTATCCTAACGATCAGTTTTTCGAAAATAATGAGTTCTCTGATACTTTTATAAATGTTGGAGCTTCATCAATTAACTATGATAAAAATATTAAGGCTTCATTTTCTAACTATGGGAAAAGCAACGTAGATATTTTTGCCCCTGGAGTTAGGATCTATTCCACTATGCCAGATAATAAATATGACTTCCAAAGCGGTACTTCAATGGCAGCTCCATCTACATCAGGAGTTGCTTCACTAATTTTTTCATATTTCCCAAAACTTTCTGCTAAAAAAGTTAAAGAGATAATTATAGAGTCTGGAATTAATATTGATTTACAAATTGAAAATATAAATGAAGATTCTAAAGTTCCATTTAAAAATTTGTCTAAATCAGGAAAGATTGTTAATGCCTACAATGCACTGATTATGGCCTCTAAGAGCAGGAAAAAGTAGTTAACTAATCTACAACACTTACTTCTTTATTAGCTAGTTGACCACAAGCTGCATCTATATCCTGACCTCTCGATCTTCTAATAGTTACGGTTATATTATTTTTCTCTAACTCTTCTTGATAGAGTTGAATTGTTTTATTTGAGGCACCAACAAAATTGTCATCTCCAATACTATTATATTCAATAAGATTTACTTTAGACGGTACTGCTTTACAATACTGAATTAGTGCATTAACATCTGTTTTAGAATCATTTATACCTTTCCAGACTACATATTCATAAGTTATTTTACTTTTTGTTTTTTTATACCAATAAGCCAGTGAGTCTTGCAATTCATTTAATGAAAAATCTTTTGTAAATGGCATAATTTTATTCCTGGTTGATTCAACTGCAGAGTGAAGAGAAACAGCTAAATTAATTTTTAATGATTCATCTGCTAACTTTTTTATCATTTTAGGAATACCAGAAGTTGAAACTACTATTCTTTTTTGAGATATTCCAAGGCCTTTTTTTGAGCTTATTAAATGTATAGCTTTTATTAAATTATTATAGTTCATCAAAGGTTCTCCCATTCCCATAAAAACAATGTTTGTAAGAGGCCTATTATAAAAATTTTGACTTTGTCTATCTATGGTCACAACTTGATCATAAATTTCATCTGGATTCAAATTCCTCATCCTTTTTAACTTTGATGTAGCACAGAACTCACAATCAAGGCTACAACCAACTTGAGATGACACACATGCAGTAGATCTTTTATTACTAGGTATAAGGACAGATTCTACTACAAGTCCATCAAACAACTTCACCGCATTTTTAATTGTCCCATCTTTACTTTTTTGGATTTTATCTACCAAGAGATTGTTTATAACAAAATTATCATCAAGTGTCTTTCTTAATGGTAATGATAGGTTTGTCATCTTCCCAAAACTATTTACAGATTTATTCCATAACCAATTATAAACCTGTTTTCCTCTAAATGGCTCATAACCTTCATTTACAAAAAAATCACATAGCTGATCTTCTGAAAGACTTCTAATATCTTTTTTCATTATATGATGTTTAAATTGATCTTAAAAAACCACCATCAATTGGGATAGCAGTTCCAGTAATATAAGAGGCTTTATCTGAGGCAAGAAATGTAGCCAATTGTCCCATTTCAGATGGTTTTCCTAAGCGATTTGATGGTATTGATTTTTTTATCCCTTCTAGAATTTCAGAAACAGGAATATTCATATTATTTGACTTTTGTTCATTTAAATGTGCTAGGTGTTCTGTATCAATAAATCCAGTTATAATACTATTAACTGTAATCCCAAAAGGTGCAAGATCAACTGAAAGACTTTTACCCCATGTGACAACGGCAGCTCTAATACTATTTGATAGAACTAAATAATTCAAAGGCTCTTTTACAGAGATAGAAGTAAGATTTATAATTCTACCCCAGCCCTTCTCTCTCATTTTATTCAAAGCAATTGAAGAGGTATATACGACACATTTAAAAAGAATATCAAAAGCATTTTGATAATCATCAATAGACTTCGATAAAGAATTTCCAGCAGGAACTCCTTGAGTATTATTTATCAGGATATCAACATGTCTCTCACTCAAGTATTCATCAATGATATTTTTAAATGAATCAAAATCTGAAAAATCAACCACTAGGTATGAATGTTCTTGTGAATTATTTGATGGTAAAGACTGGACCAACTCTTTCATTTTTTTTTCATCTCTAGCCATAAGGCAAACAGATGCTCCAGACTCTGCTAATTGTTTTGCAATTCCAAAACCAATCCCTTTGCTACTTCCACCGACCAATGCGCTTTTACCTTCTAATGAAATTTTCATAATTATAAATCTTCTCTAACTGGTGTAAATACATCCATAATTTTACATTGAGTTAATGCTACTCCTGAGTGAGGCATATTTGATGGGATAACAACTATTGAACCTGGACCATGAACTAAAGTCTTCCCATCAAATGTAAACTTAATTTTTCCATCTATTACATGCATTATTTGTTCATGAATATGTTTGTGTTCAGGAAGCTCCGAACCTTCATCTATCCTCCAAAATGCCCATGTTATATTATCACCATTAATAATCTTGCCATGAAAACCAGGCATTATTTCTCTTTCCTTAATTTTATCTAACTCCATGATTAAAATTTAAAAAATAAAATTAAGCAATTTTGATTTAAGCTTTGTTAATATTTGTATATATCAAATCGATTCAATAATATTATGCAACAAAAATTATATGACAGGAAATTTTGAATTTTTAGATTACTTAATTTTTGGGCTCTATGCAATCACAATTTTAGGAATTGGTCTTTGGGTTTCTAGAGATAAAGCTGGTCGCCAAAAAAATACAGAGGATTATTTCCTGGCAAGTAAATCATTACCTTGGTGGGCAGTAGGCGCATCACTAATTGCAGCAAATATATCAGCTGAACAATTTATCGGCATGTCAGGATCTGGGTTTGCATTAGGATTAGCTATAGCTTCATACGAGTGGATGGCAGCAATAACTCTTCTGGTAGTTGGTAAATATTTCTTACCAATTTTTATTGAGAAAGGGCTTTACACTATTCCTGAGTTTATAGAAAAAAGATATAGCACTAACCTTAAAACTATACTTGCAGTTTTTTGGATTGCCTTATTTGTATTTGTTAATTTAACCACAGTTCTTTATTTAGGTGGTAAAGCACTGGATACAATAATTGGAATTGGTGATGGTGGAATACTTTTAAATAGTATAATAGGTCTTGGTCTGTTTGCAGCTGCTTATTCATTATGGGGTGGACTTGCAGCAGTCGCATGGACTGATGTTATTCAAGTAATCATCTTAATCCTTGGAGGGCTGATGATGACTTATTTTGCATTATCAAATGTAACAGATTCAGGAAGTTTTATAGATGGTTTAAATTATGTATATGAGAAAGCACCTGAAAGATTTTCAATGATTCTCTCGAAAGGTGAAATTATTACACCTAATGGACGAGATGCATGGCTTGATCTTCCAGGAATAGCTGTTTTAATAGGAGGTATGTGGGTAGCTAATTTATATTATTGGGGTTTCAATCAATATATTATCCAAAGAACGCTTGCTGCAAAAAGTTTAGCTGAAGGTCAAAAAGGAATTGCATTTGCAGCATTTTTAAAACTTATTATTCCTATAATAGTTGTCCTACCAGGAATCATTGCATATGTAATGAATTTAGATGATACAGGTACTTTAACTGTTGCTTCTGTTGATCCTGGATTTATCGGTACTGCAGGAAATTTTGCTAATGATAATGCAGCCCCCTGGCTTATTAAAAACTTTATTCCTGTTGGTGTCAAAGGATTAATTCTAGCTGCATTAGCTGCTGCAATTGTATCTTCATTAGCATCAATGTTAAACTCTACTTCTACAATTTTTACAATGGATATCTATAAATCCCATTTTAATAAAAGTGCTGATGACAGAACAATGCTTAGAGTAGGGAGAATTACAGTTATTGTTGCCTTAATTATAGCAATGATAATTGCTCCTCAGTTAGGAAGTCTTGGACAAGTATTTCAATTTATACAAGAATATACAGGTGTAGTAAGCCCTGGAATTTTAGCTGTCTTTTTAATGGGTCTATTTTATAAAAAATCTACTAATAACGCTGCTATTTGGGGTGCCATCTTATCTATTCCTATAGCAATGTATCTGAAGGTTGCCCCCAAAGGATGGAGTAATGCTTCAATTTTTATTGATCTACCATTTATGAACCAAATGATGATAACATGTATTGCTACAATATTGATTATTGCTGGTATTAGTTATCTTGAAGGAAATAAAACTGATTCAAAGGGTATCAATCTTTCAAAAAAATTGTTTGCTACTAGTCCTACTTTTAATATAGCTGCTTTTTCTGTATTGATGATTACAAGTTTCTTATATGCTATTTTTTGGTAGACCCTAATTTCTTTTATAGTAAAGAAATTTTAAAAAGAGTTCTCTTTTACAATATATAAGTTATATTTGCACAATTATAAATTCGAATTATGCAAGGTACTGTTAAGTTTTTCAACAATTCAAAAGGCTACGGATTTATCACTGATGATGAAACAGGTAAAGATTGTTTCGTTCACATTAACTCTTTAAATGGAGTTGAAATTAAAGAAGGTGATAAAGTAGAATATGAACAGGAAGAAGGACAAAGAGGTGTTCAAGCTACTAACGTTAAGTTAGTTTAAGCTATTGAATAAAATCTAAGTTTTACTCACCAAATACAAAATAATTATTTTTTAATAGGTCTTAATTATACTATTAGTATGATAATCGTATGCCTTATGTTCAAATAAATATTTGATATAAGATTATAGGTATTCCTAGGATTATAATAGTCCAGAGCATTACACCTGTAAATTCTTTCTTTTTAAAAAAGACTGACCATACTATTGATGACAAGATGTATACAGCAACTACTGTAACAATTGAATTAGGAACAATATATTCAATCGCATTATTTGTTAAAAATGAAACTAAAAAGGCAATAGTTATAACTAATACGAAATTTCTTTGTTTTATATTTATCATATATCAGTATTAAATTTTATTTTAATTCTGTACAACTTCCTGATTACTATTAAGTGAATTTAGATTTCGGGAAATATATTCTCCAATTTTTTCTCCTTGATCAACACCATAATCTATAGCCATTCTGTAATGAATTCCACCATAAAGTCTTGATATTGCAGCCTCATCTGCAGCTTCCATAAAAGAAGTAAACGATCTTATCGGTAGACCATACTTTACTTCTGTTGTATCGTCAAATCCAAAATCATCCCCATAAATTTTAGTTAGCACAACAGCAGAAGCTTTTGAGATTACAGAGTGGCCTGATGTATATTCAGGAAAAGGAGGAGTCTGAAGTTTTGGAAGCCATTCTTCGTCTATGTATTTATTTATTAATGTCTCTGGTCTAACAACCAAAGTATTCCATTTAGTGTCCCAACATGAAATAAATCCATCAAACAGTGCAATTGAAACTTGTAAATAAGAATTGATTGCCTCATCAAAACTATCATTAGCTAATTCAGTTGCAATTTTTGTAATTCCAATCCAGTGGCCTCCTGGAGTAATTTTCTTAATTGCAAACATAGCATGACCTTTATGATAAGAAACGTATGGATTACAGTCCCAAAAGGCAGCTATCTTAGCCTCTTCACTCTCGTTATTATCTTCTGTGACTTGCGCTCCTAATCTATAGACTTCCATTAACTCATTGTAAAATTTACTACCTCTTCTCATATCTATTGCAAGTGGTGCTGGTGGATTAAATATATCAACAGATGATATTACCATAGGTCTTATCTTATTCCAATGAGGCTCTATACCCTCCATATAATCAGGTGGAGTTGGCTTCCAATATTTGTCATCTTGTTGAATTGTATATTTTGGATATGTTCTTGTTTGCTTGTAAAAATCATTGTCAGCCCATCTTAATATTTCGTTTGCAACTATTTCACCATATTCAATAGATTTATTTAATTCTCTTCTAGATAGTCCCTCTTCTCTTAGCTCTTTGTATAAATTTTCACGATAGGCATCAATCTTATTCTCTGAAAAAATTAATTCCTTTCCCACAACTAAAAATGCATGAAGAGCAGCAAGATTAGGGATTATATTTGGATCTGAATAATCTGAGACATCAATGTAATCTGTTAATTGACCCTCTAGACTCATATACTTATTAGGATGTGTTTTCTGAATAATTGAGTAAGCTGCTATAGTAGGATACACATATACCCTAGATGCAACAGGTGGTGAAAAGATATCATATACTACTATATCTGTAAGTTGTTGCATAGCTTCATTGAACAATGCTGTATCGTTTAGACGATCTAAATATCTATTATCTGTCTTACAACTATTTAGAAAAAATAATAATGAAAACAGAAATACACAAAAAATAGTTTTACTATTAAATTTAACCATTATGCAAATTTATAGTTTTTCAATTAGATTTAAAGAGGTAGCTATTATTGTTGTTTCCAATAATTATAAAAGTATCATTATTGACTTTATCAATATGTCTTCCTTCAAAATTTATTGGTAACATTAAAGACCTATGTGAACTATAAGTATCACCATTAAATCCTGTTAATACTCCTCCAGGATTAGAATATGAAGGCCCTAACTCACTAACATAACCGCTGAAATTTCCAACATAATAAATCTTATCATTATCTACATAAAAGTCTTCGATTGTAGAAAGCTGTAGCTCTTTAGGAAGGGGTAAAGAAATAAACTTATTATCTTCACTTTGAATAAAAGCCATAGATCTCATTTCAACAACAGATTTTGTTTCAAAAATTTTATTTCTTTCAGTTAAGGAAACAATGTCTTTAGCATTCACAAAGTCATTGTATTTCAGAAACTTTTTTTTAAGGTAGGGTAATGAACTAACTAATTTATCTCTTGATGCGAAAGGAACTTGATCTCCAAAAAAACTATAAAATATAATTGGATCTAGAGATGAGTTTTCATCAAAATCATCTAAATAAACAACTACTGGCGAACTTTCAGATGCATGCCATTTATGATTCAATCCAGAATTTCCAGCTATAATATCTAGTTTTCCATCATCATTCAAATCTACTATTTCAACTGTATTCCAAAATCCTGCGGTATTTCCTAATCCATAATTAGTAGTTTGATTAGAAAAACTATCTTCTCCTTCACCAATAAGCACAGTTATAGGCATCCAATCTCCTACTACAACAAGATCTAAGATACCATCATCATTCAAGTCTGCGAATTTACTATCAGTAACCATTCCTAATGGAGCTTGAGCTATAGCTTCAAAGTATGCATCTGATTCAGGAGAACTTTTTACAATTACACTTGTTGGAGATAGTCCATACCCCCCTGGAATAGATCTACTTCCAATAAATAAGTCAGGGAATTTGTCATCATTAAAGTCAGATGAACTAATTGAACCTCCATTGGTACTTGGTAAATTTGCAGGAAACTTGTTAAACTTGCCCTTACCATCATTAATATATAATCTATCCATCAGATTGCTATCTCCATCAACAAATTCATTACCTCCACTCATAACATAAATATCTAGGTCTCCATCTAAATCAAAATCAAAGGCATCTGCATCGACATCTTCAAATAAAGCGTCTTGACTAAAAATTCTATTCTTAAGAGATTCAAAACTACCATCAGACTTCTGGATTAATAATTGAGAAGATTGTTGTCTAGCACCACCAATAAATATATCCTTAAGCCCATCTCCATTGAAATCAGCTCCAACATATGCAGGCCCTTCAATGGATAGTCTTTCAGGCATTAAGGGCTCTCTCTCATAATCAAGATAACTATTTTCAATATGTTTAAAACCTAAAGGCTTCATTTCAAAATGTTTATTTTTTGTTATATTTTCCTCTTGAGTTTTGCCAAGATTTATAGGATTAATTTGGTGAATCTGATTAGTTTTTAAACCAGAGTATTTCTTGTAATTACCATTCAACCATTTTACATGAACAGAGTCAATACTTTTTAAATCATCTAATCCAAAATGAACCCTTGGCGAGGAAGTTGATGCAAAACCTCTAGCATTAGTAATCTCCCTTGTGACTTCTTTTTCACCTGAAAAAATAATCACTTTTGCTCCAATGGCATTAGAACCATATTTGTTCAATACATTAAACTGAACAAATGATCTATTTAATTTTTCAGATTTATTTTCTAAAATCTGAGCCTCATCATTAATATTATTTGAAACTATATCTAAATCACCATCATTATCTAGATCTGAAACCGCTGCACCATTTGAATATGAAGGAGGTATTCCATTTAACTCACCTAACATAATAAATTCAAGAGGATTGTCTTGCAAGAAGACTGTATTAGAAAGCTTTAGCATTGGCATTTCTTCAATTAAATCTTTCTCAAGCTTATCTTCTTCTTCAGCTCCATAGTTATCATATAAAACATTACTTTGAAAATTTATAAAGTCCAGATCATTTGGTCTTTTATAAATTCCATTAGTTATAAAGATGTCAGTATCATTGTCATTATCAAAATCTTCTAACAGAACAGACCAACTCCAATCTGAAGCGTAAGTTCTAGATGCCAATGCTACTTCTTTGAAAACTCCTTGCTCTGTTCCAAGTTGCATGTGATTTCGGGCCAACTGTTCATTATATCCATAATCCTTCTTTATCTGAGAAACTTTATCAGAATCTTCACCTCCTGATTTCATAAAAATATTAGCTTTATAAGGCATCATATCAAGTGTAAATATGTCTTGAATTTGATCACTATTAATATCTGCAATATCAACCCCCATTGTAAATCGACTAGTATGACTTAATCTTTCTTTAGAGACCTCTGAAAACGTTTTGTCTCCATTGTTTAGATAGAGATAATCATTCTCATGAAAATCATTACCAACATAGATATCTACATAGCCATCATTATTAACATCAACAGTAGCAATAGCTAATCCATATCCAAGAGCACTAGAATAAATTCCTGCTTTACTAGTCACTTCAGTAAAATTTAATACTCCTTCATCTAAAAGATTTTCATAAAGCCTATCACCTGATTTGTTATCTCTTTCTTTTCTTTTTTCTGAACTACCATAATTTCTTGGAGTATGAACTGTATGGTTCAATAGATATACATCCAAATCACCGTCATTATCATAATCAAAAAAGCTTGCATGTGTTCCAAATCCTTTAAAATCTATGCCTACATCTTTAGATTTTTCTGTAAAAGTTAAGTCGCCATTATTAATATATAACCTATTATGTCCTTTAAGATTTTTATAGTCACTTACTGTTGAAACATAAATATCAATCAATCCATCATTATTAACATCTGCCATACTTACACCATTTGACCAATATCCTTCTGAATCTAATCCAGCACTTTCAGTTATATTTTTAAAAACCATATTCCCTTGGTTTAGATACAATTCATCCCTTACTTCATTTCCTGAAAAATATATATCATCAAAACCATCATTATTAATATCTCCTATACCTACACCTCCCCCATTGTAATAATATAGATATTCGATAATATTCATATCCGAATCAGATCTTAGGCTATTATTGAAATAAACTCCTGTTTTATCAGAACTTAAAGCATCAAAATTGAGATCATTACTACTCTTGTTATCTTGATTATTCTTTAAGTTGCATCCTATAATTAAAAGGATAAATAAATAATAATATCTAATCATATAAATATTTAAATTGAACTAATGAATTCGAATTTCTTCCAACAATAACATTTGAATTTGAGAATATTAAAGAGCGTACTTCTCCATTTACGTTAAAACCATAGCCATCAGATGGAATTTCAAAAATACCTTTTCCATTATTTTCTAAAAAAACACCAAAACTTGCATCATACCTGCCAATTTCTGGTTTTGTTTTATAAAGATTTCCCCCTGCTATAACATCCATATCTCCATCTTTATCAAAGTCTTGAATCAAAAAAGAATATATTGGAGAAAATTGTGCTTTTTGCGGTAATTCATAAAATATAAACTCACCATTTCCTTTATTTATAAAAACTGAACTTGCTAAGATATTAACGTCTAGTTTAAGACTTTCTTCGATCTGTGAAGCACTAAACATATCATTAATACTGGCTGACCGAAAAGATTTATAATTTGGAAAAACTTTCTTAAGAGGCTTCATCTGATCAATTAAATTATGTCTTAAATCATATGGATAAAACTTTCCATTTTCACGTTTAAAAGTTAATACAGGGTCTAACTGCTCATTTCTATCATAATCATTAAGGTATAGTCTTATTGGACTTTTTTCATTTGCATTAAATCGAGAATTTAGTCCATGATTTCCAACAATTATATCCATTAACCCGTCTCCATTAAAGTCAGCTGAATCAATTGTTTGCCACCACCCCTTATAATTAGTCAAATTTGATGAACTAGAAGTGAATTTTCCACTTTGATTATAAAATAGATTTATTCCCATAAATTCTCCTACAACAATTAAATCTTCATCATTATCATTATCAATATCAACAAAGATGGCATCTGTAATCATTCCAAGATTAAGAAATTCGGGAGCATTATCTTTAGTTACATTAGTAAAACAACCTTCTCCATTATTAAAAAGCAAAACTCCTGAACCAGGCAAACCATATGAATCGGAAATTAATCTTTCTCCAACAAATAGATCTAAGTCTCCATCACCATCAACATCAGATACTTCTACAGTTCCTGAATTAAAAAAATCTATCTCGGTTGGAAGTTTATTTTCACTTAAACTAAAGTTTCCCTTTCCATCATTAATGTATAATTTATCTTCAAGGAATGACATAAACCTTGAAAACTCTACTCCTCCATTTGCAGTATATAAATCTAGGTCTCCATCACCATCAGCATCAAAAAAAAGAGGTTCAATTGTTTCTCTAGGAAGCTCTTCCATTAACTCAAATGACTCAATTAATTTAAGATTTTGTTCTTCCCATTTAAACATTCTACTTTTATTATCCTTTGAACCCGGAATTAAGATTTCTTCTAAACCATCACCATTTATGTCTCCTTTTATAATTTTTGGTCCAGGGGTACTTAACATATGAGGTAATAATCTGTTTTTATTAAAATCAATAAAAATATTTTCAGCATGTGAAAAATTCATGTCTGAATTTAATCTTTCAAACAAAGCTTTGGAGCTAATTTTAGTTTTGTTATTAGATTCAGAATAGTCAACATCTGACTGTGAAATTGAAATAATTTGATTTATTTCTATATTATCAAAATTACTTTTTAAACCATTAGTCCATGTTACCTCTATATCAACGTTATTTTTTGTTGGGAGACCAATATGAGGACGAAGATCAACACTAGATTGGAAACCTCTAGTTGGCTGATGTTGGATATAATAATAATTTAATCCATCATAAACTCTAATTTGTGTTCCAATAGCCATAGTATTCTTGCCAATACCTTTTAAATCAAATTGAATATAATTTCCAGAATCTTTCTTATCAGTGTGATTTTCATAAACAAAAGAAGGCATATTAACATTGTTTACTACAAGATCTAAATCACCATCATTATCTAGATCCCCATAAGCAGATCCATTTGAAAAACTTGGATCAAGAAGACCTGTATTTTTATCATTTTCAAATCTTAGATCCCCTAAATTTATATATGCATGATTTTTAACTGGTCTAGATGGGATTATTTCAACTAAACTTGCATAGTCCACCTCTTCATTTGAAAAAATTGACATTAAAACCTGTTCACTTGAAACGTATTGCAAATAATCTTGATCAGTTAAATCACGATATATACCATTAGCAATAAATAAGTCTCTGAGTCCATCATTATTCATATCAAAGAAAAGAGCTCCCCAGCTCCAATCAGAGGCTTCTACACCTGCTAATCTACCTATTTCACTAAATGTATCATCTCCATTATTAAGTTGTAGAGTATTTCTTGTGAACTGATGATAATATCCATTATCTACATTGTATTTATACTTGTCCCAATTTTCAAAAGTGGTTACAGATTTTAAACGTTCGTACTCAGATGGCAGCATCTCTGTAACAAAGATATCAGCCATTCCATCATTGTCAATATCTGCCATATCAGCTCCCATTGAAGCAGCACTAATTGATGAAATAGCGTCAGTTAATTTCTCACTAAAAGTTCCATCTTGATTATTAATATATAAATAGTCTCTTTCAAAAAAATCATTTGAAACATAAATATCTTCCCAACCATCAGAGTTAACATCCCCAACAGTAACTCCAAGTCCAAAGCCAATCACAGAACCATATATCCCAGATTTTTCACTCACATCAATAAATTTTCCATTTTGATTTTCTAATAACTTATCACCCCCGTCTTTATCTCTCTTTGGTCTTTCATTTCTTCTTAGATCAAAGCTTCCAATAGCTTGATAAGAATTATTTAGAAGATAGACATCTAAATCACCATCTTTATCATAATCAAAAAAACTAGCATGAGTTGAATAGCCTGGATCAGCTAGTCCATATTCTAATGCTTCTTCTTTAAAAGTAAGATCACCCTGATTAATAAATAATTCGTTTTGTTTATTATCTCCCTCCACATCTCCAGAATTACAAACATATATATCAAGAAGACCATCACCGTTTATGTCAACCATAGTTACACCTGTCGACCATGCTCTAGCCCCAACAGCACCAGATTTTTCCGAAATATTTTCAAACTTAAAATCTCCTTTATTTAGATATAACTGATTAGGTTTTTGATTAGCTGTAAAATAAATATCTTGTAACCCATCATTATTGATGTCTCCTATAGATACCCCTCCACCATTATAAAAGTTTCTATAAGTATAAACATTAAATTTTTGGTCAAATGTTAGTGTATTTTCAAAGTTAATATTAGTATCAGAAAAAGATTTCAATTCAAAAACAAAGTCATTTTTGGTTTGACAACTAGTGAAAAAAATTATAGATAATAAAATTATTAGATATCTTTTCATTTTATTTAATAAGGTTTGGATATTTATATCTTAAATCAAGCAATTGAGCTCTAACATCTTTTTCATCTATAATATGAATTAATATCTGTCTATTTCCATCTATTTTAACAAATGTCTCATTTGGAAAATTTTCATTTTCAATAGAAATAAAGTTATTTCCTGGATACCATTCCATAAGTTTATCCATAGCAACTGGAAGGACTTTATCAGATTGCAACTCTTCATTCCAAGGGGCCCAACCTAAAAAATAAAATCGCATATCTAAGCCAGTCATTATATCATTTTCATTAAATATTCCATAAAATAAATGATTTACTCTCTTACCTTCAGGCATATTTTCTATTTCATATGCTATAAATTCATTATTAGGACCATGGGTTACCTTTCCATCAGCATTTAGCTCCCAAGCTTTTGTAAAAAAAGTTTTTTTTGTATCTCCTATTGTAAGACCAAACTGCACAGAATCAGTATATACTCCTCTAGCCATTTCATCTTTTACGATTCGTTCATATTCTGAGACATTTTGACAAGAAATAATTAATGCAATAAAAAATATATATAATCTATTTAACATATTTAGTTATAATTTTTGAATTTGAAATTCCAGTTACTAAAAGTAGTGAATCAGACGATTTTAATGATGGTACTATAGTAAAATCTCTAATTTCCCCATAAATGTTTAATGGTAATAATTTATCAAATTTTGTTTTTGAATTGTCGTCACCATAAAGGATCCATCCTTTTGATGCATCAAATGCACCATACTGGGGTTTAACTAGATATTGATTTCCACCTAATATTAGATCATTAAGGCCATCTTGATTTATATCAAAAATATTAATAGCGTGCACACTTGAATACTGAATTTCTTCTGGTAAAAGTTTCTTTGAATATGAAAGAGGAGAATCTGACATAAATAATAAACTCCTTGTCTCTTTTATTTCCAATACTTGAGATGAAGATATTTGGGTTTCATTAAATATATCTTTAATTGATTGATTAGCATAATCTTCATAATAAAGTAGTTTCTTTTTCAGATCTGGTAATTGCTTAATCAGTTCATCTCTGTCATGGATAGGAAAATCTTTATTATCAATGCTATATGTATAAATAGCCTCTAATTTTCCATTTTGATCGTAATCATTCAGGTATAGTTTCATATTAGGTTTATATAGACCATTTTGCCCCATATTTCCTAAAACAAGATCCGGAACTCCATCTCCATTTAAATCAGATGTTTCTATAGACTGCCACATTCCATTTGTTTCTTCAAATCCAATACTTTCAGAAATAGACTCCCAACTGGATTCATTATTTAAAAAAGCAAGAATTGGCATCCATTCACCAACAACGATCAAATCTCCTTTTTCATCAGAATTAAGATCTGTGAATTCTATATCGGTTATCATACCAATATTTTGAAACTCTGGAGGATAAGTAGCTTCAAAGCTACCGTTTCCTCTATTTATCATTAAAGAAATAGATCCAGGAATTCCATAGGTGTCTACATTAAATCTTTCACCTATAAATATATCTAATAATGCATCATTATTAGCATCACCAATAGCAATAGCTCCAGTACTAAAGAATTTAGAGAAATTTAATGCAGATGAATCATATATAAATTTACCTGATTCATTTCTATAGAATCTATCATTAAGAGTTCTAGATAATGTAGAATATGCTTTACCTCCAGAGGCAACATACAAATCTTGATCTCCATCATTATCAGCATCAAAAAAAACAGCTTCAACATCCTCAGATTCTTTATGTAAATCAAATGGTTTACTAACTTTTTTAAAACCATTTGTATCACTTAAAAAAAGCTGCCCTGTTTGCCCTTTAGCTCCTCCTATATAAAAGTCTTGAATACCATCATTGTTAAGATCATAATTAGCTATACATGGCCCCTCATTAGAGAACATATGAGGTAATAACCTCTCAGAATCAAAATCAACATAATAATTCTCATCATGCTTAAAATCAATTAATTGTTGACCTTCTGTTTTTTTTATAATAAAAGTAGGCTTAGGATCTACAGATTCAGATTGTAAATTATCACGATCTATTTCTAATATTTGATCAATTTGAATGTCTCTTATGACTGAACGCTTTCTATCAGGCCAATATATTTCTAAGGAATCTAATGAATTTACTTTACCAAGTCCAAAATGAAGTCTATATGGAACAGAGCTTTGAAAGCCTCTAGAAGGAAATTGTTCAATCATAATTTTATTTCCATCTGTTAAATAAGCAATAGCCTTTGCCCCTATAGCAAATTTATTTGGACCGCTATCTCTAAGAATAACTGAAAGAAAATGATGATTTTCAACTTCAGAGTGGTTCTCAAATATGAAAGCTTCAGAATTTACATTATTAACAACTAAGTCTAGGTCTCCGTCATTGTCTAAGTCACCATATGCAGAACCATTACTAAAACTAGGTTGGTTTAAACCCCAACCCAATCTTTTATCTGAAAAGGTAAAATCACCATTATTTCTAAACACTGAATTTGTAACAGCTTTAGAAGGCATTAAGTCGATTAAATCTGTAATAACTTCTTTTCCTTCTCTTAATATTTGACTAATCTGTTCATCATTAGCATAATAATTTAAATAATCACGATCTAACAAATCTTTATATATTCCATTACTGATATATACATCTTTATAACCATCATTATCCATATCAAATAAAAGTGCAGCCCAACTCCATTCTGTTGCAGATAAACCAAGTTGCCTTCCTACTTCATAAAATGTGTTACCTAAATTTCTTTGAAGAGCATTTCTAGGATATTGCTTATGATATCCTTTAGATCCTGCTAGAGTAAATTTGTCATACGATTCATACACTTGTTTGTTTTTTTGCCTTGATAGAGTTTCTGGTAACATTTCAGTAACAATTAAATCAGGTATCAAATCGTTATCCATATCTGCTGCATCAGCACCCATAGAGCCCATTGACAATGCATCAAAATAAGTTAATGATTCTTCTGAGAATCCATCTCCATTATTATTTAAATACAAGTAATCTTTTTCAAAAAAATCATTAGAAATAAATAAATCAGGCCAAAGGTCTCCATTGAAATCAGATAAAGTTATCCCTAAGCCAAATCCTATATTTGAAGAGAATATACCCTTATCTGAAGATACATTCTCAAACTTATTATTCCTATTCTCCAAAAGTTGATTTCCATCTTGACTAGGAATATTTCTTTGCCCTTCAATCAAATCGTAACTCCCCACAGATCGAATTGAATTGTTTAAAACATATGCATCTAGATCAAGGTCACCATCATAATCAAAGAAAGCAGCATGGACAGATAGTCCTTCAATATCTAAACCGTATTCAGATGATGATTCCTTAAAAGTTAAGTCTCCATTATTTATAAAAAGTTCATTATGTCTATTCTCGCCTCCGGGTTTTCCAGATTTGGTTACATATAAATCTAATAATCCATCTTGATTTATATCAACAAATGTAGCTCCTGTAGACCAATTATCTTTACATGAAACACCTGCAAAATCAGTTATATCATCAAATTTCCAATTTCCTTTATTTAGATATAGAGCATTATCTACAATATTCCCTGTGAAATAGATATCAATTAATCCGTCATTATTAATATCACCAAGAGCTACTCCACCACCATTAAAAAAATTACGATATGTATATGGATTAAAATCCTCAGTATAAGAGAGTGTGTTTTGGAAAGAAATACCAGTATGATCTGATAATTTTTTTTCAAATCTTGAATCAATGTTATTACATGAAACCAGATATAAAGGTAACAATATTAGAGAGCTATATCGCATAGTGTAAAATTAGACAATTTTAGCTTGGATTTAAAAACAAAAAGGCCACCAAATGGTGGCCTTTTATATTATTCAAAACTTAAGAATTAATATCCTGTGTTTTGAGATAGACTTGAGTTTGCAGTAAGCTGCTCCGATGGTATCGGGAAAACAGTTCTGTAAGCATCAGAATTTGTTTTTTCCCACCAAGAATCATTCCACTTACCAAAACGGATAAGGTCTGTTCGTCTCGAAGCTTCTTGGAACATTTCACGGCCCCTTTCTGCTAAAAACTGCTCAGCAGTTAACGAGCTCAGAGCTGATACATTAGCTCTTGCACGAATTGCATTAACTTCTGGAAGAGCTAAAGCCCAATTTCCAGCTGCTCTAGCCGTAGCTTCAGCATGCATTAAGTGAACATCACCTAATCTAACAATCGGATAATCATTATCTAGATTTGGTCTTGCAAATTGTTTAAAAGCAAATTTTCCAAGACGATACCCACCAGTTCGAGCACCATTTGGCTCAAGTTCATTTATTCCTATTGAATAGACAATCTCTGGTGTTGGAGAATCTGAAGCAAGATCTACTAATGCATTTCCACCATAATCTAATTGTGGACCAGCAATAAAGTTTGCTTTTCTTCTATCATCCCCTGCCTCATATGAATTCACGAATTCCTCTAATGCAACATAACCATTCCAAGGTTGAGCCTCAAAATTCCATGTATACTGAGAAGCATAGTGAAGTGTCATATGATGGAAATTCATACCACCTGCAGTTGCTTCATCATATTCAACAGACCAAATAATTTCTGGATTGTTTTCATTATTAGGAGCAAATATTGCAGCGTATCCTACCAAATTATCAGGATCAGACGAAACCGCTGGTCTCTTTCCTAGATTAGGAACTGATATACCACTATCAGATAATGAATAAGGTCCATTATCGATAATATGTCCTGCTGCAGCTGCTGCATCAGAATATCTTTCAGTTCCAGTATATACCCCAGCATTTAGATATAATTTAGCTAAAATACCAAGTGCAGAATACTGGTTAATTCTATACTTTACATCATTAGTACCTAAAGATGAATTTGATAGACCTGATAGATCAAAAGAAGATCCCATTCCTAAAGCAGAAAGTAATTCTCCTTCTACCCAATTAAAAACTGCTGACCTAGATGATTGATTAGAAGATCCTGATCCATCAGCAATAACGATATTACCGTATAAATCCATTAATCTCCAATGCAAATAAGCACGAACTACTTTAGCTTGTGCCATTTGGTTAGCATCTAACCCTGCATTACTAATTGCATTATTTACCTCAGCTATTGAACCATATTGTTGAGACCAAGTCCCAGTAACTGGACCATTAGCAGGAGTAAAAGTGTGACGATGCATTTCAAGCCAAATACCACCATCATACCAGTCACCTCCCTTTTGAGTAATAGCCATTTCATCAGAAGAAACTGACTGTACAGAGAAATATCCACCATGATTAGCAGTTCCAGCATTTCTAACAGCGTTAAATACTCCTGTTAGAGCATCACCACCCCCACCAGAACCTCCTGTAGAAATTCCTTCTAGAGAGAAGTCTGATGTAAGATCTCCTAAGAGTTCTTCTTCAAGATCAGTACAAGAATAGGTAATACCTATTAAACCGATTCCTAATATAATTTTATTTATAGTTTTCATAGACTTCATGATTTAAAATTTATAGTTTATACCAAGTGTGAATGAACGTGCAGAATAATAACTATTTCTACGGTCTATACCTGGAGCAAGCGGATTCCCATCTAAAAGATCGAAAAGAGCAGGCTCAGGATCAGAACCAGTATAATCAGTAATTACAAATGCGTTCTGAACATTCAGTGATAAATTCATATTATCATTAACTTGACGAGATATTGTTAAGTTATCCAGCTTAAAGAAATCTGCTTCCTCTACATATAAAGAAGAGAAGTTTGCATTTTTAATTTCCGGATTAGCTAACTCAGTATTTACATAGTTATATGATTTCTGAGAACCAACTCTTGGCTCATAGAAAGCACGGAAAGTATTAACAAGACTATGTCCGAATGCTCCTCTAAAAAAAGCATTTATAGTGTAGTCACCAATAGTGATTTGATTAGACCAACCTATTTCTAGATCAGGAATACCACTACCAAGAACATCAAAGTCAACATTGTCATCTAAAGCATTGTTCTGACCAACTACTAGTTCTCCATCTCCATTAACATCTTTAAAGTTTTGTGAACCATTAGTAACACTTCCATCCCAAACAGGACCCCAGATTTGACCAACTTGTTCACCTACTTTTACACGTGTAACCCATGTACTATTTTGACCAGGAGCACCCAGGTTTCCAAATTTATCAGAATCCTGAACATATTCATCCAGAACAACTTTGTTACTAGATAAAACTATTCCTGTATTATAGTTATCAGTAACATCGTAGTTAACTGATAGTTCAAATCCATTAGATGAAAGCTGTCCTGCATTTTCAAATCTTCTATCAAATCCATAAACAGCAGCATCTACAACACGATTTATGATAAAGTCCTTAGAGGTTTGCTCATAAATATCAAGTGTAGCTGAAAGACGATCCATAGTTAGATCTATACCAAAGTTTAACTCAGTTTTTTCTTCCCATTTTAAGTCTGGATTAGCTGCTCTTAAAAGGTTTGTTGAACCTCCTGCAGAGCCACCTCCACCCCAAGACCATCCTCTGATTTCTTGAGAAAGACCAACTTGACCTGGTAAGTTACCAGTAACACCATAAGATATACGTGGCTTTAATTGCTGAACTCCACTAAGACCAAGTATAGGAGCAAGGTCAGCACCCATACTAATAGCTGGGAACGTTCCATACCTATTATCAGCACCCAGTCTTGTAGAACCTTCTCTACGAATAGATGCATTTAAAAAGAAATTATTATTCCAAGTCAAATTAACACGAGCAAAGAAAGCATCAATCTCTGTATCAGGATTTCTCCCAGAGTTTGCGATAACATTACCAGCGTTCAATAAATCTTGAGAATATTCTATTGCATCAATATAATCTATTTCATCACCTGGAAAATCACCTAAAGCAAAAAATGCTTCGTTATAATTTTCTTTTTGATATGAGTAACCTGCTGTAACAACTAGATTCATATCATCAGTTGACTTTTTCCATGAACCGTAAAGTTCATTTAATTGGAATTCGCTGTTATTCTCATAGAATTCTGCAGCACCTTTTCTAACTGGTGAATCTGCACCTCCATAATCGTTAGAACTATTCCAAAGTGAAGTTGTTCTAAAATAAACACGATTTGCATAGTCTGAAGACTGACGAGCAGAACGGAAATAAGCTGTTATATTATCTGATACATCGTATGTAAGATTAATACCATAGTTTAATTCTCTACGCTCTCCATTATTTAAGTTTTGTTTGATAATAGAAACTGGGTTATACGAATCGAATAAACCTAAAGTTTCATAATATCCTCCAAACTGAGCACCATTAAAAGCATAAGGTGCATCAACAGCATAAACTGGAGCAGTAGGGTTATAAAGTGTTGCATAACGCATGGACTCTTTAAAACCATTTTTCTGATCTCTTTGAGTAAATGAAGTATTAAAATCAATCTTTAACCTATCATCTAATGCTGTAGTTGAAAAGTTTAAACGAGTGTTAAACTGATCAAACCCACTGTTAAGTAATATACCTTCAGCTTCACGAAGATTAGCAGATACTCTATAATTTGTTTTTCCATTTCCACCAGTAGCAGAAACATTGTGAATCTGAGTAAATGCATCACGTGTTACTTCATCTAACCAATCTGTTTGAGAAGATAGATCTCGTCCACCCGAAGCAATAAATTCTTGAGGAGACATAGTATCAATCTGATTTAGAATACTAGATGAAGATAATTGTCCAGAGTATGTAAGTTGAGCTGCGCCAACTCCTCCTGATTTAGTTGTAACAATTATTACCCCAGATGATCCTCGAGAACCATATATTGCAGCTGCAGAAGCATCTTTTAATACGGTATAACTCTCAATATCACTAGGATCAACATTGTTAAGGGAAGCCCCAACAACGCCGTCAATTACTACAAGAGGAGAAATATTTGCACCTAAACTTGATAGACCACGAAGACGAATAACAGTTCCTGCATTCGGGTCACCACCTCTATTATATATCTGCAAACCAGCTACTTTTCCTTGTAAAAGTTGAGAGGCATCATTTATTGCCCCCTGGTTAAATTCTTCAGCACTAATAGAAGTTACCGCAGAGGTAATTTCTTTTTGTTGCTGAGAACCATATCCAGTAACCAAGACTTCTTCAAGTTCGTTAGAAGATTGCAGAACTATATCTATTGTATTCTGGTTGCCCACTGTAATTTCTTGTGCAGTATAACCTACATAAGAAAAAACTAAAACATCTCCAGCGCTTGCAGATATGGAATAATTTCCATCAAAATCTGCAACGACACCAGTAGTAGTTCCCTGAACTACCACAGTAGCTCCAGGGAGTGGACCAGTTTCATCTGAAACATTACCAGAAACCTGTTGAGCACTCAGCATTCCACTAAAAGCAATAGTAAACGCGAGACTCAATTTTAGTAAATTTAGTTTCATATTGTTATTTTAAAATTTTCTGATGGCCAAATATATGGATAATATGCTCAAAACCAAGTAACTAATAACAAAAGTTAATAACACTATAAGAGAAATAGATATTTACCAATAAAACGCATAAAAATCAATAATAAATAAGAATATAATAATATATGGATAGTTTTATTGCGAATTTAACATTGAACCTACCTCATAATTATTAATTTTAGGAACTGCACCATTTTTTGTTGTTGTAATTGCACCGTATGCTGAGGCTATTCTCAATGAACTTTTTAAATTGTTTTTTTTAATTAATAATTCATCAATCAAGGCAGCTAAAAAATTATCTCCAGCTCCCACATTATCAATTGAATCTACTTGAAATGACTTAGCTA
>Ga0209036_1000229_pt1 | contig 23603 bp, 19 predicted proteins | sample MarorgKNORR_S2LV_3_FD_188222 | JGI IMG/M metagenome (GOLD analysis project Ga0209036, IMG submission 188222) | Marine microbial communities from the Southern Atlantic Ocean, analyzing organic carbon cycling - DCM_A/KNORR_S2/LV (SPAdes) (version 2) | ecosystem: Environmental > Aquatic > Marine >... | reverse complement strand
TGACGCTTTTGCTATAGAAGAGCTTTTGTATGCGGAAGCATTGGGCCTATGTAAAGCGGGTGAAGCTGCTTCACTGATTGAATCTGGTTATTTCGACATAGGCGGACAGTGCGCATTAAGTCCGTCAGGTGGGCTACTGGCAATGGGACATCCGATTGGCCCTACTGGCGTTGGGCAAGTTGTCGAAGTAACTCGTCAACTCCGAGGGGAAGCGGAACGACGCCAGCAACCCAACGCTCGCTTAGGAATGGCTCACATGGTGGGAGTCGGCGCAGTGTGCGTCGTTCATGTTCTTGCCAAATAATCTACGCCGTTAGGTATTCTGGGGAAATCCAAGATCCACTTGGCTAGAGGATGGAACCGGCCATCGGGCAGTTACCGCTTTGGCTCGGGTGTAAAATCTCACTCCTTCTGGGCCGTACATGTGGGTGTCTCCAAAGAGCGAAGCCTTCCATCCGCCAAAAGAGTGATAAGCCACCGGGACGGGTATCGGCACGTTGATGCCGACCATGCCTACTTGCACCTCGTGCTGGAATTGACGGGCCGCTCCTCCGTCGCGGGTGAATATGGCCGTTCCATTGCCGTAAGCATTGCGGTTGATGAGGTCGATACCTTCTTGGAATGTTTCTACCCTGACTACGGCAAGGACTGGACCGAAGATTTCATCTTGGTAGCACTCCATGTCAGGGGTGACATGATCTAAGAGAGTTGGTCCAAAATAGAAACCCAGAGAGGGAACGTCGGCATGCGCTCCATCGACAACTGCAACCGCGCCATCTTGTTTTGCGCGTTGCACGTAGCCAGCGACCTTGTCGCGATGTTCGGCCGTTACTAAAGGCCCCATTTCGGCCCCAGGTTCGTTCCCTGCACCGATTTTTACTCCAGGGATTCTTTCGGAGATCGCCTGAACTAATTGATCAGCTGCAGAACCGACTGCTACCAGAGCGCTTACGGCCATGCATCTTTCGCCGGCTGATCCATAGGCGGCGCTAACCGCAGCGTCAGCTGCCATATCGATATCTGCATCAGGGAGCACAAGCATGTGGTTTTTTGCTCCTCCGAGCGCTTGTACCCGTTTCCCTAGCGCCGTGGCGCGTTGGTACACGTAGCTGGCGATTGGTGTAGATCCAACGAAACTAACCGCCGAGATGTCATGGTGGTCTATGAGAGCATCCACTGCTTCTTTGTCTCCATTAACGACAGAGAACACGCCAGGCGGTAGCCCTGCTTCAATCAGCCATTCACCAATGAGCATTGAGGCAGAGGGGTCCCGTTCAGATGGTTTACATATGAACGCGTTTCCGCAGGCGATTGCTGTGGCGAACATCCATGCCGGCACCATTGCGGGAAAATTAAATGGCGTGATACCTGCAACGACTCCTAGCGGTTGTCGGAGGCTATATACCTCAATGCCATCTGAGACCTGTTCATTAATTGAGCCTTTGAGGTGGTTGGCGATACCGCACGCGAATTCGACGTTTTCGAGTCCACGGGCGACTTCTCCTGCTGCATCGGATACGACCTTGCCATGTTCGCTGCTAATAACTTTGGCGAGTTCGGTGGTTCGATCCGCCAACAATTCACGGAATTTGAACATGATTTGGGTGCGCTGAGTTAAAGAGCTTTCGCGCCATGCGATCGCAGCTTTGCTTGCGGATTTAACGGCTTCGTTTACTTCGTCTACTGACGCCAGGTCGACCTGGGCTTGCACTTCTCCCGTTGCCGGGTCGAAAACGTCGCTTACGCGTCCGCTCGTTCCCGCTTTGTGTTGTCCGTCGATGAAGTGGTGAATGCTCCGCACCTGCGTCACTTTATTACGGCGATGCGGCGGTCTCTAGTTGACCGGCGTTATCGATTTTCGTAGAGGTCGTACCGACCGAGGCGGTCAAGGCAGATTTCGACGCTCCAAGGGAGCATTGTTGCGCCGCATCGAGCATCGCGATAGTGCTGTTCAAGTTTGTTTGGCCGGAGCATCGATCGTCCCCCACAAACGCGGATAGCGAGTGACGCCATTTGTGGAGCTCCTTCCATGATCGCGACCATCGTTGTCCATGCTCGCCGAAGAGCATCTTTACTTGGGTCTACCGATGCTTCGCTAAGAACTCGGTACATAAGTGATTGGGCTTTGTCGTATGTCATTTGCATCTCAGCCCAGCCAGCCTGTTTGACATGGTTGTCTCGACGAGAGGCGACGCCGTGTTCCCCTCGGAGGTATTCGCCTGTGAGGTCTAGGATCGCTCGCATAAGTCCTAAGTAGGTGAAGCTGAGCGTCATGTAAAAGTAAGGGAATCGTTGCACCATTGCATCAAAGATTCCGGGCGGTAGTACCTCATTTTGCTGAGGGACGAATGCATCGTTCATGATCAGGTCGCGGGAATCGGTGCCTCTCATACCGAGTGGGTCCCATTCGCCTTCAATTTCAACTCCCGACGAGGTGGCCGGGACTCCAAGAAGCCTGACTCGAGGATCTCCATCAACAAGCGCTACGACATTGTGAATGTCGGCGATACCGCTCAGCGACGCGAAAATCTTTTTACCGGTGACTTTGTAACCGCCGTCGACTGGCGTCGCTACTGTGCCTATTGGTTGGCCGCTTCCCGGTGTGCGCCCTTCTGAGAAAGGTTGACTGTGAATTATGCGGTTATGACACATGCCCTCCCACAGGTGGGGTCGGGTGCGTTCAAGGTGCGCTTTTTGCTCAGCATCCATGCCTAATTCGTCGGCAATCCAACCTGCCAGAAGAGCCGTGGCAGTATGCATATTAAATGTCAGAGCCGTTGTTGGGCAGTGACGGCCAAGTTCTTCGCTTACAAGCGCGTACGCGACAAAATCAGCACCCAGTCCCCCAGCATCAGTTGGGGCGCACAGTCCGAGAAAACCTGCGTCGGTGAGATCCTGCCAGTTTTGTGCCGGGAAGGCAGCCTTTCTGTCGTAGTCGGCCGCGCGTTGCGCAAATTGGGGCCCTAGTTCAGCTACGCGGGCGACTAATGCCATGCGTTCGGGTGTTTGTATTTGACTCACCGGCGCGCTCCTCCATTATCGGAGGTGGGCCAAAGTATTGGGAAAAGGTCAGTTCGCATCAAGTCACCTGTAGTGAGGCCTAAGTCGTTGAGGGGCGGTGATGTTTCGCTTAGACGTTCAAGGTATCGGACATCGTCGCCCATCCACCGCGTTGAGAACGCTCGACGGCGTTCTTGGATGGGTTCATCTGTTGTTCCGTGAAGAGTTCTGAAGTCAAAACAGAGTGCATCGCCGGGCTGTAAAGCTTCTATAAATAAGTCCGAAGCGCTCTCCTCTACATGAGGTGCAGAGCATAAAGATGGGTCATTGTGGGAGTACTCGGCACCGGATGCGAAATTGCGAGGAGCATAGAGATGGCCATTACGGTGAGAACCTTTGAGGAATCTGACTGCTGTTTGCGCAGGAATGGGGTCTAGGGCGATGTATAGCGAGACTGTCTGAAAGCCTTCTATGCAGTAATAAGGCAGGTCGTGATGCCAAGGCGTTGCTTTTTGGGTGCCCCTTTCTTTCACAAATGCGTGGTCGTGAAAGAGTTGTGCTGTAGTACTGCGCATTAACTGGGACGCTAGTGACGCTGCAGGTGACGAGAGAACGAAGTCGCAGTATTCGCTGATGAGTTGCCAGTTGCAGTAGCTATCAAAGAATCTTCCAGTTTCTTTGTCTCCAACGCTGTCACATGGAAATGCGAAGCTTTGTGGGTCGTCAAGATTTCGTTGCAACCCAGCGCTCAGGTCGGGAACCCAGCGTTTAAATATGTCGGGGATTAGGACTACCCCATCGCGTTGGAAATCTTCTACGACCGAGGCATTAACGTCAATATCCGGTCGGTCCGCTGATCTGATTACCTCGTCGAGGTTTTTGATTGGGTGCCAGTGTTTGGCTGCGGTATTACCGACTGTCATTTATTCATTCTCGCGGCATTTATCTGGAATCGTTACAGTCTGAGTTGATGGGGTTCAGATTCACTGCGCGCAACGGTGCGCTGTTCGTCTTTCTAGCTGGGACACTATTTAGTTTTAGCCCTCTGTTGTTCCGTTGGACTTCTGGTGACGGGTCTGAGTGGCTCTTCTTATTTTGGCGCTCGATTGGTATTTGGGTAGCTGCTCTTACAGCTTTAAGTTGTTCGTCCGAGCGAGTTTTGACGTCGTTACGTGTCGGGTTAGCTAAAAACATTGCTGGCGGAGCATTGATGGCATGTATGTCAACTGCTTTTATTATTTCTATCGCACGCATCGATGCGGCGACGACATTGTTTTTGCAAAGCCTCGCACCGTTTTCCGCGGCGTTATTGGGTTGGTTGTTACTGCGTGAGCGGGTTGATGGACATACCTGGGCCGCTATGGCGACGGCGCTAGCTGGGGTGGCGGTCATGGGTTCGGCGTGGGATGACAGCAACAAGTTGGGGTTGATTATTGCTGCATGTATTCCACTGTTCTTGGGCACGTACACGGTATTGCTCAGGGATTCTGAGCGACGTAATCCGGTGGCTCAGGTCTTTTTTACGGGTGTGATTGGAATTGTTATTGGGACAGTTGCCAGCTTCACGACGGGCGGATTTGCACTTCCAGTTACTGATGCAGTTTTAGGGTTCATCAGCGGTGGGGTTCTGCTTGGGATTGGTTTACCGATTTTCAATGCCGCCGGGCGCCACGTACCCGCAGCTCGCACAACCCTGTTGTTATTAAGTGAAATCGTTTTAGCTCCATTTTGGGTTTGGCTGATTGTGAACGAGACCCCAGCCGGCAATACCGTTATCGGAGGCGCAATCATTCTCGCGGCTTTGATTTGGGTAGCTGTTCACCCAGACCAACCAGCCCTTGATGCGGCGTAATTGGCAATATTTTTCGTGAACTTCGTCAGATCGCCGCATTTTTGTTGTTTCATGACCGACGCCTGGCGGATCCGAATCCGCCACCTCCGGGAGTTTCGATTTCGAATGCGTCGTATGCATCGACTTCGATACACGTGCTTCCGGGAAGTTCTTCTGTAGTGCCGTCGCGTCGCAGAACTCGATTGATTCCAACGAGGCCGGGTTCACCGCCAGCGGCGCCGAAGGGGACCACTTTGCGGCGGGAAGAGAGAACGTTGACGGTCATCGGTTCAAGGAATTGGATGCGTCGAATTACTCCGTCGCCCCCTGTGTTCGCGCCGGGGCCTCCAGAATTTTGTCGGATTTTGAAATGTACAACCCGCACTGGGTGTCGCCATTCGAGAATTTCTGGGTCCGTAAGCCGAGTGTTGGTCATATGCGTATGGACAGCGCTCGCGCCTTTCGCTGTCGCGGTTGCTCCGGCACCCCCACAGATGGTTTCGTAATATTGATGTTCGTCATTGCCCCATATGAAGTTATTCATCGTTCCCTGAGAGCCAGCAACGACTCCGAGTGCGCCGAAGAGTGTGTCAACGAGTAATTGACTTGTTTCTACGTTTCCGGCGATGACTGCAGCTGGAGGATGTGGACTGATCATCGATGGGTCGGGTATTTGTATGTCGAGTGGGACAAGACATCCGGCGTTTAAGGGTATTGCGTCGTTGACCATACATCGGAAGACATACAGCACTGCGGAACGGCAGACTGCTTGCGGGGCGTTGAAGTTTCCAGGATGTTGGTCGCTTGTTCCGCTGAAATCGATAGTCGCTGATCGGCGTGTGGGATCTACACGGACAGATACTTGGATTTGGTTTCCGTCATCCATTTGTCCGACAAACTCGCAGTTAGTTAAAGCGTCAATGACGCGGCGCACGGATTCTTCGGCGTTGTTCATCACGTGGTTCATATAGGCGTGGACCACGCCAAGTCCATAATGGCTAATGACTTTGCGTAGTTCGGTAGCCCCGCGTTCGCATGCTGCGACTTGTGCTTTGAGATCTGCGATGTTTTGTTCAGGTTTACGGGCTGGCCATTGCCCGGAGAGCAGCATGTTGCGAATTTTTTCATCAAGGAAGGTTCCTTCTCGAACAAGTAGTTCATTGTCCAGAACAAGACCTTCTTCATCAATGGTCGTTGAATTAGCTGGGGCGGAGCCTGGGACGATGCCGCCTATGTCGGAGTGGTGCCCGCGTGATGCGACATAGAAGATTCGCTTGCCGGTTGTTTCATCAAATATGGGTTTCACTACGGTGATATCTGGCAGGTGCGTGCCGCCGTTGTATGGCGCGTTGAGCACGAATGCGTCACCTGGCTGCATATGGGGGTTGTTGCGAATTACTGATTTGATGGCTTCGCTCATTGACCCCAGATGGATGGGTAAGTGTGGAGCGTTGGCTATTAGCTCGCCGTCGGGGTCGAAGATTGCGCAACTGAAGTCAAGTCGTTCCTTGATGTTCACCGAGACGGCTGTATTTTCGAGGACGACGCCCATTTGCTCGGCAACATTCATAAAAAGGTTGTTGAAAATTTCGAGTTGGACCGGGTCAACGTCGGTACTTATGTCGGAGGATTGCGCAAGAGGGACAACGCGTTCAATGAGAAGATCGCCGTTTGCATTGATTCGGCCTTCCCAGTCGGGTTCGATAACGGTTGTCGCATTGGGTTCGACGAGGACCGCAGGCCCTGTGATGGGTTCGTTGGACCGTATTTGTTGCCGTTCAATGAAGGGAGTGTCGGTTGTGTGGCCTGTCATGGTTACGCGGTGACGGCTGAGCAGAGAGTCGGTGCTATTCCCTGACTGATGCGTGATGGTTAGCGGGGGAGCTTTTCCGATTGCTTCCAGTTGTAACGATTCAATAATGATCGGTGTTTCTTGCGAGATGAACCCGAAGCGGGCGGAGTGTTGCTTTTCGAAGTCTGTGAGGACTTGCTCGTAGGGCCCTGCAGGGACAAGCAATGCTGTGTCAGAACCTCGATAGCGAAGCGACAGACGACGCTGTAGTTCTCTTGTCAATTGAGCGGAGCCTTGGCTGTCAAGGTAGAGGTGGCCGCTTTGTTCAAGTTGGTGCCACCGGGAGGCAAGCTGTTCTAAATTCTCCAAGTTGAGGTCTAGTTCGACGGCTTCGTCACGTATGTTGCGTATGTCAGCGAGACCTATCCCTATCGCCGAGAGCACACCAGCATGAGGGTGGACGTAGATTTTTTCTATTCCGAGGCGATCCGCAACCATGCATGCATGTTGGCCTCCGGCGCCTCCGAAACACACGAGCGCATAATCGCTTACGTCGTGTCCTCGTTCGATGCTGATTTTCTTTATGGCGTTCGCCATGTTGTCTGCCGCTATGTCAAGGAAGCCTTGGGCTAGCGATTCTGGGGTCTGGGTGGTCCCGGTTGACGTGCTGACTTCCTTGGCAAGTGATTCAAATGCTTTTCTAGTTGCTTCAGCGTTGAGGGGTTGTTGTCCATCTTCACCAAAGACTGACGGGAAGAATTCGGGTCGAAGTTTGCCGAGGACGACGTTGCAGTCCGTGATCGCAAGTGGACCGTTATTGCCATAACAGGTAGGTCCAGGGTCTGCGCCAGCGGAATCGGGGCCGACGCGCAGTCGACTTCCGTCGAAGTGAAGGATTGAGCCGCCGCCAGCGGCAACGGTGTTTATATCCATCATCGGTGAGCGCACTCTTATGCCCGCTACTTCGGTTTCGTAGGCGCGTTCGAAGTCACCGTCGTAGTGACTGACGTCTGTGGAGGTTCCTCCCATGTCGAAACCGATGAGTTTGTTGAGGTTTGCGTTTTCTGCGGTACGGACCATGCCCACAACTCCACCAGCTGGGCCTGAGAGAAGGGCATCTTTGCCGTGGAAGTCATATGCGTCGGTTAAGCCTCCGTTGGATTGCATAAACATGAGCCGGGGTGCTGTGTTGTTTTCGCGAAGTTGTTCATCTATTTGGGAGACATAGTGACGCAATATTGGCGATAGATATGCGTCGACGACGGTTGTGTCGCCTCGAGGGACGATCTTCATGAGCGCACTGACTTCGTGGCTCACTGAAACTTGACCAAATCCAATATCGCGAGCAATTCTTGCTAGTCGGGCTTCGTGGTCGGTAAATCGGTATCCGTGCAAGAGGACGATCGCTACTGAGTTAATTCCTTTTGCGCGAGCTTGTTCTAGGTCGCGTTTTGCCGCCTTGTCATCGAGAGGCGTTAATACTTTTCCGCGGGCGTCAACACGTTCGTCAACTTCAAGCACTTCGCTGTAAAGCATTTCGGGCAGTCGTATATCAAGAGCAAAAAGGTCCGGGCGAGTCTGGTAGCCAATTCGGAGAACATCACCGAATCCAGAGGTGGTTACGAGAAGGGTTGGTTCGCCGCGTCGTTCGAGAAGAGCGTTTGTGGCGACTGTCGTGCCCATTTTGATCGTGTCTATTTGGTCGAGTGGGGTTCGCTCGTCAGGATCCACGCGGAGGACATCCCTGATGCCCTGCACAGCTGCATCGTCGTAGCGTCGCGGGTTGTCAGATAGAAGTTTGTGGGTGGTGACAGTTCCGTCAGGAGCACGTCCGACGATGTCGGTAAAGGTGCCTCCTCTGTCGATCCAAAAGTTCCAGCGGTCGTTCATCTCGTCACTCGGGACTGTTCTTTCTGCTTCGGTGATGTTATCCCCGAGCGATCAATCCGATTCCAGTTATCACTAGTCCAATTCCAATAATTTGCCACCATCTCAATGAGTCGTCGTCGAACGTGGCAGACAAGATCGCAGTTGGAACGGGGAACACAGATGCCGCAACTGCTACCGCTGTGATTGATCCTCTTTGAAAGCCTGCTGTGTAACAGAGCACTCCAACTGAACCAAGCACTCCAGCAACCGCAGAAAAGCGGAGGAGACGGCCTGTCACAATTTTGGGTAGACCTCGCACTGTGCAAAATCCAAACAATATAAGGAGTGCAGTCGAACGCTGGGCCACGACGGGCCACAGACCGCCATCAACGGTCGTTTGTGCCATAAGTAACAGACCAGTACCGAAGCACAATCCGGAGGCGAAGCCTAGGAGAATGCCCGCTCTGACACGGTCGCCCATGTTGGGGTCAAAGGTTGTGATCATCAATCCGATGAGGGCTGTCGTTACTCCGACAGCGACTCCTGAGCTGAGTGGGGCTCCTGTAATGAGATCACCAAACATAGGTACTGCGCCGAGCAGCACCGCAACGATCGGAGAGACAATAGCGACCGACGAAACTGCCAGTCCTCGGTACAGCAACCCGAGTGCGCATCCGCTTGCTACGCCTGATCCGCACCCAAAAAGATAGTCGTTAATTCGGAAGCCACCTGGTCCGAAACTAGCTACCAGAACTGCGACAAGAGTTGCAAAGATGAGGCCGGTCGCTGCGGTCGTAGCGGCATGGTTACGGCGCGCAACATAGCGGGCAAAGAAATCGGAAGTGCCAATTACAAGGGAGCCGAGTAACCCGAGAAAGATGGGCATCGACACCTCCGCTGGTACCCCGGACCGACAACACTACTGGCGTTGGCTACTGTCGGCTGAGTGAACAATGATCTTCAAGTAAGCCGGGTGCGAGTTTCCGGTATCGAAGTTGAGATTGCCGGTGCTGTTGATGACCTCTACTTCAATCAGTGCAGCGAGAAGGGCAACTTATTTGAGCCTGCAGTAAAAGTTGCTGAATTGATGTTGGACGGTGCTCCCGTTATTTTCGATATTGGAGCTTCGATCGGTGGTGTAACAGCTGCGTTGGCGACCCTATTCCCGTCCGGTCGCGTGATTGCTTTCGAGGCTGCCCCATCGGTTCATGCATCACTCCGGGAAACAATTCTTCGCTGCGGCGGGGCACCCATTTCCTTGGTTGAGTGTGCCGTTGGACAGGAGCCCGGCGAGTTACGTTTCCATGAGGATGGGAATGGCAGCGGGTGGGGATTCCTGTCTGATGAGCTTGGCGCAATCGCAGTTCCCGTCACCACGGTTGATGAGACGGTTAAGGCGATGGGTATTGACCGAGTTGATTTCATCAAGATCGATGTTGAGGGTGGTGAACTTGATGTTTTGCGTGGCGCAGAAAAGACGTTGCTTCGTGATCGCCCGCTACTCGTGTTTGAGGTAAACGTCTTTTGCCTGTGGCGATATGGACGAACCTTGCCACAAGATCTTTTTGCATGGGTTCTAGATCGTTATCCTCACGCCGCAATGGTTGACAGCATGGGGGCGGTAACACCTATAGACGGCGACGCAACGGTAAACCACATTTTGCATTTACTTGGAAGGAACCCCGAGGTTGTTGACGTGATCGCGAGCCATGAACCGTTAGACATTTCAAGCGAGGATCTCCTCGTGAGTGGATAAACCCATAGTCATTGCTGTCAGCAAGTAACTTTGCCGATGGAGGAGATGCACGATGGCTATTGATTTCCTAGCAATGAACGAAAAGGCAATTGCCGAATTTAGGGCGAACGAGGGTAAATGCGGGCCACCATTTGACGGAACACCAATTGTTCTTGTGACCATGATGGGCGCAAAGTCCGGGCGTGAACTCTGTTCACCTCTGGCATACACAACAGACGGAGATGATCTCGTAATTATCGCGTCCATGGGTGGTGCACCAAACAACCCAAACTGGTATCACAATCTTGTTGCCAATCCCGATGTATTGCTTGAAGTAGGCACTGAGCAATATGAAGCAACCGCTGTCCTTACCGAAGGTGAAGAACGCGATCGGCTGTATGCCGGTCAAGCTCAAGAGTTACCAATTTTTCACAAGTATGCGGAAAAGGCAGCGCCACGAGTCATTCCCGTGTTTCGGCTCGTCCGCACCACAGACTGACAAATAAACCGATAATTAAACCAAGTTCATGTCCGAAGTAATACGACAAATGCGAGGTTCGAGGCCCCTCTAGATATTTCCCATTTGTAGCTATTCGTTCATCGGCCCTTCACATTGCTTCCCAGACGTGCAAATGTATGAACATGTTGGGGGACTATAGAGTTATCGAACTCGCTGACGAACGCGGTCAACTTGCGGGAAGTGTGCTTGCGGCACTTGGGGCTGAAGTAATTACGATCGAACCACCCGGGGGTTCACACTCACGTCAGATTGGCCCCTTCGCGGATAATGTTTCATCGCCGGAAATGTCGCTATGGCATTGGTCGTACAACCGGGGAAAAAAATCAGTCGTGATTGATCTCGAAACACCGGAGGGTCGAGACCAACTACTTCAACTCACCGACGGAGCAGACATTGTTATAGAGGCCTTCGGGCCAGGCGTGCTTGACAGCATGGGTCTCGGCTACGCCGTCATAAGTCAACGAAATCCTGCGGTAATCCACTTATCAATTTCCGCGTACGGCGAGACCGGCCCAAAGGCGAGCTGGCCTGCATCAGATTTGACAATTATGGCTTCCGGCGGGCAGATGGTACTTACCGGTGACTCCGATCGTTCACCACTAAGAATTCCACTTCCCCAGGCGTACGCGCATGCTTCAGCTGAGGCAGCAAGTGCTGCAACGATCGCTCTTTATGAAAGAGAGAACAACTCTGGCTTGGGTCAACACATTGACCTTTCAGCTCAAGCTTCTACATTGCAAGCGAGCCAGACCTACATGGTCGCCAAGGCTATTAACGCTCCAGAATCAAACCGAGAAGCCGGCGGGGTTACCGTAGGAGGGATCTACATACAGCTGATGTGGCCGTGCGCTGATGGTCACGCGTCAGTCACTGTCCTTTTCGGAACTGCATTAGGTCCGTACACGCGTCGCCTTATGGAATGGATTCACGAAGAAGGTTTTTGTGATGAAGAAACTCTCAACAAGGACTGGTTGAACTACGCAGACCTGCTTTTTTCGGGCACCGAGCCGGTCGAAGAGTATGAGCGAGTGAAGCAGTGCGTAACTGACTTTTGTATGACAAAAACAAAAGAGGAGTTGTTCAGTGCTGCTTTCGAAAAGCGACTGCTCATTGCGCCTGTAACAACAGCGGAAGACGTCTATAACAACCCGCATCTAGAAGAACGGGGACTCTGGGAAGACGTCATCGTCAATGGCCATGAGGTCCGATACCCCGGAAGAATGGCTATTTTCTCTGAGACCCCTCAAGTTCCGCTCTCGGCACCTCCATCTGTCGGGGAACACACGACTCAAGTTCTTTCGGAGCCGCCAAGAACCCCTAGCACTTCACTTTCTCTAGTTCCGGATCGTCGGGGTAAAGCCCTTGAAGGCCTGAAAGTGCTTGATTTCATGTGGGTCATGGCGGGACCCGCCGGGAGTCGCGTCTTAGCTGACTACGGAGCAAATATTGTCCGGATAGATTCCGAAGCGAGAATGGATACGGCGCGAACCTTATTTCCATTTCATGATGATGAGGGCCTTCCAGATAACTCAGCGCTCTACAGCAACATGAATGCCAACAAGCGCGGGCTGTCGCTTGATTTAAATAAACCAGAAGCGATCGAAGTTGTGCACGATTTGGTGCAGTGGGCTGACGTGGTATTGGAGTCGTTTTCACCAAAGGGGATGCGTGGCTTTGGCCTTGACTATCAGTCGCTTCAAAAAATCAAACCAGATCTCGTGATGGCCTCGAGTTGCATTATGGGGCAAACGGGGCCGTATACCGAACTCGCGGGCTATGGGACTATGGCAGCAGCAATCTCTGGTTTCTTCGAACCAACTGGGTGGCCCGACCGCTCACCGTCAGGTCCTTTCGGCGCGTACACCGACTACATATCAAGCCGTTACTTGGTGGCCTGCATTATGGCTGCTGTCGAGCACCACCGAACCACAGGTCAAGGTCAATACATCGATTTCAGTCAAGGTGAAGCCTCGATGCAACAGCTGGCACCTCTACTTCTTGACTGGTCAGTCAACGGTCGTATGTGGGAGCGGCGTGGGAATAGAGACGATGTGTTTGCCCCCCATGGAGTATTCCCGTCTAGCGGCGATGACGAGTGGGTGGCAATCGCTGTCTGTGATGATGAACAATGGCAGTCGTTATGTCACCTAATGGGTACTTCAAACGTCAGCGAACTAACGGGTGAGCAGCGACAGCAACGCCAGGATGAACTTGAAGAGTTAATTTGCGACTGGACATCGGCTCTCTCGAACGGTGATGTTATGGAACGATGCGTGGCTGCTGGTATTCCTGCTCACCAAGTTCAGAACAGTCGCCACGTGCTCGTTGATCCGCAGCTGCAACATCGCAACCATTTCATTGAGGTTGGTCATCCGACCCAAGGCACAACAACAATCGAGAACACGCGGTTCATCATGTCGCGCACTCCAGCTGTTGTCACCTACGGTGGCCCGACGTGGGGCGAACATAATTGGGAAATTTTGACTGAAGAGTTGGGGTATGAGCCCGACAAGATTGCCGATCTCGCTATCGCCGAAGTACTCGGGTAACTATCCCTGAGGGTTAAATGAGGATGACAGTTGTTGTTCTCCAAATCCCGTTGGTGTTTCACCAGTGGTGACGTAGAGATAGAGCGCTGTTTGGAAAATGCCGTTCAGGGCCGCGGCGACGACGGCGGCGAACATGATGGCAAGTACTCCGATCACCATTAGCGCCCAGATCCCAGTTGAAGAACCAAGAGCGATGAGGATTATGCCGGGTATCGCCATGACAACTGTGAGTAGACCAAAACCGACTTGGGCTGTCAGGTTTTCTCCCCATGAGGTGCGAAGTAACTGTCCGGATCGCTTGAGCCCTGCGATCGGCCCAAGGTCATCAAACATGACGACGGGGACGATTAGGAAGGTAATGACACCCCAGGCCATGTCGAAAAGCCCTCGTGCGATGCGGCCGAGCTGCCCGCCTTGTCGTTCGATGATTGACATGATGATGCCGACCGTTGTTGCCATTAATGCCCATGGCACGAGGCGATGTAGCCGAGATGAAGCACCTGATAGGGAAGAGCTGATTGTCGGATCGCCACCCGTGAATCGTTCATGGGCTCCCGACACGAGCGCACCTTTGAAGAAAGTGTTGATGACATTCATACCAACAAGACCAAGAAGGCCTATAGCTATGAGACCTGATCCTCCTGAGCTGGTTTCGCCAGTGAAGTCGACACCAAGTCCTGAGGCGATTAGCCAAAGTAGCAGCGCGTAGACGATGGCAGCGAGAGCGTTAAGGACCGGAAGCACAAGTAATTCACGGTCGAGTCGGATGACGGTCATCGATGACTTGGCTAAACCCCACGTACGCTTGAACACTCAAAACTCCTTGTGTATCGATTCCGCTTACAAGCTTAGGTTACGTGTGAACAGCCAACTACGAGAACCAGATAACAATTATTATGTTTAATATAATTAATAGTATATATTTTTATTATATATCTGATATTTAATGAAAGTCTGACCTTATGAGTACGACTGACGAAGATGTTCAAGGGCACTATTTAACAAATCTTTCCGTACACACCGTGCTGTTCACGATCATTGAAAGTGAGCTGGTGATGTGTGCCCGCGAGCGGACGGAGGGGCCTTTTCGCTTTCATTGGGAGCTCCCTGGCGCTAACCCTAGAATGCAGGAAAGCTTGGAAGCTGCGGCACATCGGTCGCTTTCCGAAATAGTTCACGGGTCATCGGCAATTCTCCAGCAATTGAAGGTTTTTGGAGAACCGGATCGCGATCCTCAGCGGCGGTCGATCGCTGTCTGCTACTGGGGGGCCATAGCTCCCGAGCACCTTCAACCACAACCACCGGTGGTTTCGGCAATTCAAGCCTTAGCTGAGTCAGAGCGGTTTGCGTTTGACCACCGAACTATCGCAATTACGGCAATCGGTCATTTGAAACGCGCACTGTGTAACTCGTCTGTCGTTACCGACTTCTGCCCGGCCACGTTTTCCATTCGAGATCTTCACCGGGTCTATGAAGTCGTCTTTGGAACAGAAATAGCCGCCGGGAACTTTCAGCGAAAAGTGCGATCGTCTCCTGGTTTCATCACAAAAACCAACACCCCCCCAGCCTTGGAGAAAGGTAGGGGTCGACCAGCTGAAATATTTACTAATTCACGTCGAGTGGAAGTATCCCCGCCATTTCACTTCCACCACGATTCGTAAAGTAATGAACGATAACCAAAGTCCCGGAACTTGAACCGACAGCGTGTACTTTGTCGCCTAGTGACGGAAGGAACAAACATGGTGGAACAGAAACTTCAACGCTACGGACCCCTTGGCGCAATTCTTGGGATTGCCCTCGTACTTATCTCATTCGCAGTACATGGAAGGTGGGCATCAACCGAAGAAAGCGCACAAGAAATAGCCGACCTCTATGTGCAGAACCAAGACCGAGTCTTTATAGGTTCCTGGCTAGCCATCCTCGGAGCACTTTCCATGCTTGTATTCGGAATGTGCATGTCTCAACGAGTGCGCGATACCGGACAACAATTACTTGGCATGCTTGTAGCTGGCGCAACCCTGATCGCGGTCGCTGGCCTAGCAGTCGATTCAACGCTGCGAGCAGCACTATCGATACAGGCTGACAACATGTCCCCCGACGCAATGAAAACGATTCACGCTATCTGGGATGCTTTTTTCTGGCCCATGCACGCCGGTATGGCGACCCTAGTACTAGCGATCGCGCTTGCAGCATTAAGTAGCGGGCTTCTGCCTAAGTGGCTGAGTTGGATAGGTGTTGTTGCCTTCGTTGTAGCGATGATTCCAGCTCCAACAATGTTCGTTGGAATCATTCTGTCGCTGCTCTTTATGATCATCACTTCGGTAATGGTGACATTCGGAAAGTCATTGGCAGGCAAAAGTAGTTAGCTGCAACGCGAAGCCAAGGCAACACAGGATTACCTGCCAATAAACATCTTCACAAAGGCTCTGGAGGAGAACGTCGAATACCCTGCGCCGCTTACGCTGGGCATAAAGCGTTATTCGGCATTTCTATGTAGCGCGCCCCGAGGGATTCGAACCCCCGACCTTCTGGTCCGTAGCCAGACGCTCTATCCAACTGAGCTAGAGGCGCTAATTGAGGACCGCAGTGTACGCAGCCCGAACCGAATATTGAAACTCAAGATTCAGTTGTTGCGGAGAGGGTGGGATTTGAACCCACGGACCGCGTGAGCAGTCACTTCCTTAGCAGGGAAGCACATTCGACCAGACTCTGTCACCTCTCCTAAGCGGCAAAGCCGCCTTTTGTCCACCCGCACACCATTACTGATGATTAAGCGAACTGACACATCCTAGGACCTAGATGTATGGATCTGCGACGTGACGCGCTACCTTCATGTCCGGAGGGTTGTCCGAGTCTGGTTTAAGGAGCTGGTCTTGAAAACCAGTGTGGCTTCGCGGTCACCGTGGGTTCGAATCCCACACCCTCCGCCAATTATTACAAACCAATCTGGTCACGTAGCTGCTGAACCCAATCCGCAGCATCTCGCCAGTTAGCGTCATTCTCCCTGCGCACTTGCTCGCCTTCATGACCGGCAGCGGGATATGAACCTAAGAATTTGATGTCACCCTGCTTCATCTTTAAATCACGCAAGCAATCAGCCACAACCTCATCACCAATGTGACCCTCAAAATCAAGAAGAAAGCAATAATCCCCTAATACCCGACGGGTTGGTCGCGATTCCAAACGCGATAGGTCAATATTGCGGGCAGCGAACTCATGCAAAATAGCCAAAAGGCTTCCCGGCTCATTGGCCCTTTGGAATACGACAACACTGGTTTTGTCGTGTCCGGTTGGACCGGGAACTCCTTCACGAGCTAACAGAAGAAACCTTGTTTGATTACCAGTGTGATCTTCGACAGCCTCAGCAATCGCTTCGAGGCCATAGAGCTCAGCAGCTAGGGGATTAGAAATTGTTGCAACACCTTCGAGGCGCTGTTCTCCTACTTGGCGAGCCGCTTCCGCGGTAGATGTTGCCGCTTGAATTTCCGCATCCGGGATGTGCTCACGAAGAAAACTACGACATTGCGCGACAGCAACCGGGAATGACACCACTGTATGAATATCGGCGAGCTCCGTACCCGGGAGAGCGAGAAGATTGAGTTGAACATCAAGGACAACTTCGCGTTGTATTCGTAGATCAAGGTCAAAGGCCAACGCATCCTGAGTTACATTTACGGCCCCCTCGATAGCGTTCTCTATTGGAACGAAACCTAAGTCGACTTCACCGGTAACGAGACCGTTGAGCACATCGGGAATTGAATCAAAAGGCCGGGTGTCAGCTGCGGCGAGGTCTGGCTGGCTTAAGAGAGCTTGTTCGGTGAAGGTGCCATGGGGACCCATGAAGCCAACCCGCGTTGCGGCTGGCACAAGTTCTATGTTCGTGGTTGGCTGATTAGTACTCACTTCGTGGCAGGATACGCCTCAAGAACTAAAGATTATGGATGAATTAAAGCTTCGCGAGCTTCTCGAACTAGTAAAGGCCGGAAAGGTTGGGCCTGACGATGCATTGAATTCTTTGCGTCGCTTGCCTTTCGCGGACCTTGGTCACGCAAAAATTGATCACCACAGAAACATTCGTACGGGTTCACCTGAGGCGATTTATGGCCCCAACAAATCTCCTGAGCAATGCGTCGAAATCGTTCGAGAATTGCTTGAGAACGGGTCTGGTCCAGTTTTGCTGACCCGCGCCACTAACGATCAGATTGCGGCAGTCATCGATGCTCACGCTGATGGAGTAGTCGTCGACGCAACTGTTATTTGGCGTCAAGCACCCCCGCTTGACGCGAAGGTCATCGTCGCAGCAGCAGGTACAGCTGATCTACCCGTAGCGGATGAAACATGCGCTGTGCTGAAAGCACACGGAGTCACACCGACAGTCCTAACTGACATCGGCGTAGCTGGGCTACATCGGTTACTCGCAGTCCTCGACGATCTTTTAGACGCAGAAGTGATCATCACCATCGCTGGCATGGAGGGCGCTCTTGCAACTGCTGTCGGCGGTTTAAGTTCTGCCCCGGTGATTGCAGTGCCAACAAGTGTTGGGTACGGCGCTGGACTTGAAGGGGTAACCGCTTTGCTTTCCATGCATGCGACATGCGCTGCTGGCGTAACAGTCGTTGGCATTGACAACGGTTTCGGAGCGGCGATGGCGACCATGCGTATCCTGAATCGAGATAATCAGTCATGACACGCACGATTGCTTGGTTTCATCCCTTTGCGGGAATCGCTGGCGATATGACGCTCGGGGCTCTGTTAGACGCCGGAGCAGACCTTGACTTTGTGGTCGATACTCTCAACGATCTCGATGTCGACGGATGGTCGGTGTCCAGTGAACTGGTCCATCGAAGCAGTCTTCAAGCCACAAGGGCACTAGTCGATGCGCCAGAACAGCACCATCACAGGCGTTGGCCAACTATTCAAGAAATACTGAACCGAGCAGCTATTCCTGATCGAGTGAGGTCACGAAGCTTGGCCGTGTTCGAAGCTCTTGCTATTGCTGAGGCAAAAGTGCATGGCGTTTCGCCTGACGAAGTTCATTTTCACGAAGTTGGCGCTCTCGACGCCATCGTCGACATTGTCGGATCGTGTGCCGCTCTGGAATCTCTCAAGGTAGATGAAATAGGTAGCGGACCTGTAGCTGTTGGCGTAGGAACAATTAAGGCCGCTCACGGGATACTTCCCAATCCCCCACCTGCCGTCGTGAACCTTCTCGACGCGATCCCAACAATAGGGATCGACAGCCCTCTGGAACTGACAACACCAACCGGCGCCGCGATTATTAAAGGGTTAGCTACGTCAGTTGGCGCGATGCCCTCTATGACTATTCACTCTTCTGGCTACGGCGCAGGCAGCCGCGATGTGCCCGGTAGAGCCAATGTCACCCAAGTAATCATAGGAACCGTGACAGACGTAGCTTCTAATCATGGAGCGACAGTTGAAGCTGTCGTTGAGTTGACAACGAATGTCGATGATGTAACCGGGGAGCAACTTGGGTACGCGATTTCAAAGTTGATGGGCACTGGCGCGCTAGACGCATGGGTAACACCGATTGTTATGAAAAAAGGAAGACCAGCTCACACGCTGTCAGTACTTGCCTCACCTGAAGGTGCCGCTCGCTTTGCGAGAGAAATCATGGTGCTGACCGGAAGTCTTGGCGTTAGGACTCGACACATTGACCGGTTCGTCGCCGATCGAAGAACGGTGACAGTAACTTTTGAGGGTCATGAAATTGACGTGAAAGTAAGCGCTATCGGGCTAAAGGCAGAGTTCGATCAAGTTGCCATTGCGGCCGAGGCGTTGGGTTTGCCGCCACAGGAAGTCGCTAATCGCGCCGAGTCGCTCGCTGCGGATATTTGATTATGTTTATTTTCTGATGCTGGGTTCGACTGGAGTGCCTTTGGGTGGGCCGGCAGAAGTGAACTCGGTACCTTCAGGATCGCTCGCCCAGAGTGCTTCCTGCTCCCATTGATCTTCGTACACAATTTCTTTTAGGGGGCGTCGCCGCACTGGGCCATGTCGGCCTACCGGTTTACCCATTGGGATTGTTGCGTGAATAGCGACCTCATCTGGGATGTTCAGAAGTTCGCGGAGTTCATTTTCTACGTTTGTATGCCAACCCGTTATCACGCCGCCGTAACCGAGTGCACGAGCGGCAAGCATGAGGTTTTGAACTGCTGGGAAAACTGATGATCCCTCAGCATAGTTTTCGGGTCGGTACCGGATCAGACAAGCCAGTACCACGACGGGTGTTTCTTCGAAGTGGTCGACGAAATGTTGCATAGTTCTGGCCATCCGGGCCTTTGGAGAGTCATCTGTGGAACCCGACCCAGCGTCGTAACCGTCGTTTGATCGTTTCTCGTTCCATCCAGCTCGAAAAGATTCACCAAGGAGAGATTTCGCTGCGCGGGCCTTAGGGCCATCGCGAAGGACAAGGAACCTGAACTTTTGCCGGTTGGAACCAGAGGGGGCTCGGCCTGCGTGCCAGAGAATAGTGTTGAGGTCTTCTTCGGGAATTGGTTCTGGTAAATAGCGGCGGATAGCCCGGGTTGTTGCAAGACCCTCAAGCAGACCAAGTTCATGTTCCTCTGCCATTGTCAGCCTCCCTGCGTCTCGTCGAGTAGCTCAACGACATTAACAATGCTTTGGTCCGTGACGACGCCGACAACGCGACCGGCAGTATCGACAACTGGATAAATATCTACGTCAGCAGCTTCCATTCGTGCGCTCACTTCGCGAATTGTCCATGACAAGCGAGCAGGAGAAAGGTCGCGAATCATTACTTCGCTACATTGCGTTGTAGCCCATTTTTCTTGTTCGATTTCGCCAGCATCGCTGACCTTAATTATTCCCTCAAATTCCTCGTGTTCATTTGCAATTACAGCCTCAAGTTGTTTGCGGGGAAAAGCGAAACCCCATACGAATTCTGATAGCGAATCGGCCGGCCTGACGGTTTTAAAATCGGTCTTCATGGCGGAGGCGATCGGCATTTGGAAGCGCCGCTCCAAATGGCCGACGCGAGTATCACGCTGGTAGTCAGACACTGATGAACTGCCAACTACTACTTGGCTTACCGCCACAGCAATGAGGCCTGGCACAACAAAAGAGGGCGCTCCTGTTGACTCAGCCACGAACATGACCGCAGCCAGCGGCGTCCGATAGCCAGCAGCAAGAAATGCTGCCACTCCAATGAAAGGGAAGAAGGCCATAGATTCGACCCCAACGTCAATCCATCCGCCAACGATTCGCCCAATAATGAGCCCCAGAACTGCAAGAGGAATGAACACGCCACCAACTCCACCACTCGCCATGACCGTGGAGGTTGCGACAACTCTGACCACTAGCAACATGCCGAGCATCGGGAGGGTCTCATTCGGGTTTAACACCCACCGCAGTATCTGCCCTTCAGTTGTTGGCCCCATCGACAGTGGAGCGTTGAACAGAACATCACTAACCACAACCAAGGCAGCCGCGATAATGCTGCCGGCACTAACCATCACCCACCAAGGCTGGCGCTGCTGGAGCGACTTTGCGCCTTTTATGGCACGACTAAAAAGCATGGCCGCGCCACCACACAAGGCGCCCACAATGGCTGCCCCGATCAATTCCCGTTGACCGAACCCGACACGAACCAGGTCAGTCCGGACTTCAAACGGCAGATCATCATCAAGTCCGCTTACCAGTACAAACGTGACGTAACTAGAAGCACTGGACAACAACGCGGGCAGTAGCGCGCGTCGCCCCAAATCACCTTTGTATGGCGACTCCAAAGCAAATAACACTCCAGTAGCTGGTGCTTGAAACACGGCACTCACCCCTGCTGCAGCTCCCGCCACAAGAAGAGCTTGACCGTCTTTGTCTCGAAATAACCAAGACAGCCGTCTCTGGATAGCGGAGCCAGTCGTTGCCCCTGCATAAATTGCGGGTCCCTCAAGCCCCGCAGCACCACCCATACCAACTGTGGCAATACCCGCCAACAATCTGAACGGCAGGTGTACCACTTTGAGGACGTAAGACTTGTTGTGGTAGCCGCGGATATATTCCTCAGATGTGGCCGGAGATAACGGATTCCCGGAGTCCGCGTAGCGGAGTAGGAGCACTGCCAGCCATAAACCAAGCACAGGAGCCAACGCTTGCTGCCACAGACTTCGATGCAGTACCGCATCCAGAAGGATCTTTTCGGCAACAACGACGACACCTGCGACAATTAGTCCGGTTGCGACGCCAACTGCCGCATAAGTTAGAAAACGAAGAATCCTATTTCTCATAGCCGATCCCTCGAAGTAAAACTCATCGACACCATGATGCCGTGCTACGCAGATAAATAGTTCTCACATCAACTCAACAGTGAGATTTTCTCAATCTCGCTACGATTAGGGAATGACCAGTAGCAGGTTTTACTTTCGCCAATTACTTTCAGGACGGGATTTCGCGACTGACGATTCCATGGCAGCACAAATGGCGAATTTTGTGTATCTGATAGGTGACCGAGAAACCCGTGACGCTGTCGTCGTGGATCCTGCTTACGGAGTAGCGGACATCATGGGCATTCTCAATGATGATGAGATGAACCTTTCGGGTGTGCTCGCCACCCATTACCACCCTGATCATGTCGGCGGTTCGATGATGGGACACACGATTGAAGGCGTGCGAGAACTCCTTGAAATTCAAGGCACAAAGATTCATGTGCAAGCGGACGAAGCCGATTTAGTGAAGAAAGTAACTGAGATAAGCGACACTGACTTAGAAGTCCATCAACCTGGTGATCACATAATGGTTGGTGATATTCGCGTTGACCTTCTTCATACACCGGGTCACACCCCGGGGAGTCAGTGTTTTCTTGTTGAAGGGACATTGGTCGCAGGAGACACGTTGTTTCTTGAGGGCTGCGGGCGAACAGATCTACCTGGCAGTGATACCTCAGCGATGTACCACTCGCTGCATCACACGCTCGCAAAGGTTCCCGACGATACAGTTCTTTTCCCCGGGCATAGATATTCTTTCCACTCTTCGGCGACGATGGGAATGACTCGTGAGTTGAATTACGTGTTCAAACCTGAGTCACAAGATCAATGGATGATGATGTTCAGCCAATGACAGACAAACCTTTCCCTCCCATTGTCTCCCTCAAAGAAGTCAGAGATCTTGAGGGGGTCGTCTTCTGCGATGTTCGTTGGTATCTCGATCGGACGCCAGGCCGCCAGAAGTACAACGAAGGACATATCCCGGGCGCAATCTTTGTTGATCTTGATGAACACTTAGCAACACTGCCTCGTAAGTCTCAAGGTCGGCATCCGCTACCAGCCGCGGCGTCCTTCGCTGCGAGCATGGGCGCGTTAGGCATTAGCCATCGGGACCCTGTCGTCGCTTATGACGACTCGGGAGGAATGTCGGCCGGTCGTCTCGTATGGATGCTTCGATTAGTCGGCCACAATGCAGCTCTGCTCGATGGGGGACTCAACGCTTGGTCAACTAGCTTAGAAACCGAGCCACAAAGCAGAAACTCAGTTGATCACCCAACCCGTGATTGGCCGACTGATTTGATTGCCGATGCCGATGCCGCGGGGTTAGCGGGTTCATCATCACAAGAAACGCTTGTCGACGCCAGAAGCAGCGACCGCTTTTCTGGGGCCAACGAACCTGTTGACCCTAAGGGCGGCCATATCCCAGGTGCCATCAACCTTCCATTTGCAGAGAACCTTGACGCCGAAGGTTTTTTTCTTTCAGCGGAAGATCTGCGGAGCCGATTTGAAACAGCTGGATGCGCAGACGGCGACAGCACTGTGATGTACTGCGGTTCCGGAGTCAGCGCCTGCAACAATCTTTTAGCTTTCGAATATGCCGGCCTTGGTCGAGCTCGTCTATATGCCGGTTCTTGGTCACAGTGGAGCAACAGCAACGACCGGCCTGTGGAGACGAATTAAAAAGTTGTAGCTCCGGGATAGCAACAACGACAATCGGGACGACATACTGGCATGTATGGCAGACCTTTCTGATTTCTACGCCCTCGACGAACTACTCAACGACGACGAACAAATGATTCGAGACACTGTCAAGAAATTCGTTGAAAGTGAGTTCAAACCCCTCGTCGCCGAACACTTTGAAGCAGGTACTTTCCCAATGGAACTCGTCCCGACGATCGCGGATATGGGGCTATTGGGTATGCACCTTGACGGATATGGCTGCGCGGGGGCATCAGCAATGGCGTACGGCATCGCTTGCAGAGAACTTGAAGCCGGCGACAGCGGTCTGCGAAGTTTCGTTTCAGTCCAAGGTTCGCTGTGCATGTTCCCGATATGGAAATACGGTTC
>Ga0209036_1000226_pt1 | contig 23782 bp, 14 predicted proteins | sample MarorgKNORR_S2LV_3_FD_188222 | JGI IMG/M metagenome (GOLD analysis project Ga0209036, IMG submission 188222) | Marine microbial communities from the Southern Atlantic Ocean, analyzing organic carbon cycling - DCM_A/KNORR_S2/LV (SPAdes) (version 2) | ecosystem: Environmental > Aquatic > Marine >... | reverse complement strand
ACGTGAGTTTCTAATGAAGAACAACAAGATGATTGCAATGATGCTTACCATGAGCATGCTGGCGGCAGCTTTCGCCGGATGCCTTGGTGGGGATGATGAAGACGACACACCTGACTGGTCCATTTCGATGGCTAGTGACGTTAGTGCCGACTTCGTGGAGTCCGCATGGGACCCCATCATTCCCAACCTGAATGCCGGCGATATGTGTGACGCTATCATATCGGCGATGACGAAGACTGACGAGCGAGAGCAAGCTGTCGACTTCACCAGGGCCTACTACACAAGTAGCCAGGGTGTAATCGGCGGATCTGGCGCCGCTTCTATCAGCGCCGTCGCAGACCTGAACGCAGAAGGCACCACCATAGGCGTACAGTCGGGGACTACCTCTGACCTGTATGCTCAGGAAAACCTGGGTGCAGCTACGATCAGCGCTTACGACGACTTCCCTTCGGTAATCGCTGCTCTGAACAATGGCGACGTACACTACGCAATGGGTGACGCCCCTGTTCTGTCTCTAGAAGGTGACTTGATGGTCACCTTCTCGGATGAGAACTTCGGTATGGCTGTGCAGGGGGATTCCTCTGGAGAGCTACTTGGCGCACTTAACATGGCAATTGGAGCCATGGTCGACTCTGGTGAGTACGACCTGATTTATGGCGCCAGTTTCGATGGTGCAGTAACCCTAGCCGATGACACCACTATGGATACAGCTACTTCCTACCCAGTACCTACTGAGGGAAGCGATCTGACTGCCGTTCTGGAGTCCGGGAGCCTAAGGCTTTGCACGGACCCGTTCTACCCTCCATTCGAGAGCTATGCTGACGATGGATCAGTAGTCGGATTCGATGCTGATATCGCTCACGCTGTCGCTGACGAGCTAGCCGCTCACTACATGGGAGCAGAAAACCCAATGTTCGTTGCTCCAGTCGTAGAAGACCCAGCCGTAACAATCAAGCTTGGTTTCTTGAATGACGCAACAGGGCCAATAGCTCAGTTCGCAGCTCCATTCACCTTCGCGTGGGGAGCAGCTATGGATGACCTAAACGCAATGGGTGACGACTATGTCTTCGAGGTAATCGAGGCAGACTCCGGATGCGACGGTCAGATGGCCGGTACAGCAGCTCAGTCCCTCGTGGACGCTGGAGTTGTCGCAGTGGCTGGAGCCGCTTGCTCCGGAGCATCAATGGGTGCTAACGCAGTCCTTTCGGCTGCTGGAATCCCTATGGTATCCTACGCCAGCACATCCCCAGCTCTGAGTGACGCAACCGCGTACCCTCACTTCTACAGGATCGTTCCAAGCGACGCTCTGCAAGGACAGGCAGCAGCTGACATGATCATGGCAAGCGGAGTTTCCAACACCGCTGTCGTGCACATGACCAACGCTTACGGTGCAGGTCTAGCAGACGCAGTAGCGCTCAACCTGGGCGAGGACAACGTCTGCCTGCAAGCAGGATACGAGGAGACAGCAACTGACTTCCAGGGTGCCGTTCAGGCAGTAATGGATGCAGGCTGTGACTCGGTCTTCCTAGGGTCCTACTCCGCTGACGGAGCTATGATCGTCGAGACCATGGCTGTCATGGGTGCAACAATACCGATTTTCAGCGCTGACGGAATGGCCGGAGAGGCCGCTCTAGCAGATTACACCAACCCAGCAGCCGCAAACGGAATCGAGGTCACAAGGCCTAGAGCCGCCGCAGCAGGCGCTGGAGTTTTCGCAGCCGCATGTGCTGACGACTCTGTCTGCTCCACTGGAATCTTCACATCTGAGGCGTACGATGCAGTAATGATGATCGGTCACGCAGCAATGATGGAGGACGGAGAGAACATGGGCATGCACGTGCCCATGGTAGGCGATGCATATGCTGGAGACAGCGGTACTCACACCTTCTTGGACAACGGAGACGTTGGAGGATCAGGCTATGATGTCTGTACCTTCGCTCACGTACCAACCTTTGGAGAGTACTTCAACTGCGACAGGATGTGGGAAGCCGGAGGAGCCGGAGTAACTGCAGCGCCATTCATGGGCGCTACAATCAAGATCGGATTCCTGAACGACGCCACTGGGCCTATCGCTGTTTATGCAAACGGATTCGTTGCGGCATCACAGATCGCTCTAGGTCTAGCCAACACAATCGGATACAGTAACGGTGTCCAGTTCGAGATAGTCTATGCAGACTCTGGTTGCGACAGCACCATGGGTGGCTCAGCCGCCCAGACACTGGTAGACGCTGGAGTATGGGGAGTCGTTGGAGCAGCCTGCTCCGGCGCATCCATGGGAGCCAACGCGGTGCTATCCGCAGCTGGAATCCCACAGGTATCCTATGCCAGCACAAGCCCAGCACTGTCTGACGCTACTGCATACCCATCCTTCTACCGTGTCGTACCAAGCGACGCGTTCCAGGGATCGGTAGTCGCTGAAGTCATGACCGCTGATGCGCAGGACAACGTCGCAGTCATTCACATGACTAACGCGTACGGATCAGGACTGGCAGACGCCTTTGTCGCCAACATGGACTCGGCAAGCATTTGCACACAGATTGGATACGAGGAGACAGCTACTGACTTCTCTACAATCGTGAGCACGGTCGTCAATGACGGATGTACCTCAGTAATGATGGTCTCATACGCCGCTGATGGAGCTATGCTAATCGAGGAGATGTCCCTGCAGGGATTCACCGGAGCCATCTATGGCGCTGATGGAATTGCCGAGGTAGGACTAGCAGCCGATATGGCTGACAAGTCCTTGGTCGATGGCGTAATCGCCACAAAGCCTGCAGCTGCAGGTGGAATGACCACTGTAGGAATGGTCTTCGCCGCACAGTGCATGGCAAACCCTGACTGTGCTGGAGGAATCTATACTGCAGAGGCGTTCGACGCTGTCTACATCGTGGCTTTCGCCGCCTTCACAGCCCTAGCCACCCCTGGCATCACGCCAGACATGGCAATCGCTGGGACCGGTAACGGTCTGGAAGGAGCCAGTGGAGGAATCACCTTCATGGCAAACGGAGACGTTCCAGCAGCTGGTTTCTGTATCGGAGAGTTCTCTCACGATGCAACCACAGACACAGTCTCATACGACTGTGCCAGGAACTGGGACCCAGTCAACGGAATCGTTTGATTGGTAACGTAAAGCAGTGCGGCGGGAAAACCCCGCCGCACTGCCCCAACAATTTTATTCAATCATGAAGGTACGTGTAGTAGATGCTGCATGAGGCTCGGCACAAGTACTCGAATCTCCCTAGGGGAACACGAAGAATCCTAGTTGCAACAATACTTTTTCTCGATGCCAACTTACTCGGAACCTCAAACGGGATAGGCTTACTCAACATTGTCGACACAATTCTTGGCGGGGGGATCCCTGACGATATGGTATGGCTCCTCCAGGTAGTAGAGTCTCTAACAGCCGGATTCATAATCATCAAGGTATTTTTTGATGATGTTCCTCCAAGTAATTTCAGAACCATAGTCTTACTCACTTCCCCGTTATTCATGATCTTGGTCACTTTCTTGACTCTCGACATTCTTCTCAGTGGGCTTGGAGAGGGAGCATCCTTCACTCTGGATCTAGTTTCAATAGCTACAGGCACTCTGACTTGGTCCTCAACATATCTAGCAATTGCCATAGGACTCACTCTAACTTACAAGGTCCAGAGGTATGGTAACTTCGCCCAATCTGAATTATTCATGATCGGAATGTATCTCTCAATGATAATGATCTGGAGTGACTACTTCTTCCCCCTTTCTAGCTTAAGCACTACTAAGGATGGTGTTCTAACTTGGTCAGTTCTAATCTTCACACTCATCGCCGCATTCGTCCTTACGGGCCTAGCAGGAGTAATCATAGACAGATTGGTCTACAGGGGATTTCGAAGAACGAAGGCCACCCCCCAGGTCATGATGATCGCTTCTCTGGGTGTCGCCCTTATACTGAGGGCCATCACTTACCTAAGATTTGGCTCTGGAAGAAACATGTTCGAGCCAGAGGGAGACTGGAGGATGCCAAATCTGAGGTGGGAGATACCAACCACCAAGCTCAGACTCAATCTCGGAGACAGGTCGATAGACGAGGGCAGGACCTATACTCAGTGGACCTGCGAGCAGACAGGTGTAGACGAAACAACAGGAGAGCCTATACTGTCCAGAATAGTGGCTGAAGCTTCAAAACCAGCATATGAACTGTATGATACCACTTCAGACTGCGTAACACAGGCTACCACCAACTACGCGTATTACAAGGGAGCAGTACCATTCGTAATCTTCTCATCGGTACTCCTGCTGATGCTCCTGCTCAACAAGACGAGACTTGGCAGGAGGATGAGGGCGGTTGCCGATAATCCAGAGCTTGCCGCCAGCAGCGGAATCAACGTTGAGAGGGTTCACCTTTCGAGCGCTTTCCTGTCCGCTGGAATATCTGGGATGGGTGGTGCGATATTCGCAATGACACTCAGATTCAGTCCAGAGACCGCTTTTACCCTACTCCTCCCGTCATTCGCAATCATTGTATTAGGTACAATAGGATCCATTCCAGGGGCCATCGTGGGCTCTATCATCGTAGGGTTCGTACGAGCACTCTCATCTCCTGTACTAATAGGCATAGGATCACCACTCGGACGTTCTAACTACTCTGCCCTGGATGGTGTCATGCCCTATATTTTCCTCGTCGCAATCCTAATGATAATGCCCGAGGGGATTGGAGACGCATATGAGAAGTGGAAGATTGACAGACTTCGCAATAAGAAGGAGACCAATACGGAAAGGGATGTCAAGATTGCCACTGGCTTAGCACTCCTCCCCACTGGAATTTTCGGACTGCATCACTGGTGGAGGGGCAGAACACACAGGATGCAAACATTCTCTGTAATAGCCATTGCCTCATACGTATTTCACAGATTCAGCAATTTTGTCGAAAGGAACTCCTTCGCCGACGGCTCTTGTGCTGACTCCTGCCAGGAAAGCGAGTTCGCTGAAACCAATCTAGCGATTCTGACCGGGAGGAACGATGGAGAGCTAATACTGGAGGATAGCCCTCTGACGGAGACCCATCTGTTGGATCAGACTAGCGCCCCCAGTGGAATGACTCCTTTCGAAGCCGAGCAATGGCTTCCAGAGGCTCTGGCCGATATGCAACAGTCCTGGCTCAATCAAATGAAATTCGAGATTGATCTCGTCAACTTTATTGTCGACGCAGGAGATTTGATTTGGCCACTAGCATTAGTGGTACTCTGGGCATTCTCTGCGTATGAAGGAATCAGGATAATGAATGGTAAGGAGAATGAGAAAATACCATTCCCACTATTCTCCAAATGGAAATCCATTTTCGACTCAACTACCTCTCCAATATCAGATACCAGGCGAAAATTATCAGAGATGGATAGGAACCATGAAAGAAGGGTTAAACGACTAAGGGAGAAATTGAGTAATTATTTCAAACCAAGGGAGTTGAAATCCCACGCCATAGATTTCTCACTCAGATTCATTGAACCAGTAATGAAGGCACTCAAAATTCCAGAGAGTCGTAAGACAGATCTCAAGATGTACGGAAGACAGAGTCCATTAGGGTCCTGGATATCATTCTACATCCTCATAACGATCTTAGTGATGTTCCTAGTTTGGCTTCCAATAGCCGAATCGGACAATTTTGAGTTCAAGAAAGTCCTCCAGGTATCGAACGTACTACTCACACTCTCTATCTTCATCTTGATGGCCTTTTCTCTAAACTTACACACCGGGTATACCGGAATGGTAAACTTCGGAATCATCTTCTTCGTCTCTATTGGAGCTATAACAGTCTCAATACTAACCGCCCCAGAAAGAGTGTTCGGATATGATTGGGGGATCATGGAGGCCACAATAGTAGCTATGCTACTATCCGCCGCCATCGGTTGGCTACTCGCCTATCCTACTGCCAGATTGAGAACAGACTACTTTGCCATAGTGACCATATCGCTTGGAGAGATTGTAAGAGTTCTCCTAGCAGGAGAACCACTTCTGAGAGCGGGGCCTGTTGCTTCTGCAATCGGGATATCAGGATACCCACTACCATTGGAAGACTGGTGGTTCTGTGGCTCTGAGAAATCCGGCCCAGATACACAGTGGGCCAGTCCCGATGCCTGCAGAGATGACATATTGCTAGACAGCACCCCGGCGCACTACATAGGTGAGCTACTGAACCTAGGCGAACCGGCTCCCTACATGATGATGCTAATGCTATTATCAGTGGCCTCAGTCATAATCGTATGGGCACTACTATCCAGACTACTCTCATCGCCATGGGGAAGGGTACTCAAGGCTATCAGAGAAGATGAGGAGGTCGCCCAGCACCATGGCCACGACATCTTGACTCACAAGGCGGCCAGCCTCGCTCTGGGGGCCGCAATAGCTGCACTTGCCGGAGCACTCTGGGCCTGGAAGCTCACTGGTTTCGATGCGAGTTTCATGTCCCCTGCGCGTTCTACATTTTTAGTATGGGCCGCCTTCATCATTGGCGGCACATCCAATAACAGGGGTATGATTGTCGGGGCCTTCATCATAGTTCTGATGGAATTCGTATTCAACGTACTGGTAGCGGCACAGGGTTCTTCAGACCTGCCTCTACATGTTACCGCTGACAGAATAGACACTCTATTCGAGTGGATAATAACAAATCAGTGGGATGTATCCACTATATTCGCCATCACAGCATTTGTAGGTTACATTATCAGATCAGAGAGGGTTTTCGATATTGGTTTTTCAGGAGCCGCAGTATTCCTCTTCGCCGCACTTGCTCTTGGTGAGAGATCCATCAATGAGTCGTTCTTCGCAGGGGCAGTTAGTGCGGACATGGTTTATGTCAAGCTCATGCTGATCGGGTGTCTGATGCTGTTCTCACTCAAGTTCAACTCCAAGGGCCTATTGCCAGAAGTCCCGATCAGACCTAGTAGACCAGACGGAGGCGAATAAAGTGACTGAACCAGTTCTGAAAGTACAGAGTCTTCGAAAGGAGTTCGGAGGCCTGGTCGCAGTAAATGACGTCTCTTTTGAGGTCGGTGAAGGCGAATTCGTTGGGTTGATTGGTCCAAACGGATGTGGTAAGTCGACCACATTCAACTGTATTAGCGGGCTACTAGAACAGACGTCCGGAAAGATCGAGATGTTTGGTGAGGACATCTCTGAGCTTAGGCCAGATCAGATTCAGAACAGAGGAATGACCCGAACATTCCAGCACACAAACCTCTGGAGGGAGATGACTGTAATAGAGAACCTAATGGTTCCTCCAAGGAAGCAGTTCGGAACAAATGCAAAAGAATTCCTCAAAGCAATATTGTCCCGAAAAAATCCATCCGAGAGAGAAAGGCTCATGGATGCATATGATGCACTCGATCAATTAGAAGTCCCTCACATGGCACATAACCTAGCCAGTGAGTTGTCGGGAGGGCAGTCAAAGCTAGTTGATATCGGGAGGTCAATGATGGGGAGTCCGAAGCTACTACTCCTGGATGAGCCAGTAGCAGGGGTAGCCGGGCCTCTAGCAATGAAGATTTTCAACAATCTCAGAAATATCGTAAACGAAACCGGAATCTCGGTTCTTATAATCGAGCACAATATGGACTTCATACTGAGACAGGGAGTCGACAGAATCGTCGTGATGAACGAAGGAGAGGTGCTCATGCAAGGAACACCAGACGAGGTGAGAGCCAATCAAAAGGTAATCGAGGCATACCTTGGCGCTGCTGGAAAGACGGAGGAGGAATAAAATGACCAGGGTGCTGGAAGTGAATAACCTAGAGGGCGGTTACGGGTCCGTTCAGATTCTTTACGGAATTGATCTCTATGTCGAGGAAGGGGAGTTCGTCACCATCATTGGGCCAAACGGATGTGGAAAATCAACACTGATAAAGACGATTTTTGGAATTGCCACATATTACTCCGGAGAGGTCTTTTACAACGGTACTGAGGTATCTGGTTGGAGAACAGATCAATTAGTCAACCAAGGAATAGCATATGTCCCCCAAGTGGACAATGTCTTCCCCTCGCTTTCTGTAATGGAAAACCTCCAGATGGGGGGCAACAGCCTCTCAAGTACCCTACTGAGCGAGAGAATAGAAAGGGCGCTAGATATGTTCCCAGACCTAAGAAACCGGGTCCATGATTTAGCCGCCTCTCTCTCAGGAGGAGAGAGACAAATGCTTGCTATCTCCAGAGCACTGATCTCGGACCCGAAGTTCTTGCTCCTCGATGAGCCAACCGCCGCGCTGTCACCACTCTATCAACAGCAAATCATCGAAAGAATAGACTCACTAAGGGAACAGGGAATAACGGTCCTCATTGTAGAGCAGAACGCTCGTCTCTCACTGGCCAGATCAGATAGAGGATACATCGTATCCAACGGTAAGATAGTTCATACAGGAGTTGCGAAGGAGATTCTCACAGACCCAGAAATAGGAGAATACTTCCTCGGCTCAACGGGACATTAGATCAGATGCTAAACCCTCTAATTTTGGAAGGCACTTCTTCATCCTATGGCCATCATCGATTACCACGAGCTCTACTATTTCTGAGATACTGGAGACAGTCTCCGAGACAGACAGCGAGACGACATCGTCTTTCGAACCATGAACAATAGTGGTATGATGAGCCACTTCAGGCCACGACATCCTCTTAGCGGCTTCCATGAAATTCCAATCAAGATCAATCTCCATTTCGAACCCCCTGTAAGTCCTCAAATCAGAATCCTTCCAGCTAGCAATCTCGTCTTCAGATAATCCCTCCCAACTGTCCGATAGGCCGAACGCAGGAGCAATCAGTAGCAATCGAAAATCATAATCACTCCGCATCGATGAGGCATTGGCAGCCGCTAAACCCCCCATAGAAGAACCAATTACCAAATCAAAATCATTCTCATCAATGCACCTGAGCAGGACCTTGGTCTGGCTTTCTATATCCCAGCCAAGCTCTGACATTATTGGAGAGGTAACTTCCCAGCCAAGAACTTCTCTCATGTATGTGGGCTTGGACCCTGATGGGCCTCCTTCGAAACCATGAGCGAACAAAACCCTCATTTCATCAGATCCATATTTTCAGCCAAACTCTAAGCCAAGTAGCTCAAGATCATCAAGAGGACATCGAGTCATAATCGCATTGTCCATCACTCTGAGATGTATTTCTGCAACAACATGCACTGTCGATTGAAACATATGGCCAGCATGAACGTTGTTATCGTCATCAGACCAGCAACAGTGGATATGAGTGAAAGGATCGCCATTTTCTGTACGTGCGATATTACCCGACAAGCTCACCAACTCTGATGGTGAGTCCAAGGGCCTCCTTTGGTAAACACCCTCCCCATCCATGTAGCCATACTGGTTGTCACGGGTTCTCCCGATCCCACTGGTTATCGCAGCCGCGTCAAATCCAAGGTCATTCGCCAATGTCTTCAGTGAGGCATGAATCTCCTCTCCTGGGTCGAGCCGTACAAGGACATCACTGCCCGAACGCGTGTGCTCCATGCATCTCGTATCACAAGCAATGATTTCAACTTCTCTAAGGAACTTTTCACAATCGGCAAAAAACCATCACCATTCCAGTGGAAGAGCTAAATCCCTCAAAATCACCCCAAAAAAGAAAAAAATCTCCACTGGAACAAAGGGGGTCAACATCACCATACATTTTGGTTATAGACCGTGACTTCCCGTCTCATATGCCCGGAGGTTAGAAGATGACGATGGCTACTCATGATTCAGCTGCCAGATGGAAGACCTTTCTCTCAGAGGCCAAGGAGCATGAGATCACACTCCTTCTCTCAAAGCAAACCACTAGTCACATCGTCGAGGTATCATTCCATGAGTTAACCGGATTCGATCCAGATTTCGCAGAGGATATCCTGAGCAACCCCCGTAGTATAATCTCCAGTGGACACAAGGTACTGAGTGAAATTTGTAGAGATAGGGGAGAAGATCTTGATGCAAGAGTCATACTTTCCGATCTTCCAAGAGACACCCTAAGCCCACTCAGAGATATAGGATCCAGAGATATTGACAAATTGAGGAGCTTAGACGTGATAGTAACAAAAATGTCTCAATTGAAGCCTAGGATACATGTCGCTGTCTTCGAGTGCGAATCCTGTGGCAACTCCCAACAAATAGATCAGACCAATGAAAGCGAATTGATTGAGCCATTGAGATGCCCCGAGGCCACTGGATGCGGACGTTCAATCAGAGGGAACGATTCGACCAGATTCAACCTAGTACTGAATAGCTCTCGGATGATAAACAACCAATGGCTGGAGATTCAGGAGCTACCTGAGAATGTACCTAGTGGGGCACAACCTTCTCGGGCCAATGTGCTGCTAGAAGGCGATTTAGTCAACAAGCACCTTCCCGGGCAAAGAATCACTGCAAATGTGATTCCTGTGGTGAGGTCCGAGATAAAGAGAAACAAGAAGACCCCAATGTTCGATATCGTATACCAAATGATTAGCTCCAGACACGAGAGTGTTCCCTTCACTGAGATAAAGATAAATGATGAGGAAAGAGAGCAAATCGAAGAGATTGCCGCATCGGGCGAATTATTGACGCTCATGCAGAAATCTATAGCTCCTTCAATATTCGCCAATGACAAGCTTAAGCTAATCAAAAGATCTCTAGCACTCCAGCTGTTTGGAGGAGTAAGGAGGAAAACTGCTGATGATACGTATCTAAGGGGTGATATCCATATTCTACTGATGGGGGACCCTGGTGTTGCTAAGTCTCAGCTTCTCGGATACATGTCCAATATCTCTCCTAGGGGAAAGTTTGCTTCTGGGGGAGGGACTTCGGGCGCCGGCTTAACAGCGGCCGCAATTAGGGACTCCTTCGGAGATGGCAGGTTTGCCTTGGAGGCAGGGGTTCTTCCTCTTTCAGACAGAGGATTAGCAGCTATTGATGAGTTTGATAAAATCTCCCCAGACGATCGTAGCGCCATGCACCCTGCGATGGAACAACAGAAGATTTTCGTCGCAAAGGGAGGAATAACAGCAACCCTCCCCTCTAGATGCGCGGTCCTCGCAGCGGCAAATCCGAAAGACGGGAGATTCTCAAATAGGAATGAAAGGACATCAATCATGACTTCATTCAAAGAGACCGACTTACCTTATCCACTAGCATCAAGATTTGACTTACTATGGCTAATCAGAGATGATACTGAAAAGTCCACTGACACTAAAATAGCAACGCACATACTCGACATAAGAAGCTCATCACCAAGTGAAATGAGCCTACAGGATCTGCCCTTTGAGCCCTCTGAGACAGAGGAAGGAGAGGTATTTGGTATCGGAGTCGATGGAAACAAGCACCTAACTATGGACTTCCTTAGAAAATATGTGGCATATGCCAAGAGAACATTCTTCCCGCAGTTAAATGATAAGGCAAAGTTGATGATTTCGGATTACTATGTTCAGGTCAGGAACGAGACTGCTGCGCTAGACAGGTCTCCAGGAGAGTTTGAGGGCGATGGGGACAAGGACAGGCCAATTCCGATTACTGCTAGGGCTATCGAAGCTCTAATTCGACTTACCGAAGCACATGCCAGAATGCATCTAAAACACACGGCAGATGAAAACGATGCAAAGATGGCCCTAGCCGTCTACAAGCATTGGAGAGAGGACTCAAATATCGAGGATGAGTCAGAGATTCACTCTGGAGTTTCCGCTTCAAAGAGGAATATCGACAGGAACGTCAGGAAAATCATTAGAGGCATCTGTATGGAGAGAGGAGGAACTGCAGATATTGACGAGATTTACAACAGGGCTACTGATCTGGGGATCAACGAGGGACAGGTTGATGGAGTAATTTCTTCTATGAGTATCAGTGGAGAAATTTTCTCTCCCCGTGGAGGAACATACTCTTTCGTCCGTTGAGCCTATGAGCAAAAGCCTACTCGTTAGACCATGGAGCCACTGGGAGACGTCTCAAACCCAGGTTCCTTGGACCCAGACTCCTTAGGTTTCATGTGTGGTCTCGAGATACACCAGCAACTAGCTACGGGAAAGCTACACTCTAGAATGCCCAGTGAGCTGTATGAGTTCGGAATCGAGGATATCCCGGAAGACTGGAACCACTCTGAGAGGAGACTCAGAGCATCTCAAGGAGAGGGAGGGAAGATAGACATCGCGGCAAGGTTCGAACAACGCAGAAACAGAACCTTCGTGTATGTCCAACCTCCGAACGCAGGACTAATCGAGTTGGATGAGGCACCCCCCCTTCCTCATGATCAAGAGGCCGTAGACGTAGTTCTGACAATGTCTGCTATGCTACACGCAAAACCCGTTCCCGCCCTCCAGCCGATGAGGAAAACAGTAGTCGATGGTTCCAATACGAGCGGATTCCAGAGGACCACACTAGTCTCTACGAATGGCCAGTTGCTTACAGACACCGGAGAAGTGGGCGTTTCAGTGATATGCTTGGAAGAAGACTCTGCGAGAAAGCTCGAGACTAAATCAACCCCCGACGGAGAAGTAGTGACATATACTCTAGATAGGCTAGGGCTCCCACTAGTGGAGATAGCCACCGACCCTGATATCACCACTCCCGAGCATGCAAAGGAATCTGCCATTGCACTGGGCTCCCTACTAAGGGATACAAGAAGGGTAAGAAGAGGTTTGGGATCCATAAGGCAGGACCTCAATGTCAGTATCGCTTGTGGTGACAGGGTTGAAATCAAGGGGTGTCAGGATTTAGAGTGGATTCCAAGAATAATAAGAATTGAGATGGCCAGGCAGCTACACATGTATAGACTGGCAAATCAGTTGAGAGATGAAGCAAAATTACCCCCACTTCCTCCTGATCGAAGAGATACTGAGATAACGATAGAAAATAGGGTGGCAGTGGCCGCCAAATCCAGAGTTCCAATGGAGTTCCATGATATTTCTGAATCACTATTGTCATGTGAGTCCTCGATGGTCAGTAATGCTCTTTCTGAAGGAGCCACTCCTCTTGCCGTTAGGCTTCCAGGATTCAAAGGAAAGCTGGGTACAAAGTCTCCAGATCAGCAAGGAGCTCAGCTACCTCGTCTGGGAAGGGAGCTCGCCAGCGCGGCAAAATTAGCAGGAGTAGCTGGAATCTTCCATTCAGATGAACTGCCATCGTATGGAATATCAGAAGAAGATGTAATCACAATAAGAGCATCGTTGGAGCTTTCAGAGAGCGACGCCTTCGCATTCTGTGTCGCCCCACACTGGCAAGCAAAGCTAGCTCTGGAATCTGTCATAGAAAGATGTAGAATGGCGTATCACAGGATCCCTCAAGAAGTGAGAAACGTCGTTGTCAGGAAGGGTCAGCCAGACGATGGAACGACCACTGCACTCAGGCCTCTTCCAGGGGGCGCAAGAATGTATCCAGAGACAGATATACCCCTGCAAGAAATCTCTATCGAAAGATGGGAATCAATATGTTCGAATCTACCTCTAAGTTCAGACGAGCGATTCCAGAGGCTGTCCGAACTGGATATATCTCATAACCAAGCAGAATCCGTTCTCAACGGAGAATTAGATGATATTCTATTTGAGGGAATAGAGGGAGATCTTGGCCTTCCAGCCAAGGCTTGGGCAAGCGCTCTACTGGAATTCGGAACTTCCAACGTCCCTGCACTTTCAGTGGCCATTCATCTAAGGGAGAGTGGCCAAATAACTAGGGAGGGCATCCTTCCTCTTGTGGAAGAATCCACGAGTAGGAATATCACTGAGTTGACTCATTGGATGGTATCTGAGGCCAAATCCCGAGGATTCATTCCCGCTGATAATAGGGAGGTCGAGGATGCCGTGGAGGCAATTATGATTGAGAAAGCCGATTTTATTTCCGAGCGAGGGATGTCAGCTGTCGGGCCTCTAATGGGGTTAGTAATGCAGAAGCTCGGAGGTTCTGCCGATGGGAAGATAGTAAGTCAGGTTCTCAGAGAGAAGATAAGCTCAATATCCGAAAATTAGAATTAATCAGTACCAAATTAAAGTACCTGTTTACTTTGGCTAAGAATCCGTGTCTTACAGATTTAGACTAGGCTCCACTGCCTTACTTGTGGCAGTGTTACTCCTACTTCCTTTCATCAGAGATTCTGTTAACGAAGAGGTCGCCAGATTCGTAAGCGACAGTGAGTCATCTCACGTCGGTCTGCCGACTGAATGGGATGAAAATCAAGTAATATGCATTTACTTCCCCATTGAATATCCCCATCCTATATATTCCTCGGGAGTTTCGATGATTGATTCTGATGGTTCCATAATCGGGGTCAATTATGGCCTCAATCTAACCGGTGCTTGCGTTGGGGGGTTCGAGGGTTACACAGATGGAATGAATTTCATGATGGACGCAACAAGGGTCGCCGGAGGGCACTTGGCTGTGGGGTACTTCGTGAACCCCAACTGGGGACAATTCGTTCATACAATTGGAGGCTTGAACGATCAAGAGATTCAAGGCGACTTTAACGGAGCATACTGGAGCCTGACTCATAATGGCCGGTACTCCGTGGTCGGAATTGGCAGTTTGGTGATGGAAGAGGGCGATGTAATAAGTTGGAATATAGAGACATGGTGAGTACTTTATGAGCGGAATTATGAATAGACTGGCCCTCTCATCACTGGGAGAGTGATACAATGCTGGACGCACATGCAATAGTTCTCTCCCCCTTCGAGACACTGGTTCTCAACCTCTCCTTACTGGCAGTAGTGGGATGGTCGATTTGGAAGGCCGAGAAATCCCTAGATTCCGGAAGTGACCTGACAATCCTCGTATTGATGACCATATTCGCAATCACGGGAAGGATCCTCCTCGAACCACTCCCCAACGTGCAACCGGTTACCGTAGTTGTGCTTCTGGTGGGAATTCATTACGGGGCTACAAGATCTATTGGTGTGGCCACGATAATCGCAATCTCATCTAATCTGGTAATGGGCCATGGCCTCTGGACATTTTACCAGGCACTGGGATGGTCACTAGTTGGAGTCACGGGTGCCATGCTATCGCAGAGCCTCAGGGTCGATGACAAGATTTCCGTTCCCAGAGTGGCCAGTGTCTCATTCGTTGTAGCCTTCGTTTTCGACTGGGTCGTCTCAGCAAGCGTATTGCACACCCTCCCTCTTGAGACTCTTCCAGTGTACATATTGGCGGGCCTACCATTCGATTTGGTCCACGGCGTCGGAAATGTCGCCTTCGCAGCGTGGATGGCCGAGCCGATATCCGATATCATGTCAAGGCACTCTACTAGTAGAGAGGTGGTGGTAAGCCCTGTCAAGAGTAGCACCTGAGCTAACCATGGTCCTAGTCACTAGGGCCGATCTAAACCTAACCAAGGGGAAGCTCGCGGCACAGTGTGGACATGCAGTATCAGAGTGCGTACTCAAGGCAAGCTCCAAGGATAGTAGAATGCTCGACAGGTATCTCAGAGAAGGCGCCAGGAAGATCGTCGTCTCTGCCCCTCACCTAGAAGGGCTGAGGAGGATATATGGAGAAGCCGCGGAGAGTGGAATAATATCCTGCATGGTGAAGGATGCTGGACATACCGAGATTCCCCCGGGAACAGTGACTGTGGTTGGTCTAGGTCCGGGTAAGAGAAGTGACATTGACTCAATCACTAGTAGCCTTCCACTAGTGAAGTGAACTCATTGAGATATTTTTGATAATCGGCAGACTGGGAGGAAATCCCCCCAGCCCGCCTTACGTTTTCTTAGTCCTGTTACAGATTTCAGACCATCTCGTCGACCTTGACAGCAACTAGTGCCCCAAGACCGCAGAGAAGACCGTCAACTATCCAGGCCTGTGCAATTGCTGCAATCTCGTGACCTGAACTAGCGATTGATGATGCCATTTCACCGGCACCGGTCGTACTTACTGTAGCAACAACGTCTTCTCCAGCCATCACATCGTAGGTCATCCCCATCATTCCAGCTAGAGCCATTACGGCGAAACCGCTCACCCACGCTGAATCAGCCCTGGTGTGTATTGTCCAGAAGATAGCACCAGCGGCTACCATCGTAATCGCCCCCCATGCATCAGGTGCATCGAATCCTGGTTGTACTTGATCCCATGTCGACTCTATCGCTCCCATCTCGGTCATCATTAGGATGGCCAGCATGGCTCCTACGACCTGCGCTAGCAGTCGCATACCGTTAGGCATCCAGTTGCCCTCAGCGTCACTGAGATCTCCTGTCATCATATGCATCCATGTTATCACCGGTAGTACGTGAGCACCTGAGAATGCCATCCATACACCTGCCATAACGACAGCCGCACCAAGGCTTCCCCAGCCCATGCCAACCACGAGCCACGCTACCACGAAGGCACCGCCAATCTCTGCTTTCATTGCGTTCATATCCATTTCCATTATTTTTTCCTCCTCACTCAGTGAGCAGTTGACCACATGACTCATATCTTATAACTAAGACCTAAGAAAATGGCTTAAAATGGCTAATTTTGAGGTTTCTCATAATAGCCGGTGTAGTTGAAAACACTTGATATCCAGAAAAATATCTAGTTTCCACTAGTTTAAATATAATTTTTTTTCAGTGCGTAGCACTGCATCTGAAAATAACCGGTTTCATGCTCATTTGATATGCAACCACCTTCTGGGACCCCTATGCGACACTATCCAAGCGAGCTGGTGGACCTGAGAAGCGATACTGTCACCCAGCCCACTCCCGAGATGAGAGAGGCAATGGCTAATGCATCTGTAGGCGATGATGTGTTGGGCGACGACCCAACTGTTATCCAGCTTCAGGAGATGGTAGCAGATATTTTTGGTAAGGAAGAGGCACTCTTTGTCCCATCGGGAACTATGTCGAATGCGATTGCTATCAGGGCGCAGACCGAGCCAGGAGACGAGGTCATAACAGAGAGATACAGCCATATTTACGTTTACGAGGGAGGTGGATATGCTGCTCTATCCGGATGCTCGATAGCACTCGTTCCAGGAGAGGGAGGCATAATGGATCCAGTTGATGTGGAAGCCTCAATCAGGAAGGGAGACGGAAGCCTCGGGCACTATCCTAACGGTAGTATGGTATGCGTCGAGAATACCTCTAATCGTGGAGGTGGGACTTGCTACTCCAAGGAAAAACTGGATGGAATCGCCAAGATTGCCAGGGAAAACAATTGCAGGTCCCACATAGACGGAGCTAGGATTTTCAATGCTTCAATATCCAGCTCACTGAGTCCCAAGAGAATGGCTAGGGAGTACGATAGCATCTCTGTATGCCTCAGCAAGGGACTAGGGGCTCCTGTGGGAAGTGTACTGGTGGGGTCGGCCGAAACCCTCTACAAAGCACATAGGTGGAGAAAAATGTTCGGCGGGGGGATGAGGCAGGCAGGAGTACTGGCGGCTGCTGGGATATACTCCCTGGAGAACAACGTCCACAGACTCTCAGAAGATCATGACAGGGCTATGGAGATAGCAACAGCTCTTGACAGAATGGATTCCTATGAAGTCGATCTTGAACAAGTACAGACAAACATGGTGTATGTGAAATGTGACAAGGGAGGAGCCGAAGCGCTAATATCTAGATTAGAAAGGATGGGTATTCAAGCCCTTACAATTGACAGCTCTACAATAAGAATAGTAACACACCTGCACATAACCGACGATGATGTACAGAGGACAATCAGTGCCCTAGATTCAGCACAACTATGAGTAACTCTTCAATAATACAATCTTCCGCCAAGCATCATGAGGGTTATCTTGGCAGTAATGATGACAATAGTGATTCTTCTTCCATTACAGGCCAGTGCCGCCACAGAACAGTTCTGGGACCATGCTAGGTATGACTCCGACGGTGTCCAAGTAGACGGCGGAACGATCGGTTTCACAGTGCATTGGAACCTCTCCTCAAATAATGATACTGAAGAAACACACTCCTACAATGTAGATGAAATGCCGAGTTTAGTTGAGATCTACACAGCTACATGGTGTACTAACTGCGTAACTACGCAGGGCATAATGAACGAGGCCATAGGAGACTCAAATGTAGAACTAATTCATTATCATAGACATTGGTTTGAGCCACGTGACCCTTTCGGGAGTAATAGTACCGAAGAGCGATGGACGAACACCTACGGTCATGCAGTGACACTCAATGGGGGGGCGCCTCGGCTAGCTCCCACAAAAGTTGTTGATGGGGAGAGGATGCATTACGGGTCTAGGGCCAACTCAGACTCTCTGATGGACGATTACACAGCTTCCTTATCCAAGGGGCCTAACGGGCTCCTCAATGGAAATATATCACTGAATCTTCACCAGACAGAGGACTTCATTAGTTTTGACTGGGACATTTCCTCGCTAGCTATTGCCACACAAGAAGATTATACCTTGGAACCATGGATTCTTCTAATAGAAGAGGAGGCATATTTTCCAGATGGATCGAATGGATTAGAGACATACGAACACATTCTTCTTGAGGCACTTTCACTGGACTCTGGTGAGTACTCATCAGGGACATTAGAAGTCCCCCTCCCGTCGCTATGGGACGGAGATGACCTGAAAGTAGCAATACTGGTCGATTGGCTCGTTGATAGCTCTCCGTCTGAATCTCCTCTTCCGCCTCCGAGCATAGCCTATCTGCTAACATCATTGGTTGCTATGGCTTACGTTAGAGGTCCTAGACTGTCCTAAATGCCATTTCTCTCAGTTGGGTTGAATAACCCCCGCCGTCCATGGCTGATTCTAGGAGGGACTCGATGAAGTCGAATGAGGACTCAATTACAATTGAAGAGACTCCAGTTGGAACAATTCCGAACTGGCTCTTCGATCATTTCGTCAATCAGGCAATAGATTCTCGACCTATTTCCAATGGGGGCCCTTCGAAAATCCTCACAATATACGCTAATGAGAACAGTAGAAGACAACAGATGTCTATGCTCAGCGATATTGGCTTCGCTTTCGACAGGACACTCCACCACACTCTGGAGTCACTCAAGTCCTCCCTAATGGCGGACCTAAGGATTCCGAGAAAGATTTCTTTGGGGCCGTCCTTTGACTTGGTACTGCATAATTTCTGCTCAGAAAGAGCATCCAATCTTTCCTTCCCCCTCATCAATCCCCTGCCTAATATGCATTGGGGGGAGGGGAAGACCACTGCTCTCTCAGAGCTACACACCTTCCTCTCAAAAGAGTCCTCTGCAGACTCATGGGACGGTCCAGGAATACACTCTTTCATAGAGATTCTAAGAGACATTGAATCGAAGACGGGAGGTACTCATCCAGACTTTCTAACCTCTAAGATTCTGGAAGGTATTGAATTCGCTGGAACTCCTTTCACACTACTGGATATTGATGGTATTATCATGCTTGATCATGCCTCCCCAATCAACAAGTCAGATCAAGAACTACTCAGCGCTCTTTCTAAAATTCGTCCAATTCATCAATTGACATACCCGGGGAGTTATAGATTAGGATTTCACGGGTTTCAACTGGTGGATGATTTTCCGATAACCGATCCAGACGATTTGCCAAAATGGATTCCCAGACACGATATATCCAATCACAAAGATGCCCCAACTGTCGACAGAGTTTTTGTTAATAGAGAGGAACAGTCTTTCGAGGCTTCTATTTCAATTGCTAGAGGATTTCTATCCGAGGAACCGAATTCAACAGTCTTAATCATCGATCCATCATTTGAAGAAAATCAATCCAGATGGAACAAAATCATACATGATTTGGGACTGCCCATTTCGGGTCTAAAGAAACCCATCACACATTCTCCATTAGGTCATTGGTTACATGAGTTGGCTAACATCGGAAATGGCTCGAATTCTTTCTCAATGGAGAAGCTAAGACTGTTGGCTGTACAGGAATCTCTCTCCCCGTTTTCTCCTTTCCATAACGAGGACAGCACCAGTGGCATATCGCCTCGTCCTGACATCGAGCTCCTATCTCAAATTGCAAGGTCAGAGCATATTCTAGGAGGTCCAGGAGCTTTAGAGAGATGGATGGAGGCTCTATGCAGGCCCTCCAAGAAAGAAGAAAAGGGCCCCTCACGTGAATCAACTCAGTGGTGGATGATCGCACTCGCGTCGTCAATACTTCCACTTCTAGAAAAGACAGATAGAGCACTTCTGTCTGATCAAAGACTTCTCACTGGATGCCACTCAGGAAAACTTCTCGAAGTGCCCAACTCACCATCTACTGGGGATGAGTGGCTCGTTAGAACTGTTCAACAAATAGACACTGCCATGTCAGTGGATTCACTCGATGGAAACACAATACCGATATCTTCCATCATAAATGCAATAACAACTGAGCATGAGTCCTTGAGGTCACTGCAAAGCTCAGTCGGACAGCCTCATCCTACAGGAGGCTCAGAATGGATATCAGAGCTATCATCTATACTCAAGACCGCTTCTCTTCCGGTTCCGATATCAGGTATCAGCTCCAGACTGAAAGTCATGGCACCAAAAGACGCCCTCGGTTGCAACTCAGACATAGCTATATTCGCCAATACATCAGCACCCTCTTGGAATCTCAGGTCGCCAAAAATACCCTTCATAGGAGAAATGGAGAGACACAAGTTCGAGCTTCTGAGACCAGACGTTCCTATCACTAGGGCCCGTCATCATATCTATCATATTCTCAATTGCTGTAGTAAAGTGATTTTGATAGATCCCAGCCTGGATAAGTCCACACCTCTGGCACCTCCCTTGGAGGAAATTCTGGATTACTGTACCCCACCAGTCCATTTCGATCCAAACTCCGAGGAGAATCTCGGTCCTAGGGACATTAAGCAACTTGATGGAATACTCCTTCGAAACATGAAGAATTCAAGCAATCCCCCCCTTAATCCCAGTGCGATTACCATTCCCCTCGATGTAGAGCTTCAGAGGGATAGGGAGAGAAGGCAACCTAGCAAGGCGGACTCGGAAGGATATCTCCCCGCCGAATATAGAAACAGGGTCATTTTGTTCGACTACGACGATTTGACTAGGAAGACTCCAGAGGGAGTCGACAATCCTCGTAATTCTACTAGATGGCCAGTCATTGGAGCCAGCAGTAGCGACGGAAAGAACTCCGTAACCATTGATCCCAGACCATTTACTCCACTGCCGTCCGGGTCAGTCGTATCGGATAGCAGACATGGTCACTCAGATGGCGCCAATCAAGAAATACAACTATGGTCGCCAAGCAGGCTACAAGAATGGGCTAAGTGCCCTCGAAGAGGATGGCTATCCAGAGGACTCAGAATTAGAGACGAAGAGACACAGAGCGAAGATCTTGATCCGAGAATCCATGGGGATCTCCTTCATCAGGTACATCACGATCTTATTTGTGAGGTCCTAGGAATGCAAGAGCAAGTGGAAAGGGATATATCAGGAGCTCTAGATGGGCATTTTCCTACCAATCTAGCCGATTCGGGCTTAGAAGAGCAAGAGATTATGCAGAAAGCCCTCGAAATCCTCGACAAACTTGCACCATGGCTGGAACGATCCGATGGTGTTTCCACCTTCAGACTCAGAATGCTCACCGGGATGTCACACAGTGAATGGAAAGATTGGCTAGCTAACCCAGTCAAAGCTCCGCTAGGAGGTAGAATAGGAGCTATGATAAGATCAGAAATGCAACTTTCAGACTCAATGCCCATTGCATTGGAATGGGAAATTTCTAATGGTTCAGAGACAGGTTCAGAAATTTCTCTGAGTCAAAATGAAACCAGTCCGAATCAGATAGAATTGCCTTCCATAATGATCAATGGAAAGATAGACAGGGTGGATATAATTCCATTCGATAAAGAATGCAATGAATGGCTAGACGATGACGGATCAAATGAGATAGCTCCACTAAGACTCTTCGAAACGAATGATTGGAAACCTCGCAGAAGAGTAATTATCAGAGATTTGAAGACCTCAGAGAAAAAGCCTTCAGATAGGAACAAGGAAGGCCTTCTAAACGAACTTCAACTAGCAATTTATTCTAGAGCATGGGAGATCAACCACCCAGGAGACTTGGTTGTAGGGGCTGGTATCTCAACCATTGGCCACTCTACAGAACATCTCGTTGAGCCTTCAGGCAACCATCGATCAGAATTAGAATCACTGTCAGTAGGCACGACCACTTCTCTGACCAGCAGATTGCATAGATTCCCGGACGAATCAACCGACCCCAAGAGCGATCCCTTCAGAGCATGGATGGCCCAGCGACTTTCAGTTGCATTAGGGGTTGCTCACGGGGCCGTGGAAGGCAGAGTACACCCAACTCCATCCAAATCAGCATGCAGATACTGCCCAGTGAGTAGTATATGCGCAGTCAAAATGGAGGATGACTACTGATGATTCCCAATACCGCTCAGCGACTTGCGCTAAACCTAGATTCTCATATTGTAATCGATGCTGGAGCCGGGACAGGAAAGACCAAGACCATTATTGACAGAGTGATTGAGCACTATCTTTGTGGCGATCAAAGGGCCACTAGAATACTCCCAGTCCCAGAAAGACCTCCTCCACTTAGAGGAGGGATTCTAATTTCTCCCTCTTCGGAGACGGTGGCTCCCGAGAACCACCCCGGGCTTCTTCCAGGAGAGGTCGTCCTGCTAACATTCACCAACAAGGCGGCAGATGAGATGAGGCATAGGTTGAGGGATGAGATAATGAAACTGAGAATGGGCTCCTCCTCGGTCTCCGAACAGAATAGAGACGACCCAAGAGTAACCCATCCCGGCCTTCCAGAGCAGCTTCTAACCCTTCTAGAGGACGCCCCAATAGGGACCATAGACTCCTTCTTCAATCAATTAGTCTCTCCTTACAGAGGATTCCTAGGAGATGCTCTCAGCAGGGAGAATATTTCCGATGCAAGCAGGATACTACTTATCGAAGACGCTCTCGATACACTTTGGAGGCTTCCAAGCTCAATCTCCGGTCTTGGAGATGCAGTCGATGCGGGCATTCCAGCAGAGATAGCGTTAGATGTCCTCGAGGCCAGAGAGAGAATAGCCAGGAGATACTCTGGTAGGAAGACCGCAGCCAGGCTACTCAGCGGTCTTGTCAAGAAATCCGTCTTCATCGAGGAAGGACTTAGGAGAATAACTGACAAGAACGGCCACGTAGACCCCCTACTACTCAGGGAAAGAATCCTATCTACAGCTGATAGGCACCTAGTTGAGTCAATGTGTTCGAAGATAAATGAAAGCAGTGAGAGATACTGTGACATCATCCTTGGATCTCCCGAAATGGTTGCCGGAGGCATTCCCCAAGAATCGAGAATGGCCTGTCTATTAGCACTAAATCAACAGATTCCTTCCGATACATGGGGACAATTAGTATGGCTTGCGCACCATCTCGATTGCACCACTAGTGCATCAACAGTTCAATCTGGGTCTCCAACCATATTTCCAAGACAAAATATTCCTGATGACAGTCACTGGTCGAGGGGTGTTAAGTCTTGGAGCGCAATAAAGGACAAGCACACCAAGGAATCTACCAAAGAAGCACTCAACTTGGAAATAGATAGAATCAGGAACGCATGGACTGACTCTACCGGTTCCCTGACTCTCCATTTTGCTCAGATTGCAATGCTACTAGACTCGACATCCCCTCCTTGCTCACCTCTATCTCGTGGGAAATCCCTGTCCCCACTACCAGACACCATCCCAGATAGGCTTCCTCAAGGAGAAAAATCAGAGAGATACTACTTCACCATAGAGGCAGAAGCTAGGAATCTGCTCAGGTTAGCACATCTAGGATTCAAAGGGATTCTGAGAAGGATGAAGGAAAGAGAAGAGGTCCACGATTTCGATGATATACAGGCCCTGGCAAGCGACCTTCTGCTTTCCAAATGTCCAGAAGTGTGTCGTAAATACTAC
>Ga0209036_1000225_pt1 | contig 23788 bp, 15 predicted proteins | sample MarorgKNORR_S2LV_3_FD_188222 | JGI IMG/M metagenome (GOLD analysis project Ga0209036, IMG submission 188222) | Marine microbial communities from the Southern Atlantic Ocean, analyzing organic carbon cycling - DCM_A/KNORR_S2/LV (SPAdes) (version 2) | ecosystem: Environmental > Aquatic > Marine >... | reverse complement strand
TGGTCTATGAAAGTATTCATCGGCTTCTGAAGCCTGAGGATATTTTGTACAATCAGGCTATCTTAGTGGCAGTGATCGGTTTAATTGTTAATGGTGCGTCTATGTTGATTTTAAGTCATGATGAACATCATCATCATGGGCACGATCATCATGGGCACGATCATCATGGGCACGATCATCATGGGCACGATCATCATGGGCACGATCATCATGGGCACGATCATAACCTTCGGGCAGCCTATCTTCATGTATTGGCAGATACGTTGACCTCTTTTTTAGCCATTATTGCTCTTTTGGCGGCTAAATTCTATGCGTGGAACTGGATGGATCCCATTATGGGAATTATTGGTGCCATCCTAATCACGAAGTGGTCCATTGGTTTGCTGAAGCAATCAGGAAACGTCTTATTGGACCGTCAGGGTCCTGATCACTTAGTTAAAAGCGTGGAAAAAGTTATTAAATCCATGCCTAGCAAACCAGAGATTGTCGATTTGCATATCTGGCTTATTGGCCCGAACATTTTTTCGGCAGCAATTACAGTATTAGCCAATGAAGAAAAATGCATCGGATGCTTGATTAAGTCTGAGATAAAAAATATTTCTGCTATCGTTCACACAACCATAGAAGTTCATCAATGTGGTAGATGATCTTTCTGCAATAGGTAAGCCCACCGAAATGATGAGGAGTTAAACTGGTAATCCTCAGTCTAATCAGTACTTTTCGCGAATGAATAAGTTTTTTCATAAACCACAAAATATATTGTTTTGTTTATTTTTGCTGATTTCTGGTTGTGGAGGGACCAAGGGAAATATCCACGAAGCAGCAGTCACCGCAGACTTAGCCAAGTTAAAGCGTATCGTTGCTCGTGGAGGAAGTGTTAACCAGCAGGACGAAAAGAAACTCACGGCACTACACATTGCCGCGTATCACGGACAAAAGGATCATATCCGCTTTGCAAAGTGGCTGCTTGAGAACGGAGCCGACGTATCGCTTAAGGATTACAAGGGCAATACGCCTGCGGACGTGGCTCAAGACCGCGGCAACGAGGATATTGCAAAAATCCTTGTCAGAGCGGCTTTATCAGGAAAAGGCAGTAAGAAGTCTAACGAAAGTCGCCAATTAATTGACGGCGGCACTGGTGTGTCAGAAATGATTAATTTTTAGTCATTTTGTGATTTTTTAGCGGTTTTTTTCCTAAAAATCCAATTGCATTTGACTTTTTGATCTGTATGTTTTCCGGCCCGTTTCGCTGATTTGAGACAGTTCGGAACCATAGCTTACAACGCATTCATGGAGGTGGTACAGCAGCCCATCTTCCTGTTGCTGATGACTTGCTCGGCGTTTTTCTGCGTCTTTCTTTCCATCGTACCGTATTTCGGTTTTGGGGATGATATTCGCATTGTAAAGACGAGTGTGCTGGCGGTGACGCTGGTGACAGGGTTGTTTGGCGCAGTGTTGTGCGCCTCGTCCTCGGTAGCGAGGGAGATCCGCTCCGGGACAGCGCTGGCGGTGTTGTCCAAGCCAGTCGGCCGAGCGCGGTTTATCCTCGGCAAATACGCCGGTCTCTCGGGTGCGATGACGCTTCTGGTTTACACAAATCTTGTGGCATGCCTTTTATCCAGCCGCATGGCTTATGATGCCTACGGCTCTGCGGACACGGTTTCTTTCGGTATATTTTGTCTCGGTGGGCTGCTGGCGGCCTATGTGCTGAGCGGTTTTCTCAATTATTTTTTGCAAGTGCGCTTCGTGATCACCACGGTGATCTCGCTGGTGGTTCTGACCACCGCAATGTTTGCAATTCTGATGGCGACCGAGGCGGAGACGACCGGCGCAAGCGCAACCCCGCGCGAGGTGGATTGGCGGCTGATCCCAGCAACGGTGCTGCTTCTGTTTGCTGTGCTAATCCTGACTGCACTAGCACTCGCCTGCTCCACCCGTCTGGAGTTACTGCCCACTTTGACAGTTTGTTCCGGCGTACTATTTCTCGGCTTAATGTCCGACTGGATGTTCTTGGAAAGATCGCAAGATGGAACATGGTGGGCGTCCTTTTTTTATACCATCATTCCCAACTGGCAAAACTTTTGGTTAGCTGATGTATTATCCACCGAGGACTCCATACCTTTGCAATACATAGGTCAGTCTTTTGGGTATCTTGTCGGTTATGTAGGGGTAACCTTAACGGCTGCCCTCTGGTTGTTTGAAGATAGAGAGTTAAACTAATGGAAAAACAGAATTCGAAAAAAATGGGACTAATCAACGGCATTGTGCTTTTGGTTATTACGCTAGGAGCCCTGTATCTGGCAAACGACACTCAATCCAGCGTGGCTATGGCCAGTGTCGTTCTGCTCGGTATTGGGACCCTAATTTCGATTTTTAGCTTTATTCAAGGACATCTCATTAGCCGAGAGCAAGATGAAGAACTTGAGATGCAGGCTCTGGATCAAACTCGCGGCAACGAATCACTCTTTGCCGGAGCTGCCGAAGATGCCTACCCCGCTCGTAACGCAAGAAGGCAATTTGAAAAGTGGGTAGTACCTGCATTTTCGTTTCTCATTCTGATCTTTCAGTGTGTAGGTCTAATTTGGATATATAACCTGCTCAGCGATACAGCAACCACACCTTTGGCCGTAGTATCAGCCCTAACGATAATGTTTAATGGGCTTTTCATAATAATACTTTTTCTTATGGGTAAGTATTCTGCAGGTCTTGCTCGAATGAATGATCAGGAATTACTCCGCCCCGGTGCAAGCTACATGTTACTTGGCTCTGTGGTCAGCACTTCAGTCGTGATTTCACAAACTGCAACCTATTTCGGTTATCCTGGGTGGGATAGAGCAGTCACTTGGGGAGTTTTCGTGATCATCACGATTTCCGCAGTAGAAAACCTTGTAACCCTGATACTTGAGATTTATCGCCCTCGCATTGATGGAAAGAAGGCTAGATTACTCTATGACAGCCGTCTAATCGGTCTTCTTGGGCAGCCGGGGAGTCTGATATCCACAGCTACACAAGCGCTTGATTACCAATTTGGTTTCAAAGTTTCGGAGACATGGTTTTATCGTTACGTTGAACAAAAGTTGGCTTTGATCATTTCTATTCAATTCATAGTGCTTTTCTTCAGTAGCAGCTTCGTAGTTATCAATGCGAACGAAAAGGCTACTCTGGAGAGATTTGGCAATCTGGAAGATGTCCTTGATCCTGGTTTTCACCTAAAACTACCATGGCCAGTCGACATGATTTATCGTTTTAAAACCGATGAAGTGCATTCATTTACACTTGGCGTAGTCGACGATAACTACCAAAGAGACGAGGAAGAAAAAAAGCCAATAAGAGTTCTGCTATGGACACAACATCACAACCACGGTTCTGCTGAAACTCCTGATAAGAATATGAACATGATTGTTGCCAGTGATGTTGAAATTGCTGGCACTTCCTCTGAAACACCATCCGTAAACCTGCTTACTGTTAGCATACCTATTCAATACAGGATCAACAATCTAACAAACTGGATCGAACAAACGGAAAATCCTGGAAAACTAATGCAAAGTCTCGCCATGAGAGAGGTAACCCAGTTCTTAATTGGGGCAGACATTGACAACCTAATGGGCCCTGGATACACCGACGCCCAAAATGCCTTGAAGGAAGAAATCCAGTCACAGGTAGTGGCTCACAATCTAGGCGCTGAGATTCTTTTTGTAGGCCTTCAACACATTCATCCACCGGTTGGCCAGAATGAACAATCAAAACAATCGGGAGGGGTTGCAGAAAACTATGAAAAAGTAATCGTGGCCCAATTGAACGCAGAAACCAATAGATTAGGGGCCCTTTATTATAGTGCTGGCAAGGTTCCTCAAGCACAGGCTTCCGCCGCTGAACTTTTAGCAAAAGCTAAAATTGAAAGTACCAACAAAGTTGCCATTGCCCAAGCAGAAGCCAAGCGCTTTGCCAATCAAGTTAAAGCATTTGAAGGTGCTCGTTCAGTTTATAAGACACGCATGAAACTTGAAACCTTTCAGGCTGCTACAAAAGGCTCCCGCAAATATATTTTATCTGATCCAGCAAATAGGGACGTCATTAATCTCGAACTCCAAGACCAGTTAAGATCAGACCTTTTGGATGTCACAGTGGAATCTCAAGAATAGCACTTTAATTAATTGTAAAAAATGAAAAAAAACCATATTACACTTACAATCGGCGTGATCTTAGTGATCATTTTTGGCTTTATGCTTCTAACCTTTCAGGTTCGCCACACCGAAGTCGCAATTCGGACTACATTTGGCAAGGCGGTAGTTGATAGTGAAGGTAAAGCTGACATCGAATCCGGCTTTCACTTTCGATGGCCATGGCCTGTAAATGAAGTTTATAAATTTGACAAACGCATTCAAAGCTCTGAATGGACGTTTGAACAGACCGCCACAACTGAAGGAAAACCAATACTCATAAAGGTATTTGCAACTTGGAGAATAAATAATGCCTTAAAGTTCTTCAAAAGTTTTAGCGGAGATTTGAATAGTGCTGATGAAAAGCTCAAAGAAGTGGTTCGCAGTTCGCAGAACTCGGTCATTAGTAATTATACCTTCGATCAAATAGTAAATACCAATACTGATCTACTTAAGCTTGATGAAATCGAGGAGGAAATGAAAAAAAATGCTAGTTTAGATACAGCAAATTTTGGAATTGAAATAAAGATGGTAGGTATCAAACGACTGGGCCTTCCAGCTTCTGTTACCAGCCAAGTTTTTGAGCGAATGAAATCAGAACGTCAGGCTCGCATTAAGGAGACTGAAGCGGCAGGCGAACGCGAAGCCAAGATGCTTAAGGCTGATGCAGATTTAAAAGCCAATGAAATTCTTGCTAAGGCTGAGGCACAAGCCAAAGTATTGCGAGGCGAAGCTGAGGCCGCTTCGGCAAAGTTCTTCAAGGAGTTTGAGAAAAACCCCGAACTGGCAAATTTCTTATTTAACCTCAATGCAATGGAAGGTTCCCTCAAGGAAAATTCAACACTCATTCTTGATCCAAATACACCACCTTTCAATCTGTTAACGCAGCCGCAACAAAACAAAAAGAATTAAGCACATGAGCGACGAGGAAAAACAACCGCAGGTCAGTAAAACTCCCAAAGAGGAGCCTCAGGACCAACAAAATAATAAGGTTGTGGATGATGCCCGGTCCCGTGCGTTAGCCGAGGCACTGCAAAGTAGTTTTAAGATTGTCCGCATTTTCATGGTTATACTGGGCGTAGCTTTCATGTGCTCCGGGATTACCAAGGTAAACGAAAACGAACAGGCGCTTTTACTTCGTTTCGGTGTATACCAAGACCCCCCACTAAAGCCGGGGCTTCATTTTGCATGGCCTTATCCAATAGATGAAATCGTAAAGATTGAGGTGGAAGAACAACGGACAATTGAGTCGAATGTGGGATGGGTTACAGCTGAAGGTGAGGAACCTCAGGACAGCTTTTCATTTACTCCTGACTACGACGGATACGCTCTCACCGGTGATGGAAACACAATTCACATCAAGGCCTCAATGACTTATAGTTTACCTGAGACAGCCATCGATGATTACGAGTTTAAGTTTAAAGGTGTGTCAGAATTTATTCGCTCAGCCCTGGATAACGCTGTTTATCATGCTGCTGCCAGCCACAGCGCTCTGGATGCGATAACTATCCCAGACAAAATTAAAGAGGCTATTAGTTATAAAGTAAGGGAAGTGATTAAAGCGAATGAGTTAGATATAACTTTGAGTACCGTCACCATAGAAGCTGTTGTGCCAGTTGGCGTCAAACCAGCATACGACGCCTTCAGTGCAGCAGATGCTGCTAAGGTTAAAAGGATCAGGGATGCTGAGGGTGAGGCTAAAAGTTCGATTGCCATCGCAGAGGGGCAGGCCAAAGTTATTCAAAGCAATGGCAAGACAGAGTCCAACCGGTTACTAACCTCAGTAGAAGCCGAAGCTAAATCATTTAACAATCAGCGACCTTTCTACGAAAGCAACCCAGATTTGTTTCGACACCGGTTGGTCACCGAGACGATGCAGCGTGTTCTAACAAATGCCGTTGATGTTTTTTATCTATCCGGCCGTCAACCTCGCATCTGGCTTAATCGCACACCGACCAAGAAAAAACTTAATGAAGGTGAGGCACCATGAGTCAGCCTTCAAGATCTTTAACTAGTGCTATAACTCCAATTTAAAATGCAAGTTTCATCTCTTTTAAGCCGCAAAGAAATCAAAGAACAACATCATGATCATGATCACAAATGTGATTCTGGTCACGACCATGAACACACAAATACCTCCATCACAAATATGGTGGCGGGTTTGGTATTCATAGCCAACTCCTTTTTCATGGAGTGGTTCGCAGGGGCGGACAATCAAGTTGCGGGTATTAGTGCATTTGTAGGGGCCATTATTCTCGGCTACCCGATTCTTCGCCTTGCCGTTAAGGACATAATGCGTGGCATGCTGACCATTAACGAGCTCGTTGCCATCGCTTTCCTAGCTGCCATGGCATCTGGTGAATCTCAGCTTGGTGGATACCAGACCGCTGGTGTCGTTGCCTTTTTTATGCTCTTGGGTGAGTTGATCGAAAGTCGCACCGCAGCCGGCGCCCGTGCCTCGATTGCCTCTTTGGTAAAGCTCACCCCCACCAAGGCGAGGAGGATTATTGGTAGTGAAGAAGAGGAGGTGGCAGCGTCTGAGCTTAAGGTTGGAGATAAAATAAGAATTCGCCCAGGCGATAATGTAGCAGCAGATGGAAAAATAGTAAGTGGTCAGGGTTCGATCAACCAAGCCAACATCACCGGTGAATCGCTTCCAGTCGACAAAGGAGCAGGCGATGAAGTTTTCGCTGGCACGATCAACCTTAACGGCGTGCTTGAGGTGGAGGTAACCAGTGCCGGCGAAGACACGACTTTCGGCCGTGTGCGTGACCTGATCCTTTCTGCCGAGCAGACCAAGCTGCCGATCATGCGAATTATTGATCAGTATATGGGATATTACACTCCACTGGTTCTCGTAATCGCTGGTATAGTTTGGTTTTTCACGCATGACATCGAACGAGTTGTTTCCGTGCTTGTCATTGCTTGTCCTTGCGCCTTTATTTTGGCTTCCCCTACCGCAATGGTTGCAGCCTTAGCCTCAGCAGCTAGATTAGGTGTACTTATCAAAAACGTAGGCGACATTGAGATTGCAGCACGAATTAATGCCTTTGTTTTCGATAAAACAGGTACATTGACTACTGGCGAACTGGCGGTAAGTCGCCTCGCGCCTCAGGGTGATATCAAACCGGCCGAACTGCTTAAGGTTGCAGCCACTGCAGAAAAATTCAGCAACCACCCCACGGCCAAGGCTCTAGCCAACCTCGCCGCGGAGGCCGGCCTGAACCTTGCTGACCCAGCAGATTTCAAAGAAACCGCAGGTAAGGGGGTGCAAGCCAAGCTTGACGGTTCTAGTGTCGTGATCGGCCGTGCCCAATGGCTGCGCGATAATGGCGTAGCCGATGATTTTGAAGCCAAGGTGGATCTCAAAGAAACCGAGGGCTACAGCCTTTTGTTCGTTGCCCGTGACGGCGCCTGCATCGGTTGGATAGGCCTGCAGGATGCCACCCGCACCGAAGCCAAGGAGGCGCTTGCCGACCTACTCGACTCCGGTGTGCAGCGTGTAGCCATGGTTTCCGGTGACCGACAACCCGTAGCTGCTCGTGTAGCTGCCGAGATCGGCTGCGGCGAAGTGGTCGCCGAGTGTCTGCCACAGAACAAGGTCGATTACGTCACCGACCTAAAGAGTCGCGGTTACCGCGTGGCGGTGATAGGTGACGGCGTCAACGACGCCCCTGCACTAGCTGCGGGTGATATGGGAGTAGCCATGGGAGCGGCCGGTAGTGAAGTGGCTATCCAGAGCGCCACCATCGCTCTAATGAATAGCGACCTTCGCCGGCTACCGTTCCTCGTTAGGCTTTCACGCCAGACACGCTCAGTAATCAACCAGAATTTTCTCTTCGGAGTTCTTTTCATTATTGGAGGTATGATCGGTGCCAGCTACGGAGTGATTAACCCAATCGTAGCGGCCATGCTTCATAATGCTGGTTCGCTGATAGTAGTGTTTAACAGCGCACGTCTTGTAAGAGTAGGCGAAGAACTTGAAGCCTTTGATTCTGGTGCTGATAAGCCAATTTCAGAAACCCAAGCTAGTCCTGCATCACAAAGCGCTTAAGCGCTGTCCGCTTGGCTAAGCGATGAATCAACCAAAATGAATTCAACTGAAACGGTCATTTCCGCACAAGGCCTTACCAAAGTTTTTAAAGACTTTTGGGGTCGCCCAAAAGCTCGCGCTGTCGAAGGCATCGATTTTGACGTTAAGCGCGGCGAGGTGTTCGGGCTGCTTGGCCCAAACGGCTCAGGTAAGTCGACCACAGTCAAGATGCTGCTTGGACTATTGTACCCCTCAGGTGGACGCATCAGCGTGTTTGGCCACTCACCACGCCATGTGCAAACCAAGTCTCGCATCGGCTACCTCCCGGAGGAGTCTTACCTCTACCGCTACCTAAACTCTGAAGAAACTGTTGATTTTTTTGGCAGCCTCTTTCACATAGACTCGAAGGAACGCCGAGTCCGAGCGGAGCAACTTATCGAGATGGTCGGACTAGAGAATGCCCGCCGCCGGCATGTCGGTGAATTTTCAAAGGGCATGCAACGCCGGATCGGCCTAGCCCAGGCGTTGATCAACGATCCCGACCTCATCGTCCTGGACGAGCCTACCTCAGGCCTTGACCCGATAGGTTGCCGCGAGATCAAGGACTTAATTCTCACGCTTGCCGAGCGAGGAAAGACTGTAATTCTATCCAGCCACCTACTAGCCGACGTGGAGGATGTTTGCGACCGAGCAATGATACTTTATGGAGGCCGAGTCCAGGCTATCGGCACAATGAAGGAGCTGCTTTCCGACCGGAACGCCACCCGCATCACATCCCCGGCCCTCTCTCGCGAGACGATGGACCATGTTTTGAAACTAATCCGTGAGGACACCCAGTCACAAGAGGTGCACGTGGACAACCCAACCCAGAATCTCGAAAACCTTTTCCTTAATATCGTCGAGCAAGCGCGCAAGAAAGAATCCGAAACATCCGGTGCCACCTCTGGCCATCGTGTAGCAGAATACCTTCGAGGCAAGGCGGGTGAAAACCAAGCCGATCGCGTGCTAGACCATCTCACCCGAAGCGAAAAACCCATACCAAGCCAAGACCAAGCGCCAAGACCAACTACTCCAGCAGTCGATGAAGACAAACTTGCCAGCTTGGCCCAGCGGGATGAAAACGACGCCATGGGAAAAACATCTGTTCCTAAAAAAGAAGAAAACATCGACAATGCCAACAACAAGTTAAGTGGATTGCTTGGCGACTGAACCGAGTTATTAACCGAGCGCTATGTGGGCTATCGCCAAACAAACATTAAAAGCTGCTGTACGGTATCGGTTGGTATTTGTTCTGGCGATTACCTTGCTAATAATAGTTTTTGGGTTGCCATTAATTGTTAAGAGCGACGGCACAGCTAAGGGCTTGGTGCAATTGGTGTTAACCTACACGCTCGGTGCGACTACTGCCCTACTTGGTTTGGCCTCTCTCTGGATGGGTTGTGGAACACTCGCTCGCGAGATAGAGGACAACGTCATGCAGATGGTGGCAGTTAAGCCTATTACTCGCTGGCAAATCTGGTTTGGTAAGTGGATTGGCATAATGCTCCTAAACGCCTCACTTCTTGTCCCTACAGGATTTGCTATTTACTTTTTGATAGAGGCCAGTGCATCCGAGTTGAAAGAAGGAGAACAGGATAAGTTGCGGAATGAAGTACTTGTATCACGCAGTGCAGTAACCATACCTGAACCAGACTTTACTCTCAATCGAGGCAGAGCTTATGCATACAGTAAACTTTTAGCATTAGGTAAAACAGACACTCAATTCACGACCGAGGAGCAGAATTTGAGAATGAGTGTCTCCAACCCTGAGCATATTCTCGCGATGCTTTATGGGGGCGACTACATACAAAGTATTGAGAAGGTCTCAAATTCCAACAAACCGGAAGAGGAATTAATCCGGGAAATCGAGGAACTGGAAAATCAGGCCCTTGGAGTGGCCCGGAGATCAGAAGAAATTATCCTGCCAGGGCAACCTAAGCGCTGGGAATTCCAGATTGATCCTGACATGGTCGAAAGGGTCAACAAACGACCAATCTACTTGAGATACCGTTTCAGTGCCGGAGACGAGTATGATCCAAAATCTCACATCTGTACTTGGCGAGTCGGCTACGGAACAGGCAAGGAGTGGCCAACAAATGGGGAACCAAAACAGCTCACCATCGGATCAAGTGTTTTTCATGAGATGGAGTTAAGTATTAAAGGCGGCGTGGTCCCTAAAACAGGCCAAGTTGTAGTGGAATTTTTGAATTTAAATGACAAACCAATCAAGTTTGAACTAAAGGACGGCCCCTCAATCCTTTATCATGATGGAGGTTTTGGTCTAAATCTTGCCAGAGGACTTACGATAATCTTTTTTTGGCTTGGCCTCATCTCGGCAATCGGTCTGATGGCATCAAGTTTTCTCTCATTTCCTGTCGCTGCGTTCATGTCAATTGGCATACTACTAATCTCTGCATCTACAGGAACACTGGAGCAGATAATAGAGGAGGAGGGAATCTCGGGTGTTAATCATGAAACAGGCCGCAAGGACAGATCCACTATGGTGGACAATTTAGCCATTAATATGTCCAAGGTTCTCCTTAGGGTAACCGACTTGGTTTGGGGCTACTCACCAGTTGAAAATCTTAGCTCTGGAAAGACCATTACTTGGAACTCACTACTTATCGCCTTCGTTGGGATCATACTCATAATGGCAGGAATTATATCAGCTTTTGGAGCATTCATGTTCCATCGTAAAGAATTGGCGCTACCAAACCCAACGGCCTCAATGAATTAAAGAGATGAAACTTCAGGGCAAAACATACAAGGCCGTCCTCATACTCATCGCTTTGGTGTGTCTTCTTGGTACATTCCTAAACCAGCGGAATATGAACACCTTCCGTCGGGAAAACCAGCTAACTCATACGGAACAAATTGACAACATGCCACCAACACTGGCTTTCACTACGGTTGTTCTTGGGGGGTTTAGGGGGCTCATCGCAAACGCACTATGGGTGCGAGCGATGCAGATGCAGGAAGACGGCAAATTTTTTGAGATGGCTCAACTCGGGGACTGGATCACAAAGCTCCAACCTCGAGCTGACCATGTCTGGCGTGTTACGGCTTGGAACATGTCCTACAACATCTCGGTTAAATTTGATGGCATTGAGACTCCGGATGTCCGGTGGCATTGGGTCAGGCGCGGCATAGAGTTGATCCGCGACGAAGGCCTTAAACACAACCCACACAGCTCTCATCTCTACCACGAACTCGCATGGCACTTTCAGCACAAAGTTGGCCATAATCTTGATGATGCTCACCGATTTTATAAGGCAGCATGGTGCGCTGAAATGATGCACGACCCTGGTCCTGACAAACTTCGTAACACCGAAGACGACATCCCAGGCGGTGGCGTCATCGGCACGCGGAGAGATGGTTACCTAGACTTAATTTCTCCCGAGAACCAGCAACAAACGAATCGACTTGAGCGACTCAAGACCGAATTTAATATGGACCCTAAGATTATGAAACGAGTTGACGATCTTTGGGGGCCATTAGAGTGGCGACTCCCTGATGCGCATGCCATCTACTGGGCGCAACGTGGTATTGATGACGTAACCAAACGTTTTGATGTTACCGGTCCAGAAGGCAAACCAGATGGTGTACTTAATTTGGAGGAAGAGGAGGCTGCAGGGGGAGACTTCCTGAAATTACGCCGCATTATCTATCAGTCATTGCAACAGGCATGCATGCAAGGACGTCTAATTACCCCACCTCCAGCTATGAACTACGGTTGGAATGTTGACCTTATAACCAAGGCAAATAAATCTTATGAGGAACAAATGGAGGCCAAGCGCGCTGAAGATAGCGCTTCTGGTACCGACACAGGTTTAGCCGAGCATATGAGCACAGGCCACAAGAACTTCCTCAGAAATGCCGTTTACTTTCTATATGTTTACAACCGCAAAGCTGAAGCAGCCAAGTGGTATAAATATATGATTGATCTCTATCCGAAATCTATTCCAGTTCCTGATTTGACCTTAGACGAATATTGCGTCTCCCGTGTTCAGGAAGACGCCGGCGAAACAGATCACAATCAAACCAAAGCCGTAATAGCTGGCCTTCTAATGCAAGCCTTTCAATTTGCGGCTGTTGGAGAGGATGATCAGTTTGTAGGATATAAGGCCCTAGCCATCCAACTGCGCAACAGATTTCAGCGAGAGATTGGCAAAAGCACAAAGCGTGTCGGCCTCCCGCCATTTGAGGAACTTGAAAAACAAGCACTGGACGATCTGTTCCGACCCGCTAGCCCGTACCTTCCTCCTTCAGTTTTGGAACAACTTCGTATTGCCCTTGAGCTACCCCAAGATTACGGCAAAGACTTGGAGCCTTATGCTCTTCCATCCCCAATTCAAGGACCAATGGAAGGTCCCGCCGAAGAGCGGGTTCAAGACCCCGTACCCTCCCCTTCCCCTACTCCCTTATAAAACCAAACTATCTGGCTAGACTTTAGGCTAATATCACCCTACCTCCCTTTCGCCATCGACTTTAGCCTCTCCTGCCACTAGTTTGTATGGCACTCATCCGTATGAATTGCCGTTCCCTCATTACCGCTCTGTTTTGCCTTGTCGCTTGGTCAAACGCTTGGCCACAGACTTGGAAACCCGTGACCGTTCCCAGCGCAGACGTCGCGAAACGGACCACTGGCATCGGGTGGTATCGCTGCTGGGTGAAGGTGCCGGACAACTGGGCCACACTCGGCGGACGTGACCTCTGGGTGGAATCCGTCACCCTCACCATCGACTCAAGCCACACGGCCCACGAGGCCTATCTCAACGGCAAACGCCTCGGTGGCTCCGGCACCTTCCCGCCGGATACCGCAGCAGGCGACGGCTTGGCCAAGCGCTACAAGGTGCCACCCGGCAGCTTGGCCAAGGGCAAATGGAACGAGCTGGCGATCAAGGTTTTCAACCCAAACGGCGACGGACGATTCCGCAGTAGCGGCCCGTCGATTCAGGGCTACTTCCTCGAGTGCTTTTTCACCGGCGAATGGGAATACCGTCCCGGCACCGCCCCGGCGCTTGGCCAAGCGCTCCCGGCCAAACCAAGCCGTGCAGCCTACGACCAATTTCATGAAGCCAGCCGCGTGTTGTTCGAGGCACAAGAACTCGTCCACGGGGAACGGCTCAGCCCAGCCGAGAGCCTGAAGAAATTTGAACTGGCCCAGGGACTCGTCGTCGAAACAGTGCTGCACGAGCCGCTGGTCGCGCAGCCGACGCACCTGAGCTTTGATGCACGCGGACGGCTCTGGGTATCGCACTACGTCCAGTACCCCTACCCGGCCGGGCTGCGCCAAATTAGTCGCGACAAGTATTACCGCGCCAAATACGACCGACAGCCCAAGCCGCCCCCGCACCACACACCCGGCCGCAGCCGCATCACCATCCACGAGGACACCGATAGCGATGGCACCTACGACACCCACAAGGTGTTCGTCGACAAACTCAGCCTAGCCAACGCCGCCCTACCGGGACACGACGGCACGTGGGTGATGCACACACCGCACCTGCTGTTTTACCCGGACAAAAACGGCGATGACATTCCGGACGCCGACCCGGAAGTGCACCTCGCCGGGTTTGGTTTTGAGGACACGCACTCTGTGGCCAACGGCATCGCGTGGGGGCCAGACGGCTGGCTGTACGGCGCACAGGGCAGCACGGTGAGTTGCCGCGTCACACGCCCCGGCATCGACCCACCCGGCGCGCCCGGTCAATACTTCGAGGGCTGCATGGTCTGGCGTTATCACCCCGACACCCGCAAGTTCGAGATTTTCGCCGAGGGCGGCGGCAACGTTTTCGGGCTGGAATTCGATACCGCCGGCCGCCTGTTCTCCGGCCACAACGGCGGCGGCACGCGCGGTTTTCACTACGTGCAAAACGGGTTTTATCTCAAGCAGGGCAAAAGCCCGGGGAAGTTCGGCCCGCCGGACAACCCGTTCTCGTTTGGCGAACTGCCGATGATGCCCGGCGGCAATATCCCGCGCTTCTCGCACAATGTCATCGCAATCAACGGCAGTGCCATGCCGGACGACTGGCAGGGCAAGCTGCTCGGCGCCGACCCGTTACATCGCCACCTTGTCCTGAGCGAACGCAGCGTGCGCGGCGCGTCATTCACCACGCGCGACCTCGCTTTTCCGGTGAAGAATTCCGACGTCGCCTTCCGCCCAGTCTACATGGTCAACGCCCCGGATGGCTCGGTGTTGATTGCCGATTTTTACGAGCGCTACATCGCGCACGGCCAGCATTACCAGAGCCAGATCGACCCCACCTCCGGCCGCATTTACCGGCTCAGCGCGAAAGACAAACAACGCGACACCGACACGCGCCTCGACAAAAAAACAGACGATCAACTCCGGCAGATTCTCGATCACCCGAACAAGTGGCACCGACAGACCGCCGTTCGGCTCCTTGGCCAACGCACCGATGCGGCGGCTCACGTCGCGCTGCGAAAACAGATTGGAACCGAGTCTGGTCAAGCGGCGCTGCACGGCCTTTGGGCGCTGCATCAGGCCGGCGGACTTGATGCCGCGAACGCCACTGAACTGCTCGCACACCCGAACCCGCACGTCCGCGCCTGGGTCGTCCGGTTGCAGGGTGATCGCCGGGAATTGTCCGCCGGTTTTTTTGAAGCCGTACGCCAACTGGCCCGGCACGAGGGCAACCCGGAAGTGCGCTCGCAAATCGCCGGCACCGCTTTCCGGCTGCCGCGAGATCAGGCGCTGCCTTTGACGGTGGAGCTACTGCAACGCACCGATGATCTCGATGATCCGTTCATCCCGCTGCAATGCTGGTGGGTGCTGGAACGCCATTCTGAGAATGATCGCGCTGCGGTGCTCGCACTGTTTGACGATAAGAAATTTTTCCGCCAGCCGATGGTGGAACAGCATATCCTCGAGCGCCTCATGCGCCGGCTCGCCGCCCGCAGTCGCCAGGACGACCTTGCCGTTTGCGCCCGCCTGCTTGCGGCTGCCCCGACAAAAGCCAACCGCGACAAATTGATGGCCGGGTTCAGCAAAGCTATCGAGGGCCAGGCGCTTCCACTCCTGCCAGACGCATTGGCCAAGCAGCTTCGACAACTCGACAATCCGCCGTTGGCCCTGCGCGTCCGCCTGGGCGACGAGGTCGCGCTTGGCCAAGCGCTTGGCGTGATCGCCGACAGAAACAAACCGGCAAGGGAACGCATCGAGTTAATCCGGGCTGCCGGTGACGTCGACCTCAGTCGATTGAAAGCCACGCTGCTTGGCCTTGTTCAATCGGAATCGGATGCCGGGGTTGTGACCGCCGCACTGCTGTTTCTCCAGCGGATCGACGATCCGGCGCTTGGCCAGGCGGTGGCCGGGCGGCTGGCCGACCTGCCCGCTGCTGCGCGATCCACCGCCATCTCGTTTCTCGCCAGCCGAGCAAAATGGAGTGGCCAACTGCTGGACGCTGTCGAGTCCGGGCGCTTGGCCAAGCGCGACATCGCCGCGACCATCGTGGAAGTGCTGCTTGGCCACGGCAACAAGGTGGCCGACCGGACAAAAGCCGCCTGGCCAAGCGCCGGTCAACCGGCTGGCAACGGCACTGCTGCGGAGATCGCCCGGGTTCGCTCGGTGGTCGAGGGCCGCACCGGCAGCCCGTACCGCGGACGCGACCTCTACCTCCAACGCTGCGCCGCCTGTCACAAATTATTCCACAAGGGCGGCGACATCGGCCCCAATCTCACCGCCTACCAGCGGACCGATCTCGACACCCTGCTGCCCGCCATCCTCGACCCAAGCCGGGAGATTCGCGAGGGCTACGAGCACATGCAGGTGCAAACGAGGGACGGCCGGCGGCTCAGCGGGTTTTTGTCCGACCAAACCAACCGGTTGCTGATCCTGCGCGGCATCGACGGAAGCGACATGGTGGTCGAGCAGGCACAGGTGGAGTCGAACCGCATCAGCCCGCGAAGCCTGATGCCGGAGAGCCTGCTCAACGGCCTGACCGACCAACAGTTGCGAGACTTTTTTGCCTACCTCCGCATCGCCCAACCCATCCGGAATTAGTTTTCAAATATAAAATAACTTGAAAGGAATCGCTGGTGCTGATTCTTTCCGGGCTCCGTCATGTCACGATTTGATTTCACAAAACTCGCACTGATCGCTTTCGCTCTGCTCGTCCCGGCAAATTCTACAGAAGCAGACCCGTTCGACGTAAAGCGGCTCCTTGAGGTGAACATCGAGATGCCCGCGGCAGACTGGAAAACGATGCGGTACGAGCATCACGACCTGTTCGGACAGAAAACACCTCGAGACCCAGGCAAGCCACGACCCAACCCGTACAATTACTACAAGGGAAACGTGACCATCGACGGCAAACTATTTCGCGACGTTGGCCTGAGAAAGAAGGGTCTGCTCGGCTCGGTGAACGCGCAGCGGCCATCGATCAAAATCAACTTCGACAAATTCGGTGTGGAACAGGAATTCGAGAATATCTCGTTGATGACGCTGAACAACAACGACACCGATGCCTCGCAGATCAAGCAGCATTTGTCGTATGAACTGTTCCGAAAAGCGGGTATCCCCGCGCCGCGTTGCAACTTCGCCCGCGTCACGGTGAACGGCAAATATCTCGGCGTATACAGCAACGTGGAGTCGGTGCGAAAATCGTTCCTGAAACGGCACTTCAAGAAAGCGAGCGGAAATCTTTATGAGGGTGCGATCAGTGATTTCACCAAGTCGCTGGCGGGATCGTTTGACGTTAAGACGAACGAAAAGAAAAATGACCGAAGTGATTTGAACCGATTGATGCAGGCGGCCGCAGTTCCGGATGAAAAACTGTTTGAGAGTCTCGAATCCATAATCGACCTCGACCAGTTTTATCGTTACTGGGCCATGGAATGCCTCGTCGGCGCAAACGATGGCTACGCCTCCAACCGGAATAATTTTTTCGTCTACAACGATCCAACCTCGAGCCGGTTTCATTTCATCCCGTGGGGCACGGACGGCGTGTTCCGCATTCGCAGCGGCCGCGCCAATCAATCCGGCACACCCTTCTCCGTGATGGCCGAGGGCGTCATCGCGCATCGACTTTACAAGACAGAGCGCGGCCGTAAACGCTACCGCGCCGAATTGCTCAGGCTGTTCGACGAAGTGTGGATCGAGGCCGAACTGACGAAACAAATCGACAGGCTCGCACCAATGCTCCGACCGCATACACATTTACCACCGCGCCTATTCGATCCCGCCGTGGAGCGCGTTCGTGAGTTCATCACAGAACGACGGGCATTTCTGGCGCCGGAGTTGACCGGGCCCATTCCGCTTTGGCCGAGACCGCTGCGAGAATCATCATCAAAATCAACTCCGAAATTGTTCTCATTGAAGAGTACATTCAATACACAGTGGACGAAAACGGCTGATTTGACTTCTGAAAACGAGACCAGCGACTGCTCCATCAACCTGACACACGGCGACAAAGTGATTCGGCTCACCGAGCTTCGCGCAGCCGCAGCCGTGACATCCGGGAGCGCACGATACGGCTTTCCGGTCATCTCCATGCGCGGTCGTATCGAGGGCAAACAACAAGACATCATGGTAAACTTGATGGTGGAGCCGGATTTTTTTCGTGTCTCAGATAAAATCCCGATTGACGGATACACAGTTTGGGGATTCATCCGGCTTGGAAGATCAGGTGCTACGCGGCTCAGCCGAATCGGCTGGGCCATTGGCAACCTGAAACTGACTGCGGCAAACCGGAAGGAAGGCGAACCTGTGTCCGGCTCATTCGAGATCACCAGCTCCAGCCTCGGTCAGATAAATCTGTAACCGAAGCCAGCGCTTGGCCAAGCCGGATGAGCGTTATTCGTTTCCCTTCAGGTGGCTCGGAAAATCCATTGCGCTGTGGAGGATGCGGACGATTTGAAGCGTCTTTCCCTGGACACGAAATAGGATGACATGCCTGCCCTGTGATGCGACCTGGCAACCGGGGAACAGGTCGTTCCGAAATCGCCAGCGGCTTGAATCATCCAAAATATCCTCGAACTTTTTCCAGAGATCGTTCAGGTAAACCTCCTCCTGTTCCCCTCCCCAAGTCTCCAGCGTGTACTGTCGGATCGACTTTAGGTCGCCAACCGCAGCCTTGGTGAACTCGAGGTTCACGAATCCCCGCGCGCCAGATTCATGAACGCCTTCTTCGACCGCACACGAACCGTCTCCCCTGCCTCCAACTGGGCGAAGCCAAGGGCGGCTTCGCGCTTAAGCCATTCGTTCTCCGCCTCCTGCTTCAGTGAATTCCTCAGGGCTTCACGAATCACCTCGCTCGCGTTGTTGTACAGGCCGGACTTGATTTTTTTTCGAACCACTTTTTCCAGCTCAGGCGTCAATGAAATATGCATGAGGCGACCTTGGCCAAGCGACCAATAATTGTCAATGTTTGGATCTACCTCACCCCGTGATTGCCAAGCGCTTGGCCAAGGGCGCATACTGCGCGCGGATGAGTAAACGGTTTTACCTGACCACCGCCATCGATTACGTCAACGGCGAACCTCACCTCGGTCACGCCTACGAGAAAGTCATCACCGACATCATCGCCCGGACACATCGCAGTCTCGGGCAGGAGGTGTTTTACCTGACTGGCCTCGATGAGCACGGCCAGAAGGTGCAGTCGGCGGCCAAGGCCGAAGGCAAGGATCCACAGGTGTACTGCGACGAGTTCGCCGCGATCTGGGAAGCGTTCGCCGGGCGGCTGAACCTGACCCACGCGGACTTCGTGCGGACTTCGTCCGCTCGACACAAGGCTTTCGTGCAGGCGGTACTGCAGAAGCTGCACGACAACGGGCATTTTTATCAGGCCGAGTATCGCGGTTTTTATTCCGCGCGGCAGGAGACGTTTTTGACCGAGAAAGACCGGCGCGAGGACGGCACGTTCGACCCGATCTACGGCGACGTCACCGAGTTGGTGGAGCACAACTACTACTTCAAGCTCGGCGAACATCAGCAGTGGTTGATCGAACACATTGAGGCCAACCCGGGCTTCGTCCAGCCGGAGACACGCCGCAACGAGGTGCTTGGTTTTCTCAAGAACAACACCCTCGAGGACCTCTGCATCACGCGGCCCAAGGAACGGCTCGAGTGGGGCATCCCGCTGCCGTTCAACGACGAATACGTGACGTACGTCTGGTTCGACGCCCTCAGCAACTACGCCAGCATCCCGGCCGCACTGGGCGATGCTGCGGCCGCCGGACCGATCGGACTCGACTCCCGGGCGGACGCCCCCGCGCTTTGGCCGGCGGACATTCACGTCATCGGCAAGGACATCCTCAAGTTCCACGCCGTCTACTGGCCGATCATGCTCAAGGCGATGGAGCTGCCTCTGCCCGGGCAGGTGCTAGTCCACGGTTGGTGGCAGAAGGACGGTCAAAAAATGAGCAAGACCACCGGCAACGTGGTAGACCCGATCGCCGTCATCGACGAGTGGGGTGTGGACGCCTTCCGCTACTACGTCGTGCGCGAACTGGACATCGGGCCGGACGGCAACTGGACGGATGAAAGTTTTCAGGCCCGCTACTCCGCCGAGCTGGCCAACGGCCTCGGCAACCTCGTCAACCGCTCGCTCTCCATGCTTAACCGCTATCGCGGCGGCACCCTCGAGGCGACCTCCGACGAGTTGGCGGCCGACGCGGAAAAGTGGATCGCCGAGGCCAAGGGCAACTACGAGTCACACCAGATTCAGGCTGCGCTGGTGAGCGTCTGGGGACTGGTCGATCGCGCCAACCAGTACGTCGAGCAGACCGCGCCATTCAAGCTGGCCAAGCAGGAGGATCAGGCCGACCAGCTCAACGAGGTGCTTTACAACTTGGCCGAGTGCTGCCGCATCCTTGCGGTGCTCATCTGGCCGGTCACTCCCGAGACTGCCGAGAAAATCTTTGAGCAGGTCGGCATCGACGGCTCTCCCGCAGATTTTGCGCAGGCCAAATGGGGCGGCTTGGCCAAGGGCCGCACCTGCAACAAACCCACCCCCCTCTTCCCCCGAAAAGACCTCGAGAAGAAGTAAGCGTTTAACAATCCGCGTTGCCAAGCGCTTGGTTGTTTCCGGGCGCTTGGCGCGATAGCCTGCCGCAGCGATGAAAACTTGGATCTGTTTTTTTTGCGGACTGATCATGACAGGCGCAACCCCGGCACACGGCGAAACCAAGCGGAAACCCATCCTCGACGACCCATACCTCTGGCTCGAGGAGGTCGAGGGCGAACGCGCACTCGAATGGGTGCACGCCCGGAACAAGGAATGTTTCGACGAACTGGAGGCGGACGAACGCTACGGAAAGTTCCTCTCGCAGGCAGAGAAAATCCTCAACGCCAAGGACCGCATCCCGTATGGTTCCATTCGCGGCAAGTACGTCTACAATTTCTGGCAGGACGCCGAGCACGTGCGAGGCATCATGCGCCGAACCACGCCTGAGTCGTACCGCTTGGCCAAGCCAGAGTGGGAGACGGTGCTGGACATAGACGCGCTGGCCAAGGCCGAGGATGAAAACTGGGTGTACAAAGGCACGGCCTGGCTCGCGCCGGATTACGAACGGTGCCTGATCAAACTTTCGCGCGGCGGCACGGATGCCTCGGTACATCGCGAGTTTGACACGGTGGCCAAGCGCTTCGTCGAGGGTGGCTTTGCGCTGCCGGAGGCCAAGTCCGGCGTGACGTGGTTGGACCGCGACATGCTGCTGGTCGGCACAAACTGGGGCGAGGGATCGTTGACAGAGTCCGGCTACCCGCGCGTGGCCAAGCGCTGGAAACGCGGCACGCCGTTGGCCGAGGCAACGACGATCTTCGAGGGACGCCATGAGGACATTGGCATCTGGCCGCGCGTGATGGATTCCGGCGAGGAGACAATCGCGCTCGTTGACCAGTCGCTGACGTTTTTTACCGGGGCATACCACGTGATCGGCCCGGACGGCAAACTGACGAGCCTGCCGCTGCAGGAGTCGGCAGACCTCGCCGGTTTTTATGCCGGCCGCCTGCTCTTCACCCTTCGCGAGGCGTGGGAGGTGGACGGGCAAACACACGCGCAGGGGGCACTGCTCGCCATCAACGCCGCAGTGTTTCAGGCCACCGGCAAGCTGCCGAGCATCGAGACGATCTACACGCCGGACGAGCGGACGAGCATCGAAGGTGTCACCGTGTCGCGCAGCGGTCTTTACGTCACCCTGCTGCAAAACGTGAAGGGCCGAATCCTGCGATTCAGCGTCAACCCGCAGAGCGGCCAATGGTCATCGAAGCTGGTGCCACTCCCGGAAAACGGCACAGTCTCCATTTCCGCCGCCGGCCCACATTCGGACACGATATTCATCAACTACGAGGATCACGTGACGCCGGATCGGTTGAGCGAATTTGATGCTGACGCCAACAAGCTCTCTACGCTCAAGTCACTCGCGGCGCGGTTCGATGCCGGCGACCTCGAGGTGCACCAGCACATGGCTAAGAGCGCCGACGGAACGGAAGTGCCGTACTTTTTAATTCACCGTAAGGGCCTCAAGCCGGACGGCAGCACACCCACGATCCTCTACGGCTATGGCGGATTTGAAATCTCCCTCAAGCCCGGCTACTCGGCGACGATCGGCAAACTTTGGCTCGAGCGTGGCGGCGCTTACGCGGTGGCGAACATTCGCGGCGGCGGCGAGTTCGGCCCGCGCTGGCACAAGGCCGCCCTCAAGACCGAACGGCAGCGTGCCTACGACGATTTCATCGCCGTCGGGGAAGACTTGGCCAAGCGCGGGATCACCTCACCAAAACACCTTGGCATCTCTGGCGGAAGCAACGGCGGCCTGCTCGTCGGAGCCATCTTTACCCAGCGGCCTGATTTGTTGAACGCGGTCGTCTGCCGCGTGCCGTTGCTCGACATGATCCGCTACACCAAGCTGCTGGCCGGTGCCAGTTGGGCGGCGGAGTACGGCGACCCGGAAGACCCGAAAATGCGTGAGGCGATCCTCCGCTACTCGCCCTATCAAAACGTTTTTCCGGACAAAAAATACCCCAAGGTTTTCATCGAGACCTCAACCAAGGACGACCGTGTTCACCCGGGCCACGCCCGCAAGATGGTCGCCCGGATGCGTGAACAGGGCCATGAGGTGTTGTACTACGAAAACACCGAGGGCGGACACGCCGCCGGGGCCAACCTCAAGCAACACGCCCGTCGCTACGCGCTTGAGTACGTCTATTTCTCCCGTCAACTAGGGCTGGAGTAGTTGGGATTAAATGCAGAGATCGAACGGCTTGGCCAAGGGAACGGACTCGCAGGCTCGGCCCTCTGTTTTAGGAGCCGGCGAGGGGTTCGAGGGGATGGGCAATGAGGTCTTTGAGCGCGTTTCGTTCGCTGATCAATTCCGGCCACCTTGCCTCGTCGGTTGAACCGGGGCTCAGGTCGCGCTGGATCTCAGCAAGCCGGGCCTCGATGAATTGATTGCGCAGTCGCAGGACGATGTCCTTCAACTGCCGGTCGGGATTCGGGATGTTGCGGCCATCGACCACAGCCTCGGTCGCCAGTTTTCGGAACGGCTCCGACGGCAGCACGGCGAGTAATTCTGGCAGCCCTGCGTCGGGGTTTTCAGCGATGAGTGCGAAGTGTTGCTGCAAAATTTCCCGCACCCCATGGTGCCCAACCCATTGCAGGTCGAGGTGCGACTCGAGCCACTCGACCGGCGTCTCGCCGAACAGCGCCAGCTTGAGCAGCCAAAACTCCACCGGGCTCGGCTTCGGCAGCGGCAACTCGTCCTCGGGGATCGGGATCTCCTCCTCGGCTAGCTCCGGCTCGACCCGCTGAAAGGTGCGTTTGCGCTTGGCGAATTCCGTCCGCACGGCATCGGCAGCCACGCCCAGCCGGTGGCTGAGTTTTTGCGCGTAGGTGTCGATCAGCACCGGGTTGTTCGTCTTCTGCACCGCCTCGCGCATGGCCTTCACAATGTTGACCCGGCCGCGGTCGGAATCGGCGTCGTGAATCTGGCAAAGGTAGTTGATGAGAAAGTCGAAAAAACCGGGGGCGTCGTCGATCAGTTTGCGAAATGACTCCGCGCCGTTTTCCCGGATGAAACTGTCGGGGTCGTGCGGCTGCGGAATGACGGCCACTCGGATGGCGAGGCCGCTGGCAAGCAGGTCGTCGAGCGAACGCAGTGCAGCCTGTTGCCCGGCGGTGTCAGAGTCGAAACACAAGACGACCTCCTCGGCGTAGCGCTTGAGGATGCGCGCGTGGTCGGCGGTGAGGGCGGTGCCCTGCGGTGCCACGGCGTTCTCGATGCCGGCGAGGTGGCAGGCGATGGTATCGAGCTGACCTTCGCAGACGATCACCGACTTGGCGTCAAGGATAGGCCGCTTGGCCTTGTCCAATCCGTAGATCACGCGGCTCTTGCTGAAGATCGGCGTTTCGGGTGAATTGATGTATTTGCCGCCCTTCTGCTCCGCCGCGAGGACACGTCCACTGAAGCCGATCACCCTGCCCTGCTCGTCGCAGATTGGAAAAATCAACCGGCCACGAAACCGGTCGTAGTGGCCCTTGTCGCCGGAGATAACGAGGCCGCCCTTCTCGAGCAACTGGGCGTCGTGTTTTTT
>Ga0209036_1000221_pt1 | contig 23887 bp, 16 predicted proteins | sample MarorgKNORR_S2LV_3_FD_188222 | JGI IMG/M metagenome (GOLD analysis project Ga0209036, IMG submission 188222) | Marine microbial communities from the Southern Atlantic Ocean, analyzing organic carbon cycling - DCM_A/KNORR_S2/LV (SPAdes) (version 2) | ecosystem: Environmental > Aquatic > Marine >... | reverse complement strand
GGCGTCATCACCGACAAATTCTCTGGCCAGTTCCGGCGCCTTGCCGGTGCCATCCTGCACCTCCTGTGTGGTGTAGGTGATGTTTAGGCCAAGCGCCGAGCCGTCTCCGAAATGTTTCCCGATGACCTCGGCCTTCCATCCGACGATGAGGCAGACCTCGCGCACACCCTGCGCGGCGATGCCGGTGATGATGTGTTCGAGGATCGGTTTGCCCTCTACCGGCAACATTGGCTTGGGCAGTTCCTCCGTGAGGGCGCCCATGCGTGTGCCTTTGCCGGCGGCGAGAATGACAGCCTTCATGCGCCGAACTTGTCGAACATCAACGCGTTGGCCTGCATGAGGCGGATGAGGTGCTTCGCCTCGATGATGCCAAGCGACCCGCGGTTGCTGTTCGTCTCGGTGAACCGATCCAGCTTGTCCGAGCCGCTGGTATTCGAGTGAAGCAACACCGGTTGCGGATGCCAAGAATGGCCCTTGAGCGCGCACGGCGTGGAGTGGTCACCTGTGATGGCGATGACGTCCGGTTTTTTCTCGAGCAGGATCGGCAGTGCCTTGTCGAAGTCCTCGATCGCCTTGGTCTTGGCGTCGAAGTTTCCGTCCTCGCCGTACATGTCGGTGTACTTGTAGTGGACGAAGAAAAACTCATACTCGTCGTACAGCTCGCTGTACCGCGCGAACTGCTCCTCGATCGTCTGCGGTCCCTCGTGCTTGGTCATTCCGACGAGTTGGGCGAGGCCCTTGTACATCGGGTAGACGGCGAGACAGGCCGGGCGCATCGAGTAGCGCTCGGCGAACAATGGGATGTCCGGCTGATGCGCGATGCCGCGCATGAGAAATCCGTTGGCTGGCTCCATTCCGGCGAGCAGCGGCAGGGCGGCCTCGTAAAATTGGCCAATCAGCTTGGCCGCCTTTTGCGCCTTGGCACAGTTTGGGTCGTCCGGCTGGGTCTCGGCGATTGGGAGACCCTCGCGATGCGGGTCGGTGTCGCTAAGCGGCCCGGCGAGGTCGGCCCCACGAAAGATCACTACGAAACGATGTCCCTTGCCCGGCGTGATCACCACCTCGGCATCGCCGATCTGCTTGATGTGCTCTGAGAGCTTGGCGCAGCGCTCCTCGCACAGCTCGGTCTCGATGCGGCCCGCGCGCCGGTCGGTGACGAGCCCGTTTTCGTCCAGCGTGCAGAAGTTGGCCCGCGCGGCGACGTCTCCCGGGTGCAGCTCCAGCCCAAGGCCAAGCGCCTCGATCACACCGCGCCCGACCTCGTACTCCAGCGGGTCGTAGCCGAACAGGCCAAGGTGCCCGGGGCCGCTGCCGGGCGTGATGCCGTGGGCGGCCGGGATCAGTCGTCCCATGGCCGACTCCTTGGCCAAGGCGTCGAGATTCGGCGTGTTGGCCGCCTCGAGCGGGGTTTTGTAATCCGTGGCGGCCGTGGCGATATCGCCGAGGCCATCCATCACGAGCAGGGCCATCTTGGCCCCGTTTTTCAGGGTCAGGTCAGAGTAAACCGAATCGATATTCATAAAAAACCGCGCTTGGCCAAGCGCGGGCGGATTGTGCTGGCCACTGGCCCGGGGGTCAACTAGAACCACCCCAACACATGAGCAGCTTATCCATAAACGGTCAGGGAGATCCCTCCGTGTGGTGGAGAGAGAACGACTTCGCGAAACTCCACGTATGGGAAGCTATCGAAGGAGTGATCCAAGTCGCCATCATAGAGTCCATACCGTGGTGGGTATGGTTGATCGCGGTAATGTTTTTTATCGGCCTCGTCATACGGATGCTCCCCAAGAGCGTTCACACCTTGGCGGCAGAGGGGAATATTCGGGCGTTCCGGAAAATCGCGAAGTCGCAGGGGAACCCCGGTCTCGAGGCGGTCGCCCCCGATGGAGGCACGCCGTTGTATCTCGCGGCATTAAATGGCCACGAGGAGTTGGTGAAGCTGTTGCTCAGTCACGATGTTTCCGTGAACACCACGACCAACTACGGGCAAACGCCGTTGCACGGAGCTGCGTCGGATGGGCATTTGGGCATCATTAAGCTGCTTTTTGAGAAGGGTGCGGACGTAAACGCAAAACAGTCCGAGTTATCCGTTTTGGATAACGTGACGTTAATCAGGAATCAAGATTGCATTGATTATCTGCGGAGCGTGGGTGCCCGGAGTTTTTCCGATAACTCCATTTTTGCTGCTGCTGCTGTCGGGGATCTTGATGCGGTGAGCCTTTTTTTGAGGGCCGGGGCAAATCCAAATTCGGTTCTCAACGATGATACGCCCTTAATCGCGTTACCGGTGATAAGCGGCCACGAAGAGATGCTCGAATTGCTCCTCGCCAACGGAGCGAATCTCGACGCCTTGGTTGGCGAGGGTTTGACGCTGTTGGACGTGGCGTTGGGCAGGGAAATGGTCGAGATGGCGAACCTGCTCGCCGCCAAGGACGCGAAGAGGTCCTGTGGCAGATGCGGGAAACCGTTCGAATGCAGTCGACTTAGGAAACTGTGGCGATTGCCCCTGTGGATGTTGAAATTGGTTCGGATGCACCCCGGGGAGGAGGCGGAAAGACTGTATTGCCGTTTGTGCTCCCGAAGTCAGAACATCGGTGTGCTATTCCTCGCGTCCATGTTCCTCGCGCTATTGTTGATTACCGTCGCTGCCATCACAGAAGGAGACAGGTAAACGACGGAAAAGTAGTTGGTGTCTCAAGATGCATCTCTGAATTGGTCGCTTGGCCAAAGGGCAACTCGTTCGGGCTTTGTGGGGTGGCTATTTGTGAATAAGGTGCGACAGATTGTCTCGGTAAAAACACAACCCATTGTGGTTCTGTGAATAAGACATGCTGTATCTTGTGTTTTCGGGCTTTACTCGATCACCATTCTTCGGTCTGATTTGCGCGGCATGTATCTGAAGAATCTCACGGCCTTGGGCTTCAAATCGTTCGCGGACAAGACGTCGCTCGATTTTCAGCCAGGCGTGACGGCGATTGTGGGGCCGAACGGTTGCGGCAAATCGAATGTGTCGGATGCATTGCGCTGGGTTTTGGGGGAGCAATCGGCCAAGGCACTGCGAGGTTCCGGCATGGCCGATGTCATTTTCAATGGCACCGACAAGCGCAAGGCGTTGAGCATGGCCGAGGTGTCGCTGACGATCGGGGGGATCGATTCCGAGCAACTCAAGACGGCCGGGGTGGATCTGCCGTACAACGAGGTGACCGTCACGCGCCGCATTTTTCGGGACGGGGGCAGCGAGTATTTCATCAACAAAGTTTCGTGTCGATTGCGGGACATTCAGCAACTTTTCATGGGCACCGGCATGGGCCGCGCCAGCTACGGCATCATGGCGCAGGGGAACATCACCCAGCTTATCTCCAGCAAACCGGATGACCGGCGTGTGGTGTTCGAGGAGGCCGCCGGCATCACCCGGTTCAAGCAGCAAAAGAGGGAAGCACTGCGCAAGCTCGATTACACCGAGCAAAATTTGCTGCGCGTTTCCGACACCATACGCGAGGTCAAGCGCCAGATCGGCTCGCTCCAGCGGCAGGCCGCCAAGGCCAAGCGCTACAAGGATTTCATGGGCGAGCTTCAGGGGCTCGAGAGTCAGCTTGCGCGGCATCAACTCGGTGACCTGCAAAACAAGGTTCAGCTTAGCGAAAAGGCGATTGCCGAGTTCAAGGGCAAGTCGGACGACTACACTGAGACAATCGCCAGCGGCGAACGCCAAATTAACGAGGCCCGGCAACAGCGTGCGGCCATCGAAAAACAGGTGGCCGAGGCGCAGGAAAAAGGCGCCAACCTGCAGGCCGAGCTGGAGCGTCTCGAGAGTCGAATCCAGTTCAGCCGAGAACGCATTGGCGAACTTGACGATCAGGTGGCGAAGGCGCACGAGGACATCGCCGAGGCGGAGAAGCGCCGGAGCGACTCCGAGGCCGAGTTGACCGAAATGACCAACAAGCTGGGTGCGGCCGACAACGCCGTCGCCGATAAGCAGCGTGCGGTCGTGGAAAAACAGGCAGCGTGCAAGGCCGTCGAGGCCGAGCTTGGCCAACGGCAGGAGGCGTTGCGCCAAGCGCAGACCGAGTCGTTCAGCTTGGCGCAGGAGTTGACCCGTGTGCGCAACGAACTCAACGCGCTCGACCTGCAAAAGCGCGGCAACACGGTTCGGCTCGAAAAACTTTCAGCGGAAAAAATCCAGCTTGAGGAGGAACAGGCCAAGCTACAGGAGCGGCTTGGCCAATTCTCGAGCGAGGTGGCGTCGCGCAAGTCCAACGCGCAAAACCGCCGAGGCACGGTGGAGGAACGCCAGCAGCGCCTGACTGAACTGCAGGAGCGCTTGGCCAAGCTTACTGCGGAGCTGGACGACCTGCTGCGTACGCAGGCGGAGAAACGCTCGCGGCTCAACGTGCTCAAGCAGTTGCAGGCCTCCAATGAGGGTGTCAGTGCCGGGGCGCAGGCCGCCCTCAAGGAATCGGAGGCTGCGCTTGGCCTGTTGGCTGACCAGATTCGTGTGCCGGAAGATTTGGTGGGCGCGGTTGAGGCCGCGCTTGGCCGCCACCTGCAGTTGGTTGTCACCAAGCAGGCGACGGAGGCCAAGGCCATTTTGCAGTCGCTCAGCGAGGGTAAAAAGGGGCGGGCCGACATCGTGGCGCTCGACCTGTTGTCCGGCGGTGAGACGCCGTCGATCGACGAAGCCAAGTTGAAGGAGTTCGGCGGAGTGGCCGCGCTTGGCCAAGTGGGTTGCGATGCCGATGTCCAGCCGTTACTCAACAGACTGCTTGGGCGGTTGGTGATTGTTCCCGACTTGGATGCGGCGATTCGCGGCCGTGCGGCGCATCGTGACCTGGATTTTGTCACCCGTGCCGGCGAGCTGCTTTCGCGTCACGGCGTGTTCAGCGGCGGTCGCGGTAACGGCAGTGCTTCCGCCTCATTGCTCGCCCGCAAAAACGAGATCGCCGACCTGGAAAAGGAACTCGAGGGGCTGGGCGAAACGGTCAATAAACACAGCCGGGAGAAGGGCGACCTGCAGGCGGAGCAAACCACATTGCAGGCCGGGCTGCAGGAGGATCAAAATGAGCTGCGCCAGCAGGAGGTGGCCATCGCGACGAGCGAGGGCGAGCTCAAGGCGCTGGAGAATTCACAGCGCGTGTTGGCGCAAAAGATCGAGGCGGTCACGTTTGAGTTGGACAGCCTCGCCGGGCAGGAGTCGGAGGGTGGCGGTAAACGCGATCAACTCGCGGCCGAACTGGTTTCGCTCGAGGAAAAAGAGCGCACCTCCGGCAAGAGCGTCGACGAGGTCGGCGCCGTGGTGGAGGGTCTGCGCGGCAAGCGCGACGAGGCCAACACCGAATTGACCGAGGCCAAGGTCGGCCTCGCGTCGGAGGAGCAGTTGCTGGCGTCGTTCAAGCGGCAGCTGGATCCGCTTCGCGTGCGCATTGATGAACTGAAGCAGCGCGTGGCCCAGCGGCGCGCTGACATCGAGGCGGCCGGGGAAAAGAAGACTCAAACCGAGAACGACATTTCAACTTCAACCCAGCGCATCGAGGCGGTGAAAGTCGAGCGCGAGCAGTCCAGCCAGGCGATCACCGGGTTGCTCGATCAAAAAACGGCTGCCGACCAAAAAGTCGAGGAACGCGAGGAGTCACTGCGCTCTGTGCGCGCCGAGCTGAGCGAATCGCAGGAGCGCCGCTCGCAACTCGAGGTCGAGTTGGCGCAGAACAACATGATGGTCGAAAACCTCTGCGAGCGCATGGAGGCCAAGTACCAGATCGACCTGCGCGACGTGGAGGTGCAGTACCTCAAGACCACCGAGACTGATTCAGGCGAGGTCAAGATCGCCGAAGCCACCCTAGAGGAGATGGAGACCGAGGGGTTGGAGACCGACTGGGAAAGTGTCGAGGACAAGGTCGCCGAGTTGCAGGACCGCGTCGACCGCATGGGCCCGGTCAACCTCGTCGCCATTGAGGAATACGAGGAAACCGAGGAGCGTTATGAATTTCTCACCACGCAGCACGACGATCTCGTCAAGGCCAAGGAGCAATTGCTCGAGGTGATTGAGCAGATCAACACCGAGACCACGGAGATGTTCAAGGCCACCTTTGAGCAGATTCGGGACAACTTTCGCACTCTGTTCACCGAGGTGTTCGAGGGGGGCAAGGCCGACCTCGTGCTGGTTGACGAAGAGGACGTGCTCAGTAGTGGCATCGAGATCGTCGCCCGGCCGCCGGGCAAAAAACTGCAGAGCATCTCGCTGCTTTCCGGCGGCGAACAGACCATGACCGCCGTGTCGCTGATGTTTTCAATCTATCAGGTCAGTCCGAGCCCGTTTTGTGTGCTGGACGAGTTGGACGCGCCGCTGGACGAATCCAACATCAACCGGTTCATTCTCGTGCTCAAGCGGTTTATCAATCACTCGCAATTTCTCGTCATCACGCACAACAAGCGGACCATCAGCATGGCCGACACGTTGTATGGCGTGACCATGCAGGAGCATGGCGTGAGCAAGATCGTCTCGGCGCGCTTCCAGAAAACCGAGCGCGACGAGGATGCCACCGGCGCCCGCGAAACCAAGCCGCCAACCAATCGCGGCCAAGCGGCCGAGCCAGCCAAGGTCGCCGCCGAGTCGGCACCCAGCGATGATGACGGGGATGACGACGGCGGAGGCGACGACGTGATCGCCATGGGCAAGTAACACCGCTTGGTCAAGTGCTTGGTTTGTGCGAGTCCTTTGGTTTCTTTTGGGCTAACCTTTGGCCAGGCGGGGTGTACAAAAAACGGGCGCCCGATGGGCGCCCGCTTCATGAAGATTTTCTCCCGGTTTAGACGTTGCCGAAGATGGTTTTGCCGGTGCTCTCGAGATCGTTGCAGGCCTCGACCATGCGGGCGGCCATCGCTTCCTCTGCCTTCTTCAGGTAGGAGCGAGGGTCGTACACCTTCTTGTTGCCGACTTCGCCGTCGATCTTGAGCAGCCCGTCGTAATTCTTCAGCACATGATCCACCACCGGACGGCTGAAGGAGTACTGCGTGTCGGTGTCGATGTTCATCTTCACCACGCCATACTCGAGCGTCTCCTTGATTTCGTGTTTCTCTGAGCCGGAGCCTCCATGGAAAACAAGGTCGAACTTGGCTGCCTCGCCGTACTTGCCGATCACGGCGTCCTGACCCTGCTTGAGAATCTCCGGGCGAAGTTTCACTGAGCCCGGCTTGTATGAGCCGTGGACGTTGCCGAAGGTGGCAGCAAACATGTAGCGGCCGATGCCGTTGAGGCTCTCGTAGACGCTGAGCATGTCCTCCGGTGTGGTGTAAAGTTTCTCGGCCGGCATGTCCTCGGTGCCGGCTGCGCCGTCCTCCTCACCGCCGACGACGCCGGCTTCGACTTCGAGGATAATCTCATTCTTCGCGCACAACTCGAGGTACTCCTTGGAGATGGCTATGTTTTCCTCAAGCGGAAGGATGGAGGCATCGAGCATGTGGCTCTGGAAGAGGTTGGACTGGCCGTTGGCGCGACGACGTGCGGTCTCTTCGATGAGCGGCTTGAGGAAGCCCTCCGCCGCCTCGGGTTGGCAGTGGTCGGTGTGCAGCCCGATCAGGATGTCGTACTTTTCCGCGAGGCGATGGGTGGCCTCGGCGAGCACGATGCAGCCGTGGACGGCGTCCTTGACGTTGAGGCCAGAGGCGAACTGACCGCCGCCGGTGGAAAACTGGATGATGCCGTCGGATTTCGCATCGGCGAAAGCCTTGAGGGCGGCGTTGATTGTGACGATCGACGTGACGTTTACGGCCGGATAGGCGTAGTCGCCCTGCTGGGCGGAATCGAGCATCGCGGCGTACTGCTGGGGGGATGCAATAGGCATAATTTAATGTCCGTAACAGGCCATTTGGCCAAAGGGCGGCGCATAATAGCGGGATTCGCTGCTTTTGCAAGGGCGGAAAATGGCCGTTTTTTAAGGCGATTTGCGTTTGGCCAAGCGCTTGGCCGTGAGCCCGCCCTTGACAGGTGAACCCGCTCTCCACAATAACGGCGGCAGATGAAAGCTCACTTTATTTACTCTGGCTTGTTGGTGGCGCTGATCACGATCGGATGCGGATCAGAACCCACCGAGCCGACCCAGCAAACCAATGCTCAGGCAGCCAAGCCGCAGGTCGAGCCTGCAGCAGCACCCAAGCCGTCGACCCCTGTGCCTGCGGTTTCCGCCCCGGCAGTTGTGGCGCCTGCTCCTGAGAATCCGACTCCGAGGGCTGACATCTTCCGCAGTGCCGGTGCCGGCGACATTGATACGGTAAAGTATCACTTGGCCAACGGCATCAAACTCAATGCCCGGGACAAGACCGGAAAAACCGCTCTGCTGTGGGCGATACGCAACAAGAAGCACGAGGTGGTCTATCACCTGCTCGATCGAGGCGCCAACCCAAACGTGGCCGACAACAACAAGTTGACGCCGCTCTTCTGGGCAGTCCGCATGCGCCGCCCTGAGTTGGTGACCGCACTGCTCAACAAGGGAGCGGACATCATGGTCAGGGACTCTCGGGGTAAGGACGTGTTTGACTACGCGAAGGATGACGTTGTCCTGGAGATCCTCCGCAGCCACGAAAAGAAATAGTCGCTCATGACCATCGCGGAGTTGACGGACAAGATTCGGGCCTTCCGCGACGCACGCGACTGGGCTCAGTTCCACAAGCCAAAGGACATGGCCGCTGCCGTGGCCATCGAGGCCGCCGAGTTGCAGGAGCATTTTCTTTGGAAAACTCACGAGGAGAGCGCCGAGCACGTGGTCAGGCATGGGGATGAAGTTGCGGAGGAGATGGCCGACATCGCCATTTACCTCATGCTCATGGCAGACGATGCCGGGATCGACCTTGGCCAAGCGATCGAGACCAAGCTCGCGATCAATGAGAAGCGCTACCCCGCCGACAAGGCTCGGGGCCGGAACAACAAATACACCGACTACCAGTAATCCGACAGAGCCACTCCCCACCGGATTTCAATTGCGGGTGAGGTCCACTTGGGCCTCGTCGATTGTCCCCTTCAGCAACTTGCCCGATGCATCGATATGGAAAACATGCTGAACTTCATTCCAATCCCGGGGCGTTGTTGCGTATTTGGCATTGGCATTTTTCCTGTCCAGCAAATTGTATTTCACGGTTAGCAAGTTGGACCTCTGTTCCCACGAGCCTTCAAATTCATCAACCGTTTTTGTTCCATCAACTTCCCAGAAACTTTCCACCGAAATTGAGCAGGTTCCGTCCGGTTTTAAGTCAAACCGGTAAACAGAAGATTTCATCAACTTTTGGCCTTCAGCCTCGATGGTCGTCCGAGCCGTCCCAATCCAAGCTCCATCGGCAGAAAAACGAGAATGTACACAAGCGGAGCCAAGCGATGCGACGAACAGCACCAAGATGAAAAGACGCAAAGTCATCAAAGGCAGAATAGGGTGTTTTTTTATTTTGATCCATCGCTTTAAAGTTATTCATTTTTAAACAGGCTTTATGTTTAATCGCTCCAACAGCGAGGTGACTGACACGAATGGAGAGCGACGCAATCAGGTCACCGATTATCTAGCCAATGCCAACTGATGTAAGAGTGGGAATTGTGGGTGCAGGGGCCAACACGACGGCCAAGCACATCCCGTTGCTGCAGGAGATCGACGGGGTGGAGATTATGGGGGTGGTCAATCGCAGTGCGTCGTCGTCCGATGCCGTGGCTAGGCGCTTTGGCATCCCTCGCACCTACGATCACTGGGAGCAGGCCGTGGCCGATCCGGACACCAACGCGATCGTCATTGGCACTTGGCCGTACCTGCATTGCCCGGTCACCCTCGCCGCACTGGAGGCCGGAAAACATGTCCTCACCGAGGCACGTATGGCGATGAACGCCGACGAGGCACTGCGCATGCTCAAGGCCAGCGAGGCCCGACCGGAGTTGGTCGCGCAGGTTGTGCCTTCACCGATCACGCTCTTCGCCGATGCGACCATCCAGCGGCTGATTGCGGAAGAATACATCGGGCAACTGCTCACGGTGGAGAGCCGAATGCGGGGCGGGTTCATCGACTCCACCGCGCCGATGCACTGGCGGCAGAATACCGAACTCAGCGGCAACAACATCATGGCCATGGGCATTTATTACGAGGCGATCATTCGCTGGGTGAGTCGCGCTTCAACCGTGATGGCCCGGGGGAAAATTTTCACCGAGCAACGCACGAACGAACACGGCGATCCAAAACCGGTCAAAGTGCCTGAGCATCTCGATGTGGTGGCCGATCTCGAGTGCGGGGCGCAATTGCACATGCAGCAATCCGCCATCGCGGGGCTGCTGGAAGATGATTCGATTTATCTTTTCGGCAGTGAGGGAACGCTTCGGTTGACCGCCGACAAATTATTCGGAGGCCAACGCGGCGACGAGAGTTTGGCCGAGATTGCGATCCCCGAACACGAGCGGGGCGGTTGGCAGGTGGAGGCCGACTTTGTCGCGGCGATCCGGCGCGAGTGCGAAGTGGCACACACCACCTTCGCCGACGGGCTGCACTACATGCAGTTCACCGACGCTGTCGCACGCAGCCTGGCCAGCGGCCGTGCGGAGACCGTTTAACTTGCGCTTGGCCAAGCCGCTGGATTATTCGCCGCCCAGCCAGACGGCGGCGTTCTCGATGATTTTGAGCACCGGCTTGATTTTGTACACCGCATACTGCTGGTCGCCGGGTCGGAAGTAAAACACCTTCCCCTGGCCAAGCGACCAGATGGCACCGGAGCGGAAGTACTCACCGCCCTTCCAAGTCTCGTCGAGGATCACCTCGTCCGGCGTGGGCACGTGAAACGGTTCGTCGTACATCTCCGTTTCCGGGATCGTGAAGGTGGCGGGCACACCCTGGGTGATCGGATGCTTTTTGTTGATGATTCGAATCTGGCTTGGCTGCGCCGGCGTGCAGCAGCGGGGGAACACGCAGTTCGGCCGCTCGACCGCGAGTTGAACCCGGCCATTTTCGTCGCGGGTGAATTCATGCAACTGGTGCGGCCGTGCATCGTCGGGTGCCTTTTGCCAGCGAATCTTGCCCTTGAAATTCACATCCACATTTTCGCGGATGCCATCCGGCAATTGCGCGAGCGCGTCCTGCGCCGCCACCTCCTGCATCGCCACCATGAAGGGCACCGCCCAGTGCGCCGAGTGTAGCACCACGAAATCCAGCTTACCGGCCTTGACGAGGTCGACAATTTCCTGCGACTTGGCCTCGCTGATGTCCCGATGCCGCACGTGGCCCCAGAAGATCAGCACATCCGCCTCGTTGAGCGACCTGGTGGACAGGCCCTGTTCCGGCTGGTTGATGTTGGCCGAGGTGACATTGAGCCTGGGATTATTCTTTAGGTGATCCGCGATGTAGTTGCCGGGGAAATTGGGATACAGCTTCTTCGGCACCGGCTGTTGTTCGTCCCAGACAAGGACGTTGATCTTGTCGGCGGCCAGGGCCGCACCGGTGGCCAACGTCATCACGGTAAACGCGACCAGCACGCGTTTTTGAAAATGAGAAATCAGTGAGATCATGCGCGCGCATGGTGGCTCCGGTGTCTGGCCAAGCCAAGCGCATAATCGCCGCGCTTGGCCAAGCGATGCTAAGCGCAGCGCACGCAGGTGACCGCGTCGGGAAACACCTCCAGCCGATCCTCCTCAATCGGTTTTTTGCACTTGCCGCACAGGCCGTACTGGCCCTTGGCCAAGCGCTTGAAGGTGTTCTCGATTCGCAGCAACTGGTTTTCCTGACGCCGCTTCAACTCGAGCGCTATCTGCTGGTTTTGCAGTGCGTCCATCCGGGACAGTCGCCCGATCGACGAATCCAGCTCGACCACGCCGGAGTCCTCCGGGTTGGCGTCCATGTCCTCCCGGATCTCTCGTTCCAACTCCTCCAGCCGTTCCTGAAAATAAGCCAAGCGATCCACGTCCATGCGCCCAGACCATTCTCTTACCGGGGAAAGGAAGCAAGTCTTCCCCAGTGATCATTTTTAATTTTTAAAAAGGATTAATCTCATTGGCAGAAAAAATAATCCAGATTAATTTTATCTATGTGAAAGCACTCTATTCAATGATGGTTATGGTCTCGTTCCTCGTGGGTTGCGGTGGTGGCGAAGGGTCCGGTCATGCTGGTACCTACGCGATGACGATGAAAATACTGGGCGAGGAATTGCAGATAAGGTTCGAGCTAAAATCGGACAACACATTTACTGCTGTGGCTTACGAGAATGGAGAGAAGAAGGACGAGGATTCCAAAAGCGGGACATGGAAGGTAGAAGGGGATGACATTGTTCTAATGGGGAAAGATGAAGATGGTAAGGAGGAAGGGTTCAAATTCAACAAGGACACCCTCAAACTTTCCGCGATGACGAAAGACGGGGAGGATGGACTGGATATGCTCAAGGCGCTAATGGGCGAGGAGGGGTTAACGCTGAAGAAGCTCTGATATCCCCCGTCATGATTTAATATGCCGGCTCAAGCGAACCGGCTTTTTTGTCGCTTGGCCATGCGCCTTTTTCGGACTCGCAGGCTCGTCCCTCCATTTTTTTGTGGGAGAGGAATTTCCCCGCACGGTTGAACATCCGCTTGGCCAAGCGCTTAGGCTTGGGCATGATCGCGGCAGGGTACGCCATGCATGAGGTGAGTTTTTTGCAGGACCTGGCCGTGGTCATGATTGCCGCCGGTATTGTGACGGTGCTGTTTCAGCGCCTGAAGCAGCCGGTGGTGCTGGGCTACATCGTGGCCGGCATCCTCATCGGGCCGCATTTTTCTGCGCTGATTCTCGGGGGGGAAGGCCTGAAGTTGGTGCATGAGCGGGAAACGATTGAGTCGCTCGCAGAGTTGGGGATGGTGTTCTTGATGTTCTCGTTGGGGCTGGAGTTCAATCTGCGCAAGCTCGGCCGGGTGGCGGCGACGGCGCTGGTGGCGGCCCCATTGGCGATCATGCTGATGGTTTTCCTCGGCTATCAGGTGGGGCAGTTGATGGGATGGACTACGGTGAGCAGTCTTTTTCTCGGCGCGATTATTTCCATCGCGTCGACTTCGGTGATCGTGAAGGTGCTGAGGGAGATGAAACGCGACCGCGAGCCGTTTGCGGAACTAATCTATGGCATCCTGATTGTGGAAGACCTGCTGGGAGTGGTGATGATTGTGCTACTTACCGGCATCGCGTCGACCGGCGATCTCGGGGTGCAGTCGATGCTGATCTCGACCGGCAAGCTACTGGTTTTTTTGGTGATGGTGCTGGTGTTGGGGCTGCTGGTGGTGCCGCGGCTTCTGAATTTCGTGGCGCGGTTTGAGAGCAACGAGCGTCTGTTGGTGGCGGTGTTGGGTTTGTGCTTTGGCACGTCGCTGGTGGCGGCCAAGCTGGGTTTCAGCGTGGCATTGGGGGCGTTTCTCGTCGGGGCGGTGATGGCGGAGTCGTCGCAGATTCACCGGATCGAGTCGCTGGTGGAGCCGGTGCGCGACTTGTTCATTGCAGTGTTTTTCGTGGCGATCGGCATGCTGGTTGAACCGTTATTGTTGTGGGAACATCTTGTGCCGATCCTCGGCATCTCGGCGGTGGTGATCGTCGGGCAGGTGGTGGGCAATACCTTCGGCACGGTGGTGGCCGGGCATGATTTACGAACCGCAGTGAGGGTGGGTACCGGCCTGTCCCAGATCGGGGAGTTTTCGTTCGTCATCGCCACGCTTGGCCTGACGATGGGGGTTACCGATCTGAGCCTTTACCCGATCGTCATCGGCGTGGCGTTGGTCACGACACTATTCACGCCACTCTGGATCCGCAGTGCCGATGGGTTGACCGATGGCATCCTGAGAAGTGCGCCCAAGCCGTTGGTCGGCTATCTGGCGTTGTACAAGGACTGGGTGGAGCGGTTCAAGGGCGGCCAATGGAACAGCCTCGCGTCGAAGCTCTCGCGTAAGTGGATTTTGCAGATGGCTGTCAACATGGCGCTGGTGGCGGGGGTGATCCTTGGCGCGGCGTATCTCGCCCGGCTTGAGCCTGCTTGGTTGACTAAGTGGAAACTGACACCGGACTCGCTGCGTGCGGCGCTCTGGGGTGCGGCGATGGTGTTGTCGTTGCCTATGCTGATCGCCAATCTGCGAAAACTGCAGGCGCTTGGAATGCTCATCTCCGAGGCGACGGTAAAGCGGAACCGGGCCGGACAACGAACCCAATCTCTCCGCGCCGTCGTGGCCAATGCCTGTCTCATCGCCGGGATAACCGGGATGATCTTGTGCGTGTTGCTGCTCAGCTCCGCGCTATTGCCGCCGCTCGGCGTAATGCTGGCCCTTGCGGTGGTGTTGGCGGTGGTCGCCTGGTTGCAGTGGCGGTTTCTGGTGCGCATCTACGCCCGGGCACAGATCGCGATCAAGGAAACGCTCGAGTCGCACGAACTTGGCCAGGTGGAGTCCGAGGAGGACGCGCTGCCGACCAGCCTACTGGAGGCGGCGCATCTCGATAGTGTGCGCTTGGCCAAGGGCAGTCCTGCGGCGGGGGAAGCCATCGGGGCGCTGGAGTTACGCACAAACACCGGGGTCAGTATCGTCGGGATCGAGCGCGACAGCGAACGCATCGTCAACCCCGGCCCGGGGGAGACGTTGCATGAGGGGGATTTACTGCTGCTGCTCGGGGAAGACTCCCAGCTACCCAAGGCCAAGGCCGAGCTGGCACCCACCCAAGCGGACTGAAGGTGTGATTGATTTGTGTCGCCCTTTAGGGCTAGTGGATTTTTTCACTCGATCCCCGGGGCGTTAGCCCCGGGCTATCACATAACGCTCCTTCGGGGTTCCGTGCTTGGCCAAGCGGAGCTAGCCCCTGACCCCTATACTTATCAACCCTCACTCTTCGGCTTGAGCTGCGGGAAGAGAAGGACGTCGCGGATGCTTTCCTGCCCGAGTAGCATCATGATCAACCGGTCGATGCCGATGCCGATGCCGCCGGCCGGGGGCATGCCGTGCTCGAGGGCGGTGAGGAAATCGTCATCCAATTTTTGCTGCTCCTCGCCGGCCTGGTTGACCAACGCCTCGCGCTGGGCGAGCGGATCGTTTTGCTCGGTGTAGGCCGGGGCGATTTCCTGCCCGTTGATGCAGCATTCGAACACCTCGATGGTGGTCGGATCTTCCGGCGAGAGCTTGGCCAGCGGGATCAGCTCCTTTGGCAAATGAGTGACGAATGTTGGCTGAATCAACGTCGGCTCGATCAGTTTCTCGAACAGGCCGTTGGTGACCTCGAAATCCTCGTAGTCCGGGGCGATCTCCGCGCCGAGATCGATCGCGCGCTGGCGGCGTTCGTCGGGCGAGATGTCGAACCAGTCGTTACCGCCTTTCTCCCGAATCAAATCCTTGTACTTCACGCGGCGCCACGGCCGGGAGAGGTCGATGGTGCGGGTGACATTCCCCTCGGCATCCTTGTGCTCGATCACGAGTGTGCCGACCACCTTCTCGGCCACGCGTATGATCATCGACTCGAGCAGTTCCATCATCGTCTCGTAATCGCCAAACGCCTGATAGGCCTCGAGCATGGTGAACTCCGGGTTGTGCCGGGGAGAGATGCCCTCGTTGCGGTAGTTGCGGCCGATTTCGAACACGCGATCCATCCCGCCGACGAGCAATCGCTTGAGGTATAGCTCCAGCGCAATGCGCAAATAAAAGTCGCAGCCCAGCGCGTTGTGCCGGGTGATGAATGGCTGTGCCGCCGCACCGCCGGGGACGGCCTGCATCGTCGGCGTCTCCACCTCGATGAAGCCGCGTTCGTGCATGAAGTCACGAATCTCGCGGATGATCGCGCTGCGCTTGTAGAACACGTCCTTGACGTCGAGGTTAGCGACGAGGTCGAGGTAGCGCTGGCGGTAACGGGTCTCGATGTTGGAGAGGCCGTGCCACTTGGCCGGCAGGGGGCGCAGCGCCTTGCCAACGACGGTGAACTCCGCCGCCTTGAGCGTGATCTCCTCCGTGCGCGTAGTGAACATCGTCCCTTTCACGCCGAGGAAATCGCCGAGATCGAGCTTCTTCAGCACCTCGAACGCCTCCTCGCCGAGGGCGTTTTTCTGCGCGTAAACCTGCATGCGATCGGAGCCGTCGCGGATGTCCAGAAATATGCTTTTGCCCATTGTGCGGAACGCAGTCATGCGCCCGGCCAGAGCAACCTCGCGGCCTTCCTCGTAGTTTTCGCGTGCACCGGCGCAGGTCTCGTTCGGCGTGAACTTGTTGGCAAACGGCTCGATGCCCTTCTCCCGCAGGGCGGCGAGATTGGCTTTGCGCTGTTCGATTAACGAATTTTCCTCTTCCATGAATTTTCCCAAAAAAGGGCGGACAGTTAATCACCCCGCCGCCCGCTTGGCCAACGAAACTTTTGCGCTTGGCCAAGCGGTTGACGCCGTCCGCCCTCGCGATAGACTTGGCCAAGCGACAATTCATGAAAACAAGCCGTGCCACCACTTTCCTGCTTGGGCTGGCCCTCGCGCTGGGTGCCGCCGGTTGTACCACTCCCAAACTCGCCCAACAAAAACGGGTCGTCTACGGCGAGCGGCACGATCACGAACTGGCCTACGAGTTCATGCAGCCCCGGAAGACCAACGGCCTCGGCGTGGTGGTGATGGTGAGCGGTTCCTGGCGATCGGACCCTGATGACTTCAAGCCGATGATGGGCCGGGCATTCCTGCGGCGCGGCTACTCGCTGTTCGCCGTGTCGCACCTCTCCCAGCCCAAGGCGACCATCCCGGAGATTTATGACGACGTCACCCGCGCGGTGCAGCACATTCGCGAGCACGCCGGCGAGTACGGGGTTGACCCCGGCCAACTCGGGGTCGTCGGGGCCAGCGCCGGCGGTCACTTGAGCCTCATGGTGGCCACCCGCGGCAAGGAGACCACCGGCAAATCGGACGGACTCGTCCGCGCGGTGGCGATCTTCTTCCCGGTGACCGACGTGCTCAAACCGGGCAACCCTGCGAAGACAGAGAAGGATGGCGGTCCGTCGAAGCGATTCCGCAAGTTGTTCGGCGTCGATCCGGACGACCTCGTCGCTTGGAACCGGATCGGCCGCAAGTTGTCGCCACTGTACCACGTCGACGCGGACACGCCGCCGGTGCTGATCATTCACGGTGACGACGACGAGGTCGTGTCGTTCCAGCAATCCGAGTGGTACATCGAGGCCGCCGAAAAGCACGGGTCGACGGCCAAGCTTATCCGCAAGCGGGGCAAGGGCCACGGCTGGGCAACCATCCTTTGGGACATCCGGAAGTTCGTAAACTGGTTCGACGAACACCTCGAGCCGCCCGTCCAGCCAAGCGGCAGGTAGGGGCGGCTGCCCCTAGCCGTCCTCATTTCGGAACCGTCAATCGCTGGCCAAGCGCAATTATTGACAAATCCAAATATCATCCCTATAACCGCGCCCGCACCATTGTCATGAAACGCGAATTTATCAGTCCTGTTGCCGTTCGACTGACCTGCCTGCTGGGGATGTTGTTGTCCGCTTGGCCAAGCGGACAAGCCGAGGTGGCGCAATCGGATTCGGCGGACGGGTTGTTTGCGCTGGATAATTTTCTCGAGGTCAAAATTCAGATGAGCCCGCTGTACTGGGATCGGCTCCGCTACCAGTACCGGGACATCACACAGGAGCGGCAACCGGGCGAGGCGTTCAAGGACAACTACACCTACCTACCCGCGCTGGTGTCGATCAACGGCAAATCAATCGGGCCGGTTGGCCTGCGGAAAAAGGGCCTGATTGGCTCAAGCTCGACCCAGCGTCCGTCGCTCAAGATCAAGTTTAACTTCGCCAAAAAGGGAGGCCGCTACCTTGGTCTCGACCGGTTGACGTTGAACAACAACATTCAGGATCCGTCGTTGGTGAAGCAGTACCTGTCGTACAAGCTGTTTCGCAAGGCGGGCCTGCCGGCACCGCGCTGCAACTTCGCGCGAGTGTTCGTGAACGGGCAGTACCTCGGCGTGTACACGAACGTGGAGTCGGTGCGAAAGCCGTTTCTCAAGCGGGTGTTCAACGAGGACAAGGGCGACCTGTACGAGGGGATGATCAACGACTTCCGGGAGGGCTTTCACAAGACATTCGAGGTGAAGGACGGGGCCGGTAAGAAAATGAAATCGATCCGCCGCGTGGTCGAGGCGTTGGACGTGGAGGGGGACGAAAAAATCGATGCCCTTGGCCGGGCGATTAATCTCGATCAGTTCATCAACTTCTGGGCGCTGGAAATCATCTCCGGCCATTGGGACGGCTACAACGGCAACCTGAACAACTTTTTTGTCTACAGCGGAAAGGAGGACAAGCGGCTGCGATTTATCCCGTGGGGGACGGATGGCTCACTTACTGCGGGCAACCCCTTCATCGGAACGAAGACCACGCGCACGACCAACGCCAAGTCGATCCTGGCCAAGACTGTCTACACTCATCCTGAAACGCTGAAGCATTTTCACGCGGCACTAAAGCACCACCTCGAGCACACGTGGAACGAGGAGGAGATGCTCGCCGACCTCGCGGCCATTCACAAGATGGTCGGCCCACACGTCATCGGTTCAACCAAGGGATTGGAATTTCAGGCAGAGAGGATTCGTGAATACGTGAAGACAAATCGACCGACCGTTGAGGAGGATCTCAATGGCCCGACACCGGAATGGGTCGTGCCGGTGGAAGGCCAAAAACCAATCATTCCCGGCGGCGGAAAGGAGGACGCCAACATTGTCGGAAACCTGAAGGCGAAGTTTCTGCTGGAGATGGAAACGTTGAATTATGAAGTGGACAATTCCACAGATCAGGTCCGGTTCGACATCACAAAAAAGGACGGCTCAAAACTCGAGACGGTGTCGTATCGGGGGCAGGCCGGTTTTCCGGTCGGCGCAAGGTGGTTCGATTCCCCGCGGATGGTATTGGAGGGTAAACTGAAGGGGAGACCGGAGTGGCTTCGGCTGTTCATTGGCTTTGACCCGGAAAAATTCAGGCACTTGAACACACTGAAACTGGATCACTTTAACGCCAAGGGTTGGGTCTCACTGGTCAATGAAGAGACCGAACAGTTTATAATTTGCGGAATGCTGGATGGCGAGATCGTCATCGACAAGAAGGACATCGAGGCCAAGCCACACATCGAGGGGACGATCGATGCCGACCTTCGCCTGTGGCGCGTCCCCTCCATTCTCGCGCCCGAGCCAAGCGACAAAAAATAGTCCACCCGCTTGGCCAAGCGGGAGAGGTAGGGACGGCTGTCCCAGCCGTCCTAGTCCACGGTTCAAGCGCAACTTTGGCCAAGCGCGGCTGTTACATCCCATTGTAACGCCCGGGCGTAGGCGTTAGACTTCCCTCGTAACGATGAGTATACAGCGGCTATTGGTCATCTCGCTTGTGGCAAATCTGGTTTGCCTCGGTGGCTTGGTCTGGTCGCTCACCAAGGTGCAATCCCCGCCGACTCAGGCGCTTCAAACGGCATCACCCCCCGGAACCGCGACAAAATCACGTCGCCCGGAAGCACGCGTCACCGAGCGGGTCGTGCGGGAGGCAGAGCCGTTTCACTGGAGCCAGATCGAGTCAGACGACTACCAGACGTACGTCGAGAACCTGCGAAGCATCGGCTGTCCCGAGGAGACGATTCGCGATCTCGTGAAGCAGGATCTCGACAAGTTTTATGAACAGCGCAAGGCCGAGGTGCTCAACAGTGCCCCGCCGCGAAAGGACTACTGGAAGACCGGACACCCCACCACGTTGTCGCAACCCAGCGCCGGCACCCGAAGTCAACTGGCGCAGCTGGATCAGGAAAAGAACGGGGTGTTGAACGAGCTGTTTGGCGCGAAGGGCGTCGCGGCAATCAACCGCCCAAGCGCCTACTCGCGGGCGCAGTCCAAGGCCAAGAGCGGCTACACGATGGATTTTATCCCGGAGGAAACCAAGGCGGAGTTGAACTCGGTGGAGCAGGAGTTTGGCAGCAAGCTGCTCAAGACGATGGCTGCCGGCACCTCGGACGCGGAGGATCGCAATAAGATTCTCCGGTTGCGCGAGGAGCGCGAAGACCGGATCGCCTCGATGCTGACTCCGAATCAAAAGCTCGAGTACGACCTGCGCAAATCACCCACCGCGGCCAACTTGCGCCTGCAGCTCGACGGCTTCGAGCCGAGCGAGGATGAGTTTCGGGACATTTTCCAGGCGCGAAAACAGTTTGATGACCAACACGGCACTGTGCCGGGGACGACCATCTCAGTGGCCGAGGCCGAGGAACGTCGTCTGGCCGAGCAGAGCATGAACGAGGGACTGCAAAACACGCTTGGTGAGGAACGGTTTCAGGATTACATGAGGCAGACGGATTACGACTACAAGTCGATCGCAAAGGTTGCCGAGCGGCAGGGGTTGAACAACACCGTCTCCGCGCAGGTGTACCAGATGAAAAATGAGGCTGAGGAATTGGCGCGAAGCATCCGGATGGACGGTGGGATTCCGGTCAACGAACGTCAGCAACAGTTGCAGCAGATTTACGGTGAGACTTCCCGTAGCATCGAGACGCTCATGGGCCAGCAGGGCGCTGCGTCATTGCGGGCGCAGGGTGGGGGACGCAACTGGCTGAATAACCTCGGCCGTGTCAATCCCTATCCCATCACCAAGCCGACCTTCCAGGTCATCACCAGCGGCGCCCCCTCGCCGTAGGAATTTTAACTCACTTTTGCCACCCAGTCGCGAGCTATGGCTTTTAGGTCGCCGTGGCCGTTGGCTGCCGGTGCGTCCGGGGCGAAGTGAATCTTCTCGAGATCGTTAATCGTGCTGCGCAACTGGTCGCGGTGCGAGTCGGCCAGCACCCGGGGCGGGGCGGCGTTGATGCGTTGGAGCAGGTCGATCACGGCAAACGGAGTGCAATCCTCCGGCACATCGTAGACCGGTACGGCATCGGCTTCGTCCGCGCCGCGCTTGGCCAAGCGCAACCCGAACAGGCCAAGCGCAACGATGACCACGCCGCCGGTGATCCACGGCCAGACCGGCTGCGGATTCAGCACGATGCCAGCGAGGGCAATCTCGTTCTCGACATCCTTCAGGTCCGCGTCGCTGTATTGCTTGAAGGCCGACTTGGCGACGAGCGCAGTCGGCTTGGGAAACTTGAATGTGCTGGGTTCACCGGCTGCGGCCCTGGGCTTGAGGGTGAGCAGCCAGGTGCGTTCGCTGACGGCATTGACGCGCTCGGCATCCGATTCCACCCGTGCGATGGAAAGGCCCTGATCCTCGTTTTTCGCGATTTCAAAACCGGGGATGGAGAGGTCCACGAGTTGTTCAAGCGACGGTGCAAGGCCCTTGGTCGTGGCGTGAACCTCGAGCGTGAGTTCCTGTTTTTCCTCGGTCAATCGCGCATCGAGGGTCTGGGTGAGGGACAGTTTGTCCACTGGTCGGGCGGGGGCTTTTTCAGGCCGGGCATCGATGACCTGCGTGGCCGTGCTCACCGGCAGCAGTGCCGGGCCAAGTGAGTCGTAAAAATCGAGATCCATCTTCAGCTCCGGGATACGGTCGACCGAGGCATCCTTTGCCTTGAGCAGCACGTAGGCGAGCGGTGTCTCGCGCCAGCCGGGCTGGCCAATGGTGCGGGACTGGATTTTGTTGTCGTGAAAGGTGATCGATTGCACTTCAAAATTTTCGCCGAGTTTTTCGTTCAGGTGCTCCTCGAGATCGTCCCTCGGTGCCTGCCTTTGGCCGGGGTAGCTGGGGTAGTAGTACGGGCTACCCTTGCTGCCGCCGACGAGGTAGCGCGCAAAGCCGCCGGCCTCGCGCTCGATGTCGCTGGTGTGCTTTAATCCGATGAACAGGCCGAACGGCTCGGTGTGGCCGACCTCGTCGTCGCCGTCGATGCGGGCAACCAGATCCACCTCGTCGAGCAGGTCGTTGTAATGCTGTACGAGCTTGCGGGCGTGTTCCCCGGCGGGATGACCCTCGAGGACGACGAGTGCGGCCTTGAGGTAGCGTGGTTTCAGCTCGGGCGTTAGCCGGCGCGAGTTGGTGGCGATGGAATTGCCGAATGCCTTGAAGTGTCCCTCCGAATCCGGCAGCACGAGCATCGCCTCACGAATCTGCTGCAGGTTGCCGATCTCCGGTGTCTGCTGGCGGGTGACGTAGGACAGGTCACTTGCGCCGAGGTTGGCATTGAACCAAAGTTGAAAGGCCGTCGCATCCGGCCTGTCGGCAGTCACGGCGGTCTGTAGAGCATAAAGCGAGGCCGCCTCGCCAAACGCCTCGAACGCCGCCTCGCGATGCTTCACGTAAATATCGAGGTCCGCCTTGTTGCCGTACTGGTACTCGGCAAGGTCGAAGTTGGCGGCGGCCTGCTGGAGCTTGAGCTGCCAGACGTCCGGGTGCGCCTTGAGGCCCTCGTCGAGCAGGGCGAGCTGGGTTTCGTAGCCGGAGATCACCTCGGCCTTGATTTGCGGTTCCTTCCGCTTGGTGTCGGCCTGTTGCTGGATTTGCGGCGCGCGCCACGAGGTGGCGAGGCGCTGGCGCATGGAGTTCGACAATCGGGCCAGCGATTCCACCGGCAGTTTGCTGAGATCTCCCAGCACCGTGCGGATGTCCTGGAGCTTGTAGACTTCCGCGAAGCTGTGCGCGCCCTCGAACGCGGCGACGATGGCCTCGGCCTTGGGTGGGGCGATCGGCAGCTTGGCCAAGCGCTCGAGAATCTGGCCAAGCTCACGGAGATTGCGCTTTTGACGGGCACGGGTCAGCGGGGTGCCGCTTGGCCGCGAGTTGTAATAGATAGGCATGCCCATGGTGGGCATCCGCGGCTTGGCCCCGCCGTTGGGATTGCTTGCCGCGGCCCAGCCTGAGAGGAGGGTGTTGGATAGCGTCCCGGCCTGCGCGGGATCGAGCTTGGCCAAGCGCTCAATTTCGTCGAGTGCCTCGGGGATCTTTTTGTCCTTGAGCAGCGTGCCGACCACAGCGGCCTGTGCTCGGGCGCGTCGGCTCTCCGGCAACACCGCAAGCCATGCCTCGTCCGGTGCGTTATCCAGCACGACCGCCGGGGTGAGAGGGCGGTTTCGGCTGGAGTTCTGCTGGGCGAGTATCCGTTGTTGCTCCAGAATCGGATTGTAGGGTGTGTAAATGTTGCTCCGTTTCGAGGTGGTTGCCCGGTAGTATTGAACGGTGTTCTCGGCCTCGACTAGCCATGCCTCGCCGGCGATCGTCAACGGCAGTCGCCACGGGTCAAGTTTGTCGCCGGTCCGGACCATCAGTGCGTCGACAATCTGTTTCAGGTTTTTGAGATTTTCATTCCGGAGAGTGATGTTGGTGCCGCGCACGTTCCGCTGGATGTCGGACTGCACGAGTTGAATCAACTTCAGCCCGTGGCCGCCCTTGCTGAACTGTTTTTCCATCCACTCATCGGCACTGGTCTGCGGCAGTTTTTCAGCCAGCGTGAAGCCTCGCTTGACGGCCTCGAGTTTGTTTTCGGTTTTCTCCGCCTCGGCGATCAGTTTTTCGTTTGCCTCCCACGCGGCCCGCTGGTTTTTCAGTCCCGGCGCGCTGCGCCAGATTTGCTCGAGCAGCTTGGCCCGGGTCATGAGCGACCAGTCGCCGTGGCCGTCACCGACGAACGGCAGGACATGCGAGGCGGCAGCGCCGATGCCCAGTGGCTCCAGCAGTTGCGCGGCCCACTTTCGGGCGGCCGGATCCTTTCCGCCGATCGACCCCAGACCGGTTTCCAGATTGGCGGCGAGCTTTTGCACATTCGGTTTGCCGACGGCCCGCAGTAGGTTGGTAAGATACATGAGGTCGCTGTCGTTGGGGTCCATCGGGATGATTTTCAAAATCTCGACCACGTCCTCCTGTGTCAGCATCGGGCGCGGCTTGTTGGTGGTCGTGGTGCGGGGAGGTGTCGGTGTACCGGGCGGCGGCGGGATGAGGTTGGTCGGCCGCGAAGATCGGGGGCGCGTGGCGGG
>Ga0209036_1000218_pt1 | contig 24116 bp, 27 predicted proteins | sample MarorgKNORR_S2LV_3_FD_188222 | JGI IMG/M metagenome (GOLD analysis project Ga0209036, IMG submission 188222) | Marine microbial communities from the Southern Atlantic Ocean, analyzing organic carbon cycling - DCM_A/KNORR_S2/LV (SPAdes) (version 2) | ecosystem: Environmental > Aquatic > Marine >... | reverse complement strand
AAATGTAGAAGAATTTAAAAAGAATGGAATTGATGTACCTGTTCTAATAGGAGGTGCAACAACAAGCAAGGCTCATACAGCAATTAAGATTGCGCCTAAATATCCCGATGACGTTGTAGTCCATGTCCCAGATGCATCACTTGTGGTAGGTGTTTGCAGAGATTTATTGAATAAAGATTCTGGGAATGATTACAAAGAATCAATAAAAAAAGAACAAAAAGATTTCTCTATTAAATATGAACAAAATAAGAATGTTAATTTTATTCCCTTTGAAGAAGCAAGAAGTAGAGCTCCAAGAATAGACTTTGGTAATTCCACACATAAGATAAAAAACTTTTCACTAAGAAAATGGGACTTTGAAATCAATGAGATAGTAAAATATATTGATTGGTCTCCTTTTTTTTGGACTTGGGAGCTTAAGGGTATTTATCCTAATATTTTTAGAAACAAGAAATATGGTTCTCAGGCAAAAGATTTATTTAAAGACGCAGAAATAATGCTTAAAACTTTGATTAATGAGAATGTATTATCTTTAAAAGGTTTATCGCGTATTTTTAAGGCTTATTCTGAGAATGAAGATATCTTATTGATTGATGACAAAGGAATAGAGTTAGAAAAGTTTAGTTTTTTAAGACAGCAAGTTGATAAAAAGGCCAAAGATTCAAATTATTACTGCCTCTCTGATTTTGTTTCTAGCAAGAAAAGTGATAATGATATTTTAGGATCATTTGTAGTATCTGCTGGAAATGAAGTAGATGAGTACGCGATGGAGTATGAAAAAAAAGGTGATGATTACACATCAATAATTATTAAAGCAATAGGTGATAGGCTTGCTGAAGCTTGTGCTGAATATCTTCATAGAGAAATCAGAATTGAAAATGGCGACTCTGAGGAATTTAATTTAAAATCTTTGATTAAAGAAGATTATAATGGAATTAGGCCAGCACATGGATACCCTTCAATCCCAGACCATTCAGAAAAAATTAAAATTTGGGACTTATTAGAAGTAGAGAAAAATATAGATGTATCTTTAACAGAGAACTTTGCATTAAACCCAGCTTCTTCGATATGTGGGCTTTATTTCTTTAATCCACAGTCTAGATATTTTAATTTAGGTAAAATCAGCAATGCACAGTTTGAGCTATATGCGGCAAAAAAAGGTTATAATATTGATAGAATGAGGAGTTTGCTACAAAACAATTTAATAGATTAATGAGTTTAAAAAAAGAACAAAGAAATTTGAAAAAAAAAGATAAAATTCATGATCAGGAACGACTCAATTCCATTAACAATGCCTATGATACACTTAGTGAATCTTTTATAAGTAAAGCAGAAATAAATGAAATTGATATTTCTTCCTCATCAACTAGGGTTTTTAATTCAATAGTAAAACTACTATATATTGAATCAAAAAAACCTAATATTTCGACAAAATCGTTTGATAAAATTAAAAGATATTCCCAGGGTTTATCTTATGATGGAAGAGCAAAGACTTTTACTATTAAGGAGTATTCTTTATCATCTTGGCTAGATTCGATTGATTATATAGCATGCTGGTTAAAAGATAACAAGCTAGATGCTGATCTTTCTTCTATAGTAGACTATATTGCTTGTTCCTCTGAAGCCGTAAATCTAACCTCTGATAATTTGGAGTTGGTTCAAATAGTGAAAGATTTTTTAAACGATTTTGGTTTTGAAAACTCATTTAAGGTTGAGTAGCTTCTTTCTTTCTTCAATCTTCTTGTATACTTCTCTTTTTTCCTTATCGTTCATATTTGCCCAATTAACTATGTCATCAATATGTCTATGGCAGCCGGTACAGTAATTATTTTCATTAAAACATTTATCGTTGCATGGTGATTCAATCTTCATTAATATCACCTTTAATATCGTCTAATATTGTATTCAATTTCTTTACTAAAACACTTCTTGTTACTGTTATTTTACAACCTATTTCTATTCCTAGAGATAGTAATTCTTTCTTTACATGAGGATAATAGCCAATAGCGTGGATTCTATTCACCCTCTTGTTTAATTGTTTATATAGAACACTATTCAAATCAACAACAAAAATATATTTAGTATTATTAAGATTTAATTTATCCATATCTTCGGACCTTTTAATATGCAACAACTCATATTTTTCACTAGTTAATGATTTAAGCTTAGAAAAATAAATCATATCTTCTGTAACAACTGGTATAATCATTTTGACCTCTATTATTATGAGCAAATATAACACAATTTCTTTTGATGCAGCAGATACACTTTTTTATATTGAAAAGGGTCTAGGTGGAAGTTATTTTGAAGTTTTAAAAAAATACGAAACCTCTTATAGTCCAAAAGATATATCCGCAGCTTTTAAAAAATACTTTACCAAAAGGAAGGGATTACATTTTAATGGTTTGAGTGGAAAAGCTTTGTATCTTGCTGAAAAAGAATGGTGGTATGGTTTAGTAAGAGATATTTTTATAGATTTAGGAATGTTCGATAAATTTGATCAATACTTTAATGATTTATATGAATATTTTGCCAATGAAGCATGGGATGTATATCCAGACACCATACCAACCTTGAAAAGGCTAAAAGACATTGGTTTTAATGTTGTCATTACATCAAATTTTGATTCTAGAATTTATGATGTTTGCAAAAAATTTGAGATTAATCAGTTTGTAGATCATTTCACAATTTCATCTGAATCTGGTTATTCAAAGCCAGACAAAGAGTTGTTTTATCTATCTTTAAAAAAGGTGCAAGCAAAAACATTTGAATCTATTCATGTTGGAGATAATTATAATCTTGATTATGTACCTAGTACTGAGATTGGAATGAAATCTATTTTAATTGATAGAGGCAATGAGTTTGACAAAGAAATAGACATTTGCATAAGCAGAGACTTCAGTAAAATTTTCGAGGTTATCAATGAATCTTAATCCAAACTTACTAGCTCTTATAGTCGCTGCATTATGGGGGCTAGCTCCAATTTTTGAAAAAATGAGTCTTCACACTATGAATCCTACCTTTATATTGAGCATCAGGTTTTTTATGATAGCTGCCTTGCTTGTTCCGTTTTTTATTACAACAAATCAAGTTATGTTTTTACCTGAACTAAATTTTAAAAATATTTTAATTATTCTTATACCTGGTCTATTAGCAGTTATAGGTATATTTATATATTTTAATGCTTTGGCGGGATCAACAGCCTCTAAGATTGTACCTTTAACCGCCGTTTATCCACTTTTTACTTGCTTCTATGCATATATATTCTTAAAAGAAGATTTTTCAACGGAAAAGGTAATAGGGACTATTTTGATAGTAGCAGGAGTATTTATTCTTAATTACAAAGACTATTTTCAAAATTAGATTAAAGAAGAGATAATTTACTAAGTAATTTTATAATTCTTATTTATTTTTTTAGCAGTTTTGCCATTTCAAGAGCGAAGTATGTAATAATTATAGTTGCGCCAGCACGTTTCATTGATTCTAGTGATTCTTTCATTACAGAATCATTATCAATGTAGCCATTCTTAGCAGCTGCCTTAATCATCGAATACTCACCGCTAACCTGATATGCAACTATTGGAAGAACTGAGGCCTCTGAAGATGTTCTTATAACATCAAGATAGAAAGAAGCGGGTTTAACTATTAATAGATCTGCACCTTCAGCCTCGTCCAAGAGTATCTCTTTTATAGCTTCACGGTAATTTTTTGGGTTTATTTGATATGATTTTTTATCACCACTTTTTGGTTCTGAATTTAAAGCTTCTCTAAAAGGTCCATAAAGTGATGAGGCAAATTTTGCCGCATATGACATTATTGCAGTATTATGAAAACCTTTTCTATCTAATGCTTCTCTTATTTTGACTACACGACCATCCATCATATCTGATGGAGCTACAATGTCAGCTCCAAACTCAGCATGTATACAAGCTTGTCTGCATAGAATTTCAACAGTTTTATCATTTAATATTTCACCATCTTTAAGAATCCCATCATGTCCATCTGAGTTATACGGATCAAGTGCAACATCGGTAATTATAAGCATTTTGGGAAATGCTTTTTTAATAGCCTTTATTGCTTTCGGCACTAAGCCTTTTTTGTTTAGCGCTTCCTTACCAAAGGGGTCTTTTAATTTTTCTTTAATAGCAGGGAATATTATTATCGCATTTATTCCTAATTTGGCTGCAGACTTGATGTCTTCTAATTGTTTATCAAGGGTTTTCCTGTAAATCTCAGGCATTGAGTCTATTTTTTCAGACTTATTTTTTCCCTCTATTAAAAAAATTGGCATTATTAAATCATTAACAGAGATACTTGTTTCTTCTACAAGATTCCTTATATTTTGATTCTGCCTTAATCTTCTACCACGAATAAACATAGAGTTTTATTATATTATCTTTTTATACTTTTTAAAAGTTAAATTACGGCTTCCTTTCAACCATAAAAAGATATATGATAAATCACTATGAAAGAAAAAAAGCTCGTTATATTTGACTTTGATGGTGTTATTTATAATTCTGAGCCTTTACATTTTAAGTCATTTAATTTTGCACTTAAATCTTTAAAATTGATTATCACTAAAGAAGTGTATTACGAAACCTATTGTGCATATGATGACGAAGGATTTTTTAAAAATTTTTTGAAAGATAATGAAATAAATTATGATGACGAATTTATAAGAGATTTAATCAAAGAAAAACACTCATTTTTTGATGAGAATTTCGATACAGAAACCTCAATGTATCATGGCTCAATAGGTCTAATTAAAGAATTATCAAAGGGATATATTTTAGGGATAGGTTCAGGGGCAAGAAGAGAGGAGATTGTCAGAGTTTTAAAAAGGGAAGATTTATTATCTTATTTTGAAGAAATTGTATCTTCTGATGAGACAAGCCATCCCAAACCAAATCCAGAAACATATATTTTATTACTAGATAGGATAAACGAGACTTATCAAATTAATCCTGATGAATGCGTTGTTATTGAAGATACGACTAAAGGCGTCGACGCAGCTAAAGATGCGGGTATGAAGTGTATTGGAATAACTAATTCAGTTGATGGGAAATTCTTAAATAATGCAGACAAGGTAGTTGATGATTATTCAGAAATAACAATAGAATCCATAAACAATATTTAATCCTTAATAATTAATGAATTTATTACTATATTTGCAGATTGAAAAAATTCTTTCAATATTAATTTTTCTTTTACTGTATGAAATTCTCTCATTCCAGTGCCAAGATTTACTGTATCCACACCATTTTTTACGAAAAAATTAGCATCGGCTCCGCCAAATGTTTCAACTAAATCTACTTTATATTTAAACTCCTTGCAGGTTTTAAGAATATTTTTAATTATTAAACTATTCTTTGGTATATCTATGGAATCATAGATTCGATTTATCTTAATTTTTGCATTAAATTTTTTATTAATTTTCTTATATTTTGTATTTAATTTTTGAATTATTTTCTTAATTTTATTCAGCTCTATTTTTATAGTTTTTTCACTGTGACTTCTAATTTCACACATAATCTCTGTTTTTCCTGGAACTATATTTATTGCAGAGCCTCCACTAATTTTTCCTATATTTATTGTTGTCCTTGAATTTATCCTCCCAGTTTTCATTTTTGATATTAGTTCAGAAGATGCAACTATAGAGCTGATACCTTTGTCAGGATTTATTCCTGAATGAGCTTCAACACCTACTATTTCAATAGTAAAGTAGTCAGAGCTTGGACCCTTGTATACTAATCTCTCGGGACTTGTACTATCTAAAACAATACCTTCTTTTGCATTGATTAAACTATAATCCAAATGTTTAGCACCAAGTAAGCCAATTTCTTCACATGTTGTTATAGCAGCTTCGATATTGTAGTGCTTCATTTTTTTAGTTTTAAGAACTTCTAAAGTTTCTAATATTATTGATAGACCACTTTTATCATCAGCACCAAGGATAGTAGTTCCATCACTGGTAACACTTGTCTTTGTAACTTTAGGCTTAATTCCTATACCATTCGTGACAGTATCCATATGCGATGAAAGTAGAATAGTAGGAACATTCTTTTTATTACCTAGTTTTGCTATTATATTTCCATGGTTAGAACCAGTGGATTTATTTGAATTATCAATTTTATACTTGATGCCCAATTTTTTGAGTTTATTTTTAATATAAACAGCAACGTCAATTTCATTCCTAGATTCACTATCAATTTTTACTAAGTCTGTAAATGTTTTTATAAGCCTTTTTTTGTTTATCATTAAGAGTTCCTCCCTATATCCTTTAAATTTAAAGTTGCCTCTAAAAAAATTTCTGAAAGTGTAGGGTGAGGGTGTATTGTATTAATAACTGATTCAAGTTGAAGTTTATTTTGCATTACTAAAGTTATTTCAGATATCATTTCAGAACAGCCTTTTCCAATTATGTGCGCGCCGAGAATCTTTTCATTATGATCAGACAATAATTTACAAAAGCCATTTACATTATCATCTGCAAGAGACTTACCATTTGCTTTGAATGGATATTTCGAAATTTTATAATCAATTTTCATATCAATAAGATTTTCTTCCGTTAGTCCAACATAAGCAATCTCTGGTTGACAGTATATGCATGCTGGAACTATAAATTCTTCCTTAATAATATCTGGATTGATTATTCCTTCTATTACTTTTGAGCCTTCCTCGGAAGCTTTATGTGCTAGCATTGAGCCACCTATCACATCTCCAATAGCATAGATGTTATCTATATTTGTAAGATACTTATTGTCGACTTTTATGAAGCCAAAATTATCCGTCTTTACTTTAGTATTCTTTAATTCTAGATTATCAGTATTTGGAATTCTGCCAGTTGACAACAGTAGTAAGTCGAAGTTTAAATCTATCTGATCATTAACGTTAGAAAATGAAATATTTATAGAGTCATCTTTTTCATCGATTTTATTAATTTTTGTTGATTCTAAAATTTTTATTCCATTCTTTAAATAGTTTTTTCTTAACTCATTAACAATTTCATTATCTACAAAGCCTAATATAGAATCAGTACTTTCAACTATTGTTACATCAACACCAAAGCTATTATATAAATATGCAAATTCGATGCCTATATAACCGCCACCCAATATACATATACTCGATGGAAGTTCTTTAGAATTTAAGACGTAGTCACTATCTACTATTCTTTTATTGTTTGGTTTGAGATTGTCAGGAAAAAAAGGTTTTGATCCTGTAGAAATTATAATGTTGTTTGAGGATATTTTTATAACTTTATTTTGATTCTTTATACTTATCTCATTCTTATTTATAAATGAGGCCTCTCCATCAAATATTGTTATGTCTTTGTTCGAAAGCAAGTTAGTTAAACCACTCTTTAGTCTTTTCGTGTTTTTTTTACTGTTTTCTAATATCTGGCTATAATCATAGGTTAGTTTTTCAAAGGTAAAACCTCTTTTCTTTGCTTTATTTCTTAATAAATCTGCAATCTCAGCTGACTTTAGTAAAGATTTTGATGGTATGCATCCATTATTAAGACACGTACCGCCTAAATATTTTTTTTCAATTAAAGCAGTTTTAAGACCTTTTCTTGAGGCTTCAATAGCAGCTACATATCCGCCTGGGCCACCTCCAATTATTGCAATATCGAAGTCATACATAACAAACTTTAATCTATCATATTTTCTTTATTTATATAAATATGTTTCTAAAAAGGTGTATCATATATTTTAATGGAAATGCAAATTAGATCTGAAACACCCAGAGCAAAAAAAGGTTGGGGGATGGGGTCGACAATGATGACCGGCGGTTCCAAAATAAGAGGGGTTCAGCTTCTTATTACTGAGTTTAGAGATGTAGAAGAGAGAAATGTGCAAATAATGCATAAATTAAGTTCTGTTTTTATGTCTATGATTAAAAGTGATGATGATATAGAATTAACTGAAGAAGAATATGGTATAAGAATTGTAAAAACAGTTAGCCAAGAGAATTATAATAATGATATTTGGGATCAATGGGTTATTTTTTCTAGAAGGATTTATGATAATATCTCTAAGATTCTAAAAGGAAAATAATTGAGCCAAGATTACAACGATACTTTAAATTTACCTAAAACAAATTTTCAGATGAGAGCTAATCTCGCTGTAAAAGAACCAGATATTTTAAAATTTTGGGATAAGCAAAATATATATAAAATTATGCAATCCAAACCTGGGGATAAATTTATTTTGCATGATGGTCCACCATTTGCGAATGGAAAAATTCATATAGGTCACTGCTTTAACAAAATTTTGAAAGATATAATTCTAAAATATAACTCTTCTATTGGTAGAGGTATTGAGTACATACCAGGATGGGATTGCCACGGCCTTCCCATAGAGCATCAAGTTTTAAAAAAAATTAAAACAAAAGATATTTCCAAAGTAGAAATAAGGAATCATTGCGAAGAGTTTGCGATGAAATTTGTAAAATCACAAAGGGATGAATTTAAACGTTTAGGTGTTATAAGTGATTGGGAAAATCCTTATCTAACCATGAGTAAGCAATTTGAAGCGAATCAGATTAAGGTTTTTGCTGAAATGTTTTTTAATGGATTTATTTATAGGGGACTTAAACCTGTAAATTGGAGCCCAAGTTCTAGAACTGCTTTAGCAGAAGCAGAGCTAGATTATCCGGAACACCATATTTCAAAAAGTGTATATGTTAAATGTGAAGCTTCTAAGAATACTAAGTCGATTCTTGAAATTGATGGTGACTTACATTTTCTCATTTGGACTACTACACCTTGGACTTTACCTGCAAATAAGGCTATATCAGTTAATAAAGATTTTGAATACGGTATCTTTAAATACAATAATGAATTTTTATTAGTAGAGCTCGAACTTTCTAAAAAAATTATAGAATTGACCAATAAAGATTTAGTTCTTTTTAAGACTTTAGAAGGAAAGAATCTCGAGAATCTTTCATATTTATCTCCAATTTCAAAAGATGAGTGTCCTATATTAACGGCAGATTATGTTACCCGGGAGACTGGCACAGGATTGGTTCATACTGCACCTGGGCATGGAATTGACGATTACACAACAGGAGTAAAAAATAAATTGGAGATTTTCTCTCCAGTTGACTCAGCTGGAAGGTTTACGAACGAAGTATCTGATAGTCTTGCGGGATTAAATGTCTTAAAAGAAGGTAATGATAAGGTTATTGAATTATTACATTCCTCTGGTCACCTTCTTTTAGTTGAAGACTATGAACATAAATACCCTTACGACTGGAGAACTGGAAAGCCGACCATATTTAGGGCTACATATCAATGGTTTGCTTCAGTTGATAAATTTAGAGAGCTGTCTCTTAGTGAAATTTCAAAAGTAAAGTGGTATCCACCTGCCGTGGTTAATAGAATTGGAAATATGATAAAGGAAAGATCTGATTGGTGTATTTCTAGACAAAGATCTTGGGGTTTACCTATACCAGTATTTTATTATATTGATTCTGGTGAAGTCTTTTTCAATGAAGAAGTTATGGAAAATATTATTAATATTTTCCAAAGTGAGGGTTCGTCTAGCTGGTGGAAATATAGCATAGCGGATTTATTGCCTCAAAAATATAAAGAACTTGCTAATAGTTTATCAAAAGGTGAAGATACGTTAGATGTATGGTTTGATTCAGGAACTTCTTGGAAAACGGTATTGATAGAAAATGAAACTTACCCAGCAGATTTATATTTAGAGGGAAATGACCAGCATAGGGGGTGGTTTCAAAGCAGTTTGCTTACATCTGTTGCTACTAACAATATTGCTCCCTACAAGGAAGTCCTTACACATGGGTTTGTTGTAGATAATAAAGGACAAAAAATGTCAAAATCTAAAGGAAATGTTATAGAGCCTGAAAAAGTTATTAACGAAAATGGTGCAGATATTTTAAGATTATGGGTGGCAAGCGAAGATTATTCTTCAGAAATTAGAATTTCTAAAAATATTATTGAAAGCATAAAAGATAAATATAAAAAAATTCGAAATACATTTAAATTTTTAATTGGAAATCTTAATGATTTTAAGGATGAATCAAATCTTAGCTTTAATGAATTAGAAGAGATTGATAAGTGGATTCTTATAAAATTTGGTAAAATAAAAAAACAATTTTTAGATTTATCCAAAACATATTCCTTTCATCAAGCTCTAAATATTTTATTATATTTTTCGTCAAAAGAATTGAGCTCAATATATCTAGATTCTCAGAAAGACATTTTATATACTTTTTCTAAGAATTCTAAAGAAAGATTATCTAGCCAGACCGCTATATCAATAATTTTTAGAGAACTTGCTTTACTGCTGTCTCCAATTATTTCTTTTACAGCTGAGGAAGCTTGGTCTGAGAGGTATGGTAATTCTGAAAGTATTTTTAATTATCAGGTCACTAATGATAACTATGTTGATGAAAAAATAGAGAATAAGTGGGACAAATTATTGAGTATCAGGGAGCCTGTGCTTAAAGAAATAGAGCTAATGAGAGAGAAAAAAGTATTAGGTTCATCTTTGGAAGCAAAAGTATCCTTAGGGGTAAGTCGTAAAGATTATGCCTTTTATGAAAGCAATAAAGATATACTTATGAAAGCTCTTATTGTATCCGAGATTTTAGTTCTAGAATCAGAATCAAGTAGTTTAGATATAAAAGTAGAAAAAACAGGTTTTAAAAAGTGTAAAAGATGCTGGATGTATTTTAGTTCTGAATCTTTTAGCGATGAGGGCTTTGGTATTTTATGCTCTAAGTGTAACAACCAGCTGAAAAAAAATAATTGAATTAGTTATAATATTAAAGAATGAATTATTCAAACCAAAAAAAACATCATGTAGTAGTAGTTGGGGCAGGCTTCGGAGGCTTGTATGCAGTGAATGAGTTAGTTGACTCTAATGTTGATGTAACTTTGATTGATAGAAGAAATTTTCATCTTTTTCAGCCACTTCTTTATCAAGTTGCCACGGGCACAATTTCAGCTACTGATGTTAGTGCACCTATTAGATCAATCTTCGGTAAGAAAGAAAATATAACAGTTAGATTGGATTCTGCTGTTGGGATTGATGTAAGAAGTAGGCATATAAATACTAAAAGCCATACTAGAATAAAATATGACGATTTAATAATCGCAACAGGTGTTAGTCACCATTATTTTGGCCATTATGAATGGCAGAAAAATGCACCAGGACTTAAAACTATAGAAGATGCTCTTGAAATGAGAAGAAAAATATTTACTGCTTTTGAACTAGCAGAAAATGAAACTGATCCTGTTAGACGAAGACAATTATTGACTTTTGTTATTGTTGGAGGTGGCCCAACTGGTGTTGAGCTTGCTGGCGCGCTAGCAGATCTTGCTTATAGAACTTTTGAGAAACAATTCCAGAACATTAATACAAAGAACGAATGTTCAATTTATTTAATTGAAGGTCTTCCGAATGTTTTACCATCATTTAAAGAATCTCTATCTGAAGTTACTAGAGGCTATTTAGAGGAGATGGGTGTTGAAGTATTAACTAATTCATTAGTAACAGATATTCAAAACGATACAGTTTTTTACAAAAGAGGCAATGAAAACAAAAAAATTGAGTCTAAAACGATTCTTTGGGGTGCTGGAGTTATGGCTTCAGTTATGGGTAAAGTCTTGGCTGATTCTACTGGCGTCGAACTTGATAAAGTTGGAAGAGTAATTGTTAATAAAGATTTTTCAATACCTGAGCATGATAATATTTTTGTCATCGGTGATTTGGCAAGGTTTAAGGAGGGTAATGATTATTTGCCAGGAGTTGCAACTGTTGCTATGCAATCCGGTCAATTTGTGGCAAATCTTATTAAAAATAGAATTTCTAGCAAAAAGGGATATCAAACAGAGTTTAAATATAAAAATAAGGGAAATCTTGCGGTAATAGGAAGAAATAAAGCAGTAGCTGATTTAGGTTTTATTACATCTAAGGGCTTTATTGCTTGGCTACTTTGGATTTTTATTCATATTCTATATTTAATAGGTTTTGGTAGCAAAGTTTCTGTAATAACAAAATGGGCTTTAAGTTACTTTAATCAAGACAAAGGAAATAGGCTAATTTTTCTTAAATAATTTTTTATTTCTTTCTAATTAAGTGTAGAATAAGAAAAAAATGAAAACTTCCCTAATTATAATAATTTCTATCTTATTCTTAGTTTATATCTCACCTTTCTTTAGTTTATATAAAATAGGTGTAAGCATTCAAAATCAAGACAAAGCCACATTGAATAATTATATGGATTGGCCTAGTTTACAAGAATCGCTTAGAGAAGATGTAAAGGCCTTTTTAAAAAATAGGGAGAACCTCAGAAAGAAGGATCTTGATAATCCAATAGAAGGAATATTCGAAGATGTTAAGAAGTTTGGTGGATTACTTTTTGGTAAAAAAGCAATTGATATTGCGATTGATAAAGTTGTAACGCCAGAAGGTATCTTTAAATTATATAAGATGAGCACGAGTAGAGAAAATAAAAAGAATCTTAATAAAAATGAGGGAATACCTAAGACAGAAAAAGATAAAAGTTCAGGTCATAATACGATTGTGGAGTATGATGGGTATGCTTTAACAGACTATAATTTTATATCTTTAGGGAATCTAGAAGCTAATGTGGCAGCCTCAGATGTTGATATTTATTTTAAGATGAAATTCATTTTTCCACGTTGGGTCTTATACACTGTAAAGTCAGAGAAACTAACAAATGAAATAGCCAAAAAAGTTGAGGATAAAATTGATTTATTAAAAAATTTGAATAGAAAGGTTAATCCCTTAAAAGAATAGTAAAATGGCAGATAAACAAAAAAATGTATTTGGAGAGGATATCAAGCTTTGTAGTTCAAGTCCACTTACTGGATTTTTTAGAGATGGATGCTGTAACACGGATTCCACAGACCTAGGTGAACATTTGATCTGCTGCGTAGTTACAGATGAATTTCTTGCTTTTTCTTCTAGCAAGGGAAATGATTTGTCGACTCCAGTCCCAGAATATAGTTTTCCAGGACTTAAAGAGGGCGATAAATGGTGCCTATGTGCTGATAGATGGCTTGAAGCATATGAAAATAATTGTGCTCCAAAAGTTTATTTATTATCAACAAATTCCGAAATTTTGAAGAAAATTCCACTTAATCTTTTGAAGCCATTTGCAGTAGATTTGGATTAGTATGCATAAGAAACTTTCAATATTTATGTTGATATCTTTTTTATTAGCTATTATATGTGCTTACTTGTTCCCTGATTTTGTAGTTAAATCAAAGTTTCTTGGTAAATATTTTATTAAAATTCTAAAAGCATTTGTCCCTTTTTTAATCTTTGGGACTATCACGTATTCTATCGCTTCATTTGACGCATTTAGTAAAATAAAAAAAATCGTTCCATTAACACTTATTTTATATATATTATCAACCTTACTTGCCATTACTTTTGCTCTTATAATTGGCTCGGGAATTAACTATGAGGTAAATAATAAGCCTATATCATTTACTTCAGAAATTTTAAATCAAAATGTAAATCTTTCCTCTTCATTGTCCGTTTTAGCTATAGATTTAACTAACTTTATTGATCTTATACTAGATGCAAATCCTTTTGCAATAATGATTCTATCTTTTCTTTTAGGAGTTATTTTTAGGTATGTATCAACCTATTCAAGTAAGCCTATTATTGTTCTATCCAAGATTAATGATGCAGTTATTCAAGCAACAAATTATATAATGTTATTAGCGCCTGTAGCTATTTTCTCATTATTTTCTAATTTATTAATAGAAGTCCAAGGAGAAACAATATATTCATTACTAAAATTTGTCATAAGTTCAATTTTAATTTTTATTTTATATATGTTCTTATTTTACGGAACTGTCGTTAAATATTTTGCTGGGATTTCACCACTATTCTTCTTCTCAGCCATTAAAGATACTCTAATTTTTGCTTTCTTTTCTTCAAGTAGCGCAGCTACTATGCCACTAACGTTAAAAACTGCTAATGAGAAGCTAGCTTTAAAAAAAGAAGTATCCTCTTTTGTGATTCCTATAGGTGTTACAGTTAATATGGATGGCTCTGCAATTTATTTGGGCCTTGCTGCAATATTTATTGCTCAGATTTTAGGAATTAATTTTTCAATCCATGAATATTTAATAATTTGTCTTACTGCTACTATAGGTAGTATTGGTGCAGCTGGAGTTCCATCAGTAGCATTAGTTATGATGACAATTGTTTTCTCATCTGTTGGGATACCTCTTGAGGCAATTGCAATTATTGCTGGTGTTGATAGATTGCTAGACATGTTTAGGACATCTATAAATGTTGCTGGTGATTTAACTATAGCTTCGGTAGTCAACAAATTTATTAATAATTAATTAATTTTAGTAGTTAAAATTGTATTTGTTAGTTAGAATAGTTATGAATGTTCAGATTAATTAAACTTATAGTAGATTTTTTGAATAACCTTGATAAGCGCAATGGTTCTAACGGTAATATTCCTACATTAGATCCTAGTACAGGAAATAATATTAAAAAACTTTTTATAATAGTACCAATCTTTTTTGGAATACTTGCTGTGCTTTCAAGTATATATACTATTCAGCCTGGTGAAGTTGGAGTTATTCAGCGTTTCGGAAAGTTTTCTTCGTATACTTCTCCTGGGTTAAATTTAAAAATACCTTTTGTTGATAAATTAACCAAAGTAAATGTGGAAGAAGTTAGACGAATTGAGATTGGTTTTAGGTCTGAAAGAGCTAGAGTAAACGTTCTTCAAGAATCTTTAATGATTACTAAGGATGAAAATATCGTAAGTGCTCAAGCCATTATACAGTGGAAAATTAAGGACCCTGGGAATTATTTATTTAAAGTTGGAAACCCTATCTTAACTATTAAAAATAGTGCTGAAGTTGCATTAAGAAGTACTATAGGTGTCACAAAGATTGATGATGCTTTGACAACTGGTCGTGACCAAATACAGATAAGAACAAAAGAATTTCTTCAGGAGTTACTAGATTCATATTCTTCTGGGGTTCAAATCACTGATGTTAAGCTACAAATTGTTGATCCACCTGAAGAAGTTAAAGATGCTTTCAACGAGGTTGTAAGAGCCAAGGAAGACAAAGAGAGACTGATAAATGAAGCTAAGGGTTTTTATGAAGATATTATCCCAAAAGCACGTGGTGAGGCTGAAAAAATGATTAGAGAGGCAGAAGGTTATAAGGAACAAAGAATCTCGACAGCGATGGGTGATACTGCGAGATTTAACCAGATTTATTCAGAATATAGAAAAGACAAGGCTGTTACTAAATCAAGAATATATTTAGAAAAGCTAACAGAAGTTTTACAAAAACCTAAAAAAGTAATAGGAACCGATTCCTCAAGTGGTGCTTTGAATTTATTACAATTGGGAGATATTTTTAAGGATTAGTATGAAAAAGTTTTTACCATTAGTCATATTATTAGCTCTTTTAATTCCATCTTTTGTTTATACAATTGATGAAAGAGAGCAAGCTATAATAACCGAATTTGGTGAATTTAAGAGATCTGTAACTACCCCAGGTATTCATTTTAAAAAACCTTTCGTTGAAAAAATATCTAGATTTGAAAAACGGATGCTTTCTACTGATGCACCTCCAGGCCAATACCTAACACTTGATAAGAAAAGATTAGTGGTTGATTTTCTAGCCAGGTGGAGAATAGAGGATCCTTTAGTTTTCTATAAGTCAGTTAGAAATTTATTTAGTGCTAATACTAGGATTGAAGATATAGTCTACTCTGAATTAAGAGAAGAAATGGCGACACACAATATTAATGAGGTTATTGCTGAAAATAGGGAATTAATCATGAATAAGGTTAAAGAAGGCAGTAGTGAAAAGCTGAAAGAATATGGTATTCAGCTTGTAGATGTTAGAATCAAGAGAGCTGATTTACCTTCAGAAGTTCAGCAAAGTGTTTTTGATAGGATGGTTGCGGAACGAACTAGAATTTCAAAAAGATATAGATCAGAAGGTGAAGAAGAATCTGCTAAAATTAGAGCCGAAACTAATAAAAATAAAGAAATTATCCTGGCCAAAGCATATGCCAAAAGTGAAAAGATAAAAGGTGAGGGTGACAAAAAAGCCACGGAAATCTATTCTGAATCTTATAGTAAAGATCCTGAATTTTATGAATTCATGAAGAAGCTTGAAACTTATGAAACCGTAATTGACGAGAAAACTATCATATTTCTCCCAATGAATTCAAGCTTGTTTGACCTAATTCAAAAGAGAAATTAAACTTGGATACTTTTAGTCATGCCCTATGGGGTAAAGCATTGTTTGGTTACAAGGGAGCTAAGTACTCACCTTTCTTGTTTGGTGCTGCACCTGACCTTTTTTCGTTTATCCCTTACACTCTTTTTAAGCTTTTTGGTTCTACAAATGCAAAACTCTTTGGAAAGCCTGTAATTGAAGAAATGCCAAGTTGGGTTTTTAACTTATATGATTTAGGACACAGTTTTGTAACCTTTCTAGTTGTTATATCAGTTCTAGTAATACTAAAGAAGAAAGTACTAGCTTTTGCCTCTCTATCATGGGCTTTTCATATATTGCTAGATTTTCCATTTCATACTAAAGAATTTTTTCCTACAAAAATCTTTTGGCCAATCAATGATTTTACTTATGATGGGGTTTCTTGGGCTAACCCTCAAGTATGGTTTATGAACCTATTTTTCCTTTGTTTATTCTTTTTCTATAGGTTTAAACCAGGGAAAGATTTAAAGTCTTGAACTTATTTTTCTCCACAGTTCGTATGTCACTTTTACATCCTGTTCGCAATAATCCATCATAGCTTCTGAATATAAATCCCAAGGCCCTTCATAGTCACCTTTTTGATTAGTTAGTCTATAACCCCAAGCTTTTAGTGAGTGTCTGCCTCTTAGCTCAATTGGTATTATGTTCTCTTCATTATCATTTTCTATTATTTTAGGCCATAGTCTTCTAGCATATTCTAATGTATCAAAAATTTCTCCTTTGGGAGAAAAGCTATAAATCTTCTTTAATGCCGGAATATCAAACTTTTTAATATTATGTCCTATTAATACTTGAGCTTGCTCTAAATAACCAATCCCTTCAATTATATTATCTCGAAACCTTCTTGTTCTCTTTGAATCGATTTCGTATGTGACGAAGCAGTGAATAGTTGTGAGATTCTGAAGAAAACCGTCTGTTTCAATATCAAATATAATTTTCATTTTATGCAAAAATTGATATTAAGACCCCAGCTGCAACTGCTGAGCCTACAACACCAGAGACATTAGGTCCCATTGCGTGCATTAATAATACATTTGATGAATCTTCTTCATTACCGACCTTGCTTACTACCCTTGCAGCCATTGGGACTGCCGAAACACCAGCCGCTCCAATTAATGGATTTATAGGATCCTTGCTTAATTTATTAAGAAGCTTGCCCATTAAGACACCAGTTGCCGTCCCTAGAGAAAAAGCTACTAATCCTATAATAATGATTCCTAAGGTTTCAGGAGCTAAGAATTTATCTGCAGCAAGTTTTGAGCCAACTGCTAGACCTAGAAAAATAGTGACGATATTTATCAAAGAGTTTTGCATCGTATCAGAAAGACGATCTACGGCTCCAGATTCTTTTAAAAAATTACCAAAACATAGTGCTCCAACCAATGGTGTTGCATCAGGAAGTACTAAAATACATAAAATTAATAAAGTAATAGGAAAGAATATTTTTTCTATTTTATTTACCTTTCTTAGTTGAACCATTTTAATTTTTCTTTCACTTTCTGTTGTTAAAGCTTTCATTATTGGAGGCTGAATAATAGGTACTAGAGCCATATATGAATAGGCTGCAACTGCAATGGCGCCTAATAAATCAGGTGCTAATCGAGAAGCAATAAAAATTGCTGTTGGGCCATCTGCACCACCAATTATACTTATAGCAGCAGAATCTTGTAGAGAAAAGTTTATAATGTCAGTATTTTGGGATATGAACACGGCTCCTACTAAAGATCCAAAAATACCAAATTGAGCGGCAGCTCCGAGTAAAGCTGTTTTAGGATTAGCAATTAAGGGACCAAAGTCTGTCATTGCTCCAACGCCCATAAAAATTATAATTGGGAAAAGTCCATTTTGAACTCCAAGAGAGTAGAGAATTCCTAAAAATCCATTAGGTCCTGCAATTTCAGCGATAGGTATGTTAGCAAGAAGTCCACCAAAACCTATGGGGAGTAATAGTAAAGGCTCAAAATTTTTGGAAATTGCAAGATAGAATAATAGGATACATATTAGAATCATTATGATTCTACCAAGACTTTGTGAAAATATTGACATAGGCTTTAGTTTGTCTGGACCAAGTTTACCTTCTACTGGATTTAAGAATTCGTAAACCCCGGTGGATTTATAAAAGCTTTTAAAAAGCTCTTTTACATTTTTAGACTCATATTCTTTTTGTTCAATATTTGTATTCGTAGATTCTGCTGAAATAGAGTCTAAAGAAAAGCAAGAAAAAATTATTGATACAAACAGTACTGATAGAATTAATTTAATTTTTCTCATTTTATGATACTAGTAAAATTGTCTCTCCTTCTTCCACGTTTTGTCCTTGATCTACTGTAATAGCATTTACTTTTCCACTTACTCCTGCTTTCACCTCTATCTCCATCTTCATAGATTCAAGAACCATAACGGTTTGATCAGGTTCAACACTATCTCCAATAGAACATAAAACTTTAATAACATTTCCATTAACAGGTGCAGGAACACTCTCGCCATCTGACGAGCTAATATCATTAGTCAATTGTGAACTCGAGGATTGATTGTTACCAGTTGTTGGTGCTATTTCCACATCAGATCCTTCGGCAACTTGAACATTAAAGGATTCACCGTTTAAAACGATTGTATATGTCGAAGCTTTACTGCTTTTCTTAGAAGCTTTATTATCTGAGGAAGACTCTTCATCTGTAATTTTTCTAACATTAACCTTGCCTTTACCTTCAAGAAATTCTATTCCTTTCTCGGCACAAGCAGCAGCAATAAATATGTTTTCTTCTGTAACATCTATTTCCTTTTCGGAAAGTATATTCTTCCAATAATCAAGACTTTTTCTTTCGTCTCTATCGGCTATATCCAATGGATTTTCAGTAGTAGGGTCTAGTTCAAGCTGTTTAGATGCTAACTCAACTATCTTTGAATCAGGTGTAGTAGGTGTTTTTCCAAAATAACCTAAAACCATTCTTCCGTAACCATCAGCAATTTTTTCCCATTCGCCAAACATAACATTGCTAAATGCTTGTTGCCAATAAAACTGAGATACAGGTGTTACGGAGGTACCATAACCACCTTTTGAAACAACTTCTCCCATTGCATCAATAACTGATGGGAATTTTTCTAAGATATTATTGTCTCTCATCATTTGAGTATTAGCTGTAAGAGCTCCCCCTGGCATTGGAGAGAAAGGGATTAGGGGTGAAACTTTTTGAGCTTCACTTGGAAAATAATATTCTTTAAGACTTTCAATTAAAACTTCACGGTATTTTAATATTTTATTGTTCTCTAAGTCACCTAAATTATAATTTGAATTTTTTGTAGCATGAAGCATTGTAAGAATATCTGGTTGACTCGTTCCACCAGATAATGGATCTACAGCAGTATCAATACCATCAGCACCTCCTTCTAGGGCTGCTAAGTAGCATGCAACACTAACACCTGCAGTTTCATGGGTATGAAATCTTACATGAGAGTTATCTGGCAAAAGGCTTTTAGCCATTTTTATAGTTTCATATACTTTTTTTGGATGAGACGTCCCACTTGCATCTTTAAAGCATAACGATGAAAATTTCATTTCAGAGTCTAGTATTTGTTTTAATATCTTTTCATAAAATTCTACCGTATGAGCTCCCTCACAACCAGGGGGTAAATCCATCATAGTTATTACAGCTTCGTGTTTTAACCCATGCCTATTAACACATTCAGCACTATAGCTTAGGTTTGATACATCATTTAAGGCATCAAAATTTCTAATTGTAGTAGTACCATGCTTTTTAAACATTTTTGCATGAAGATCTACAATTTCCCTACTACCTGTATCAAGAGCTACAGTATTTATACCTCTTGATAATGTTTGTAGATTTGCATCTGGTCCTACAATTTCTCTAAACATATCCATCATATCAAATGCATTCTCATTAAGATAGAAGAACAGGCTCTGGAATCGGGCACCACCACCAAATTCAAAATGCTTAACTCCAGCTTTCGCTGCTTCCTCAACAGCTGGCATAAAGTCTTGCATTAGTACTCTTCCCCCAAAGACGGATTGAAATCCATCTCTAAAGGTAGTATCCATTATGTCTATATATTTTTTACTCATTATTTTTAATTATCACAATAATCTTATGGCATTACATCAAATCACTTTTCACTTGTTTCTTTGATATGATGTTTTACTGCGGCAGATATTACAGCCACTTTTTGGGCATTATTTGGTTTATCATTCTTTTTTAAATCAGTGTCTACCGTTGAATCTTGAGAAATAAAATTGTTAACTATTCTTCCTTGTGCCTCGAGTAGTAAGACCATAATGACCAGAAACAAAAAAACAATAGTCATTCCTGTTATCATAAAATTAATAGATTCACCAATCATCGTGAAATACTCCTTTTTTTAACCTTTTTTTTATCCATACATATTTTAGTAAATAATCTTAATAAAAACAATTAAAAAAAATATTTTTTTTTAAATAATCACTTGACAAAGTAAACTCTACATGGGATATTTAGGGCTTCATGAGCGAAAAAGATATAGAGAATCAAGCCTTAAATCTTCTAATGAGGGAATTACGTAAGCTTGATTATTTTAAGTGTATAACCGATTCAAAGGCTTTAAACCTAGCAATTCATGTTGTTAGTCAAAAAATTGGAGCCTCTGTTGATTTTGTTAAAGAAAACAGTGAAATGGACCAATCTCTTAAAACGCTAATTGCTAAGCACTAAACTTATTCAATTGACTTAGATACAACAAATACAGCTAATATTTCTACAATCAGGAATAATGCTACTGAACTTAAATTAATTCCAACACCTGAATCAGTAAATAATCTAGCTATAGTAACAGCTGGATTGGCAAAACAAGTAGAAGAAGTAAAGAAAATTGCGGAAAGAATATATGCACCAACTAAAACGGGTATATTCGAGGGTGAGAATCTATCTCCATGAATTATAACTATTAGAAGTCCTAAAGTAGCAATAAATTCTCCTAAAAGTATATTGGTTGAAGATCTATCAATTTGAGATATTCCCACAGGGTTTTCACCAAACATGATATGAACACATAACACTGCAGATATACCCCCAAGTATTTGCATAATTGAATATAAGGAAAAATCTTTGATATTAATATTTCCTCTTAAAAGCATCATCAATGAAACAGCAGGATTAAAATGAGCACCTGAAACTTTCATAAATAAAGATATATTACAAAATAGAATTGAACCTGCAGCGATAGATATAGCAAATAGAGTAATGTATTCGGGGCTATTCATACTGGTCATCATATGAGCTGTACCCACAATTGATAAAAGTAATAAAAAAGTACCGTAAAATTCTGCAATGTATTTATTCATAGATATCAATACTAACAGATATAATATAATAATTAAGTAATTTTTTAATATGAATAAGAATGAAATTAAGTTAATTTTCCTTTCAGATATGCATCTTTTTAGCAATGAGCCTTTTCTAGGTATCCATACCTTTGATTCTTTTAAGGCTGTTGTTGATGATATTATCCAAAATCAATCAGACGCAAGCTTTCTTATCTTAGGAGGTGATTTTGTTCAAGATCAGTCTGAAAACTCATATCTTTTTTTTAAATCTCAAATTGCAAGGTTTGATATTCCAAAATTATTTACTAGAGGTAATCATGATATCTCAGATGATTTCTTTGAATCACTAAGCCAATCTTGTAACTTACATATCTTAAAAAATGATTGGGTTATCTATAACCTTCATACTTACAGTAAAGGTAATATATTTGGTGAAATAAAAGATGTAGAAATAGAAAATTTAGTACAGGAGGCCAGGGATAAAAAAGATAAATTTTTTCTTCTTTTTATGCACCACAATCTTTTTTTAACAGGCTCACCATGGCTTGATATCCATATTACCAAAAATAGATCCCTAATCTTAAAAAAAATTTCAACATTAAAAAATATACGTCTTGTAATTAACGGGCATATTCATCAGGAAACTATAAATACTTATAATGATATAAGTTTTATATCATCCCCATCTACTAGCTTTCAATTCACCTCAAATGAGAAAAAGTTTAAACTTGATTCAATCAATCCTGGTTATCTAGTTATCACTTTAAAAGAAAACGGTGCATGGCACGTGTCATGTCAAAGAGTAGCTGGTGAGTTTGGAACTCCTGAGGTAAATCCAAAGACCTATTAGATTATTTGTATGCAGAACAAGAAATCATTATGGTCATTATTAAAATTAACAAAGGTAAATATTTCATTTTTTCATTATATACTTTAAATGATATAAAAATCAATAATTGATATAATTATAATATTCATATGAAACTTTATTTATTGTCAGGAATTATCTTATTATACTTATTAGTACTAGTTTTCTTCTATTTTTACCAAAGAACTTTTTTGTATTTTCCAGAATTGAATAACTATCTTACAAAAGAAACAATCAATGAGGAGAATCAGCAACTAACAGTTAAGACGTCAGATGATATATCTCTTAAATCATATTACTATAGTAATAAAAATAATACTCATACTATTTTATTCCTTCATGGTAATGCAGGGACTCTTGAAAATAGAATATATAAGCTTAATGCCATTAAAAGCTTAGGCTTTAACTACCTTGCCATATCTTGGCGTGGTTTTAGTGGCAATCAAGGTGAACCCTCAGAGTTTGGTTTAACTCAGGATGCAATTGCAGGGTTAAACTTTCTAAATAAGTCTGGAATAAGAGATGAAGATATTTATGTTTATGGTGAATCACTTGGGACGGGTGTTGCGATTAATTTATCCATTTCACGGAATCTTAAAGGTTTAATTCTTGAATCACCTTACACATCGATTGCAGAAGTTGGGAAAATTAAGTTCCCTTTCTTGCCCGTGAATCTAATTCTAAAGGATAAGTATGATAGTATTAGCAAAATTGATAAAGTTAATTGCCCAGTTTTAGTATTACACGGATTCAGTGACACTATTGTGCCTTTTTATATGGGAGAAGAAATTTTTAATAATATAAAATCAAAAAAATACTCATATTTCGTAGAAGATAATCATATGATGGATTTTAGCCGAGGATTGATAAAATCTTTACAGGAATTTATCCAAAAACATTAAATTCAAACATGCTTTAATCCCTTAACTAGATATATGTATCCTGTGTAAACAGTAATAACCGCCGCAATCCAGAGTGAGGATAAACCAATATCTCTTCCATAACCTAAAAGAAAATCATTACCTGGTTCACCAGATAGCAAAACCGACAAAGCAAACATTTGAATAAAAGTCTTAGCCTTTGATAGACTTGAAACTGGAAGAGAAATACTTAAGGATGCTAAGAATTCTCTTAAGCCAGAAACCAGAATTTCTCTACTAATTATGATAAGTGCAGCAAACAAAGTTAGATCCTTAATTGTTTCATCATGAATCAGTAACATTATTGCTACTGCAACTATAATTTTATCAGCTATTGGATCAAGAAGAGCACCAAGTTTAGATTCTTGGTTTAATGAACGAGCTAGTTTTCCATCTAAGTAGTCAGTTAGACATGCAAAGACAAATAGGCCGCAGGTCATCCATCTCCCAAAGTCGGATTTAATAAAAAAAGTAAATATAAAGAAAGGTATAATAAGTATTCTTAGATAGGTTAATGAGAGTGGAATCTTTGATACCATGTTTATTTGCCCATAATTATCAATATAATTCCAACTAAAATAATTAAAGAGGAAATATATTTTTCACGTATTAGATTGATTAATTGTTTTAAAAAGTTCATATTTTATAATAACATTTAATTTAAAAATAATATTTAATTCGATATTAAACTTAAAATTTTTAGATAAAAATTATAAATTTCCTTATAATACAATG
>Ga0209036_1000217_pt1 | contig 24117 bp, 16 predicted proteins | sample MarorgKNORR_S2LV_3_FD_188222 | JGI IMG/M metagenome (GOLD analysis project Ga0209036, IMG submission 188222) | Marine microbial communities from the Southern Atlantic Ocean, analyzing organic carbon cycling - DCM_A/KNORR_S2/LV (SPAdes) (version 2) | ecosystem: Environmental > Aquatic > Marine >... | reverse complement strand
CGCATGTTATTTTTTCTTTTGCCATCAGCTTTACTCTTTGGCCTTTGTTCATTGTACACCATCTCAATAGGCGCCACATGGCAACTTATTGCACACATAATAGCATTATTTTTCTTGTCTGTAACGGGCCATAGAGAACTATATAACCGTAGGCCAGAAAAAGAAAATCTGACTCAATTTTACCTAATAATATCTATTGGCGGTTGGCTAGGAGGGATCTTTGTAAGTTTCATTTCTCCTATTATATTTAACAAACTATTAGAATATCCAATAATCGTTGCCCTTTTCTTAATTACTATATCATCAGGCAAATTCAATCATATACTTAAGGAATTAAAAAAGTCTCCATTACACTCAAGTCTTGCAATTATTTTGTTCTTTTTAATACCCTGGGGAATTGGTTTTGAAAAAATTAGGATATCCAATAATGACGTAGTATATCAAAAGAGAAATTTTTATGGTATTTACAGAATCACCGATCAACCGCTTTTGCATTATTCGGTGTCTTTAGGTTTCAAAGACTTGGTAGGTCAATTAATTGCCGAGGGTATTGATGTTAATTCAATATATAAAGATCAAACCCCCTTGGATATAGCAATTAAAAATAATCAAACTGAAATTGCTAATCTTCTTCGCAAAAAAGAAGCTGAAACAGCTAACGATTTGCTAGCGACCAGCAAGACCAAAACTCAGATAAAAGAGAATAATAAAAAAGATTCACAAGTTGAAACACCTATGCTTAGAACCTTAATGCATGGCTCAACTAACCACGGCGAACAATTAAAGCACCCTCAAGGTCAAAGAATAGCAACTTCATACTACCATGCCAATGGGCCTCTTGGAAAAGTTTTCAAAAATATACCAAATGAAAAAAAGAATGTAGCAATCATTGGATTGGGGATTGGTACATGTGCAACATACTTTTCTGAAAACGACAATCTAGTTTTTTATGAATTAGACCAAGAGGTTGTTAACATTGCAAAAAGCCATTTCACCTTTCTTGAAAATTGCAAAGCAGAATTGAAAATTATAACAGGTGATGCGAGAATCAAACTGAATGATGCAAAAAATCAAATTTACGATGTAATTTTTGTTGACGCTTTTTCAAGCGATGCAATACCCACCCACTTATTAACAAAAGAGGCACTTGATTTATATCAAACTAAATTAACTCCTGATGGAACTATAATTTTCCATATCTCCAATAGACATTATGATATAGCCTCAGTGATTACATCAACCGCTTTAAATAAGTGGGATGTGTATGGTTTTGCCACACCTCCAGACACTCTTCAGGCCTTCCAGGACTTTGCTCTTTTTTGTGCTATTCGTCTTAAAAATAGTAATTCTAGTGATCTTATCAATTCCGGCTGGCGGCCAATGGCCAATTATCAGTATAAATCAAAACCTTGGAGTGATGATTATATAAACACTCTAGAACCTCTATATTTCAAATTCATTGATAAGTGATTTTATAGATTAGATTTCTGTTTTCAGGCCTCATCTCAAAAACATGCATTTCCCTTTGTTTTCTTTGACCAAACGATTAAATAATTAGATTGCACGCCAAAATTAGGAAAGTACATGATTTGCCCCCCCGCAGATGACTGACTCCAAACCCAAGTCTTCCCGACTGCCAATGGCCCTTGCTGTGACTTATGTGCTGCTGTTTGTCGTAGCGGTGCCTTGGTACTGGGGCGAGGGCGGCTCCAAGCCGGTGCTGGGCATGCCGCTCTGGGCGGTAGTTAGCATCGGGGTTTCGTTTTTGATCTCCTGCCTGACCGCCTGGGCGGCGTTCCGCACTTGGCCAAGCGATGGCGATAACGAGGAGGGTGGCTCGTGAGCAAAATTCCCCTTGGACCGGCAGAGCTGGGGTTCATCGCGCTGTACCTGTTTTCGTTGATCGGCATCGGCTACTGGGGGATGCGTGCCCGCAAGGAGAACTCGCTCAAGGATTTTTACCTCGCCGGCTCAGGGGTCGGTTTCATGGTCTTGGTGCTCACGCTGTACGCGACGCAGTACAGCGGTAACACGCTGTTTGCATTTACCGGTAAGACTTTCCGAATAGGCTACGCTTGGCTGATGAGTGTGCATTTCATGACGTCGATCATCATCGTCTATCTGTTGTTTGCGCCCAAGCTGCATCGCTTGGCCAAGCGCGAGACTTTCATCACGCCGGCGGATTATCTTGAGTACCGTTTTTCGCACCGGCCCTACACGGTGTTGGCGTCGATCACGATGGTGCTGGCGATCAGCAACTATCTGCTGGCCCAACTGACAGCAATGGGGTTGCTGTTGCAGGGCATGACCGACATCAATCCGCGGACGGCATTCGTCGCGGGGGTTATTTTACTGACGGTGATCATGCTGGTGTACGAAACGCTGGGCGGCTTTCGAGCGGTGGCTTGGACGGACATGATTCAGGGAGGCATCCTTATGATCGGGTTCGTGATCCTGCTGTTCGTCGTACTCGACCACTTTGGTGGGCTGGGAAAAAGCTACGAGCTACTGCGCTCTGCCGAACCGGAAAAGGTGGCCGTGCCGGATGCACGCACAAACCTGCGATGGTTCAGCTACATCATCGTCGTGGGACTGGGTGGCGCGTTGTATCCGCAGGCAATCCAACGCATTTACGCCGCACGCAGCCAGCGAGTGCTTCGAAACGGTGTGGCCACGATGGCGTTCCTGCCACTGACGGCTTCGCTGATCGCGGTGCTTGTTGGCGTTACGGCGGCCGCCTCGACCGAACCGTCGCTGGCTTCACTAACCAATGCCGATTCGGACCGGGTGTTCAGCGAAGTCTGCCGGATCGTGATGGAAAAATCGGTCCTGCACAAATGGCTGATCGTGGTGTTGCTCGCAGCCGTACTCGCGGCGCTGATGTCCACTGCCGACTCGGTGTTGCTATCAGTCTCATCGATGCTGACCAAGGACATTTACCATCGGCAGATCAACCCCAACGCGAGCGACTCGCGGCTGACAACGATCGGCAAAATGACCTCGTGGGTCGTAGTCGCCATCATGGCCGGCTTGGCCATCTACCTAAACTCACTCGAAAACAAGCCGACACTGGTCAAGCTGATGGACATGAAATTCGACATGCTAATGCAACTCGCGCCCGGCTTCATCCTCGGTGCGTATTGGCGCGGAATGAAATCCGACGCGCCGTTTTGGGGACTTGTATGCGGTCTCGTGACCATCTTTGCACTCTACCGGTTTGGCACGCTGGTCAACTGGGGTGTGCACGCCGGCATCTTCGGTTTGGCGGTCAACCTGTTGGTTGTTTGGGCCATATCGGTGCTTGGTCCAAGGAAAGCCTAGGAAGACAATCCCGTCCCTGTTCCCACACTATTGCAACTCTGGCCCCGAGCGCTTGGCCAATTTCATTTGCGGGACAAGCGCTTTCCGTGAACACTGCTGCCCGAATGAATCGATTGTTAAGTGCGCTCCTGTTGCTTGGCCTGTGCGTCGGCGTGATAGCTGATGAGTACAATTACGAGCGTACCAAGAATATCGTCTACAAGGAGATCGACGGCGAATCGCTCAAGCTCGACGTATACATCCCGGAGGGCGAGGGGCCGTTCCCGGCGGTGGTCGTCGTGCACGGCGGTGCGTGGCGTTTTGGCTCAAAGGGACAGTTGGCCATGTATGCGCGGGATCTGGCCAAGCGCGGCTACGTTTCGTTCGCGATCAATTACCGGCTCGCCCCCAAGCACAAAAGCCCGGCGCAAACCGAGGACTGCCGCGACGCCGTCCGATGGGTTCGTCAAAACGGACACAAGTACAAGGCCGACCCGAAGCGCATCGGCGCGATGGGCTACTCCGCGGGCGGCCACCTCGTCTCGATGCTGGCCACCACCGGCCTGAGCAAGGCGGATGATCCGAAGGGTGTCGGCACGAAAATCGTGGCCGCCGTGGCCGGCGGTTCGCCGACCGATTTTCGCACCGTTCGTGAAAACTCCCGCTCACTCGCCTACTGGTTCGGCGGCAAGCGCTCGGAAAAACCGGAGGCCTACGCCGCCGATTCCCCCAACGCGTTCGTCGACAAAAACGACTCGCCGATTTTCTTTTACAACGGCTCGATCGATGCGCTCGTGCACCCGAAAAAACATCCGGCAGTGGGCTTCCTCGGGCCGACCGCACTGCACGAGTCGCTCAAGGCAGCCGGCGTGGACACCGGTTTGTACATCGCCCGGGGCGCCGGCCACCTTGCGATGGTCCTCAACAAAAAGGCGCAGAACACCGGCTACGCATTCCTCGACACACACCTCAAGCCGTCAAACACGCTGCGTGTTTTTTGGCTCGCCGGCCAGTCGAACATGCAGGGTCAGGGCGTCGTCGATTTTGATCATCCCAAGCACTACAACGGTGGCAGGGGTATTCTAAAAAACGTGATGAAGACCTCTGAGCACGCCGACCGATACAGGCACATCGTCGATGCCAACGGCGACTGGATCGTGCGGGACGACGTGTTTATCCGTTACCAAACCAAGGAGGAACTCAAGACCGGTGGCCTGTCAATCGGCTTCACTGGCTACGGTGGTAAACACCACATCGGGCCGGAGTTTCAACTGGGCCACCTCGCCGGCGACGCATACGACGATCCAGTGCTGCTCATCAAAACCGCCTGGGGAGGCAAGAGCATTCACAAGGATTTCCGGCCGCCCAGTGCGGGCGGCACCACCGGCGAATTCTTCACCAAGATGCTGGCTGAATACCGCGAGGCCCTAGCCAAGCTGAGCGATGAGTTCCCGCACTTGGCCAAGCGCAAGCCGGTGCTTGGCGGCTTTGTCTGGTTTCAAGGCTGGAACGACATGTTCAACGACGACGCCCGCAACAATTATCAGGCAAACCTTGTGCATCTTATCAACGACATCCGCAAGGAAGTCGGCCAACCCGACCTGCCGGTGGTGATCGGCGAACTTGGCAACGACGGCCCCAAAGCCGGCAAATCGATGCTCGCCATTCGCGCCGCACAAAAGGCCGCCGCCGAGGCGCTTGGCCCGAAAACCGCGTTCGTGCCAACCACGCAATTCGCCCGGCCGGCCAAGGAATCACCCAACGTCACCCACGGGCATCACTGGTACGGCAACGCCGAGAGCTACTTCCTCATCGGCGACGCGCTTGGCCAAGCGCTGCTCAATCTCAACGACAAATAATTTCATGTTCAAACACATCAAACAAACCGCACTCATCACCGCCATCGCCCTCGGGGCGCTTGGCCAAGCGATAGCCGAGGAGAAGGAAAAAAAGTTTTACGATCCGATTCCGAAAAAACTTGAGGGCTGGACCATCAAGGTCGATCCCAAGCTGCTCAAGAAGGAGCACAGGGAATTTAAAAAAGAGGTCTTCAAGGCGCTGGCCAACCACCTGCAGCGCATCAAGTACATTCTCCCCGAGGCCAAGGTGAAGGATCTGCAAAAACTCCCGATCTGGCTCGACTACCATTACGAACCGCTCAGTTCCATGCAGTATCACCCGGGCGCAACATGGCTCCGCGCCAACCGGCACGACCCACGACTCGTCAAGCACGTGCACATTCCCCGCGCCAAGGCGCTGCTCAACCGCGGCCAATGGGCCAAGCACCCCTACGTCATCCTGCACGAACTCGCACACGCCTATCATGACCAGGTACTCGAGGGCGGATTCAAGAACAAGCCAGTCGCCGACGCCTACAACGAAATCAAGAAAAACGGCAGCTACGACGAGGTACTGCTCTACACCGGTCGCACCGTGAAACATTACGCACTCACCACCCCGATGGAGTATTTCGCCGAAAGCACCGAAGCCTACCTTGGCGTGAACGATTTTTACCCCTTCGTCCGCGCCGAGCTAAAGGAACACGACCTCAGGATGTTCGAAATTCAGAAAAAAATCTGGGGCGAAGTAAAGTAGCGAAATCGTCTCGGGCTTGGCATGCGCTGGAGGGACGAGCCCGCGAGTCCGCAAATTATCACCACCGCTTGGCCAGGCGCTACGGATGAAACGGCGGAGCCTCGGACTGCCGCTCACCATCGATCACTTCGCCGACGAACTTGGCCAAGCGCTCGGTGACCCGCTCGAACCACTCCTCCCCCTGCTCCGCCGTGGCCAGTCCGGGGTTCGGGTCCGTTTGATCGGCCACCGCGTCGGCGCGCACGTTCTCGGGGAACTTGGCCAAGGCAATGGAGGTCTCGAATTCCTGGGCGTGCCCCGGCAGATCGTCCGGCATGCGCTTGGCACCCTGTAACAGTTCGTCGGCGTCCGCTTGGCCAAGCGTATCCCAATACGAGAGAAAGTGCAGGTTCACGCCCTCGAACCGTCTCAGGAATTGATCCCATGTGCCGCGCACCGGCTCGATATTTCCGCCGTGCCCGTTGACGACGATGATGTTCTTGAACCCGGCGCGCACCATGCTGTCGATCATGTCACCCAGCACGGCAAGGAAGGTGCCGGGGCTGAGTGTCAGTGTGCCGGGATGCCGCATGTGATGCTCACTGATCCCGCACATCAACCCCTCGGTGACGAGTACGCGCGGAGCCAATCGCTCCGCCACGGCGCGGGTGACGAGCCCAACACTGCGCCAATCGTGCTCCATCGCCATATGCTCGAGGTGTTGCTCGATTGCTGCAACCGGGATGAGACAACCGGCCAGTTCGCCGGAGGCCATTCGTTCGCGAAACTCACGGCGGGTGAGTTTGCCGAGGAGAATTTCCGGTTCGGAAGCGCTCATGATGCCGCCTCGCTTTTTAGTTCCCTGGCGATCTGGTAGCAACTGACCGCCGCCCAGCACCATGCCAAAACCAGCATCCCAAAACCGATCGTCCCCGGTATGATCAGTGATTTGTTCTGCTGTAGGAACACTGTCGGATCGATCGGGTCGTTGGAGTCCATACCGTGAAACGCAAAGTTGAACAGGACGATAAACAGGCAGAGCGTGAGCAAACCGCCGATGAGCGCCATCGTGGCCTGAATGCCGCCGGAGATTCTCCGGCCGGCCATCAGCGTCCCCAGCCCAGGCCACGCCAGAAGATTGATCCCGGTGACACCCCAGAAGTTGACTGGCCCTTTTTCGCTCACGTGTGCCCGAAAGCTAGGCGAAGCCGCCCCGGTGGGCGAGTGATTTCGGGTGGCTACGGCTTGCAATTGGTCTGCCGTCCGGTACGGTTTCCCTCCTCGAGTTCCAATTTCTCAGGACATGAAAAACGTATCAAAACTACTGGTTGCCCTGTTGGCCGTAACGGCGGTGAGCGCTTCTGCAGCGCCGAAACAGTGGCTGGATTACAAGGGCAGAAAAGGCCCCGGCAAGGGCAAAAACATCGTCCTCATCTCCGGTGACGAGGAGTATCGCTCCGAGGAAGCCATGCCACTGCTGGCCGGCATCCTCTCGCGATTCCACGGCTTCAACTGCCGCGTGGTGTTTGCCATCGACCCCAAGAGCGGGCTGGTCGACCCAAACAACCGCAACAACATACCCGGACTCGAGGCATTAAAGGACGCTGACCTGATGGTCATCGGCACCCGCTTCCGGGACCTACCGGACGATCAAATGGCCCAAATCGACGCCTACCTAAAGACCGGCAAACCGGTGATCGGCATGCGCACCGCCACCCACGCCTTCAATATCGGCGGCAACAAGACCTATGCCCATTACAGCAACGGCTACAACGGCCCAAAGAAGGAATGGCAGGGTGGCTTCGGCAAACTCATCCTTGGTGATTTTTGGAAAAACCACCACGGGGGTCACAAAACTGAGAGCACCGTTGGCATCATTGCACCGGGCGCGGGAAAACACCCGACCACCCGCGGCATCAAGAACGGCGACATCTGGGGTCCGAGCGACGTCTACGGCGTACGCCTGCCGCTGCCGGAAGGTTCACAGCATATCATTCTCGGACAGGTCACCAAGCGCAAGGGCCCGCGCACGAACGACATTCACTTCGGCCTGAAGCCGACCGATGACGAAGCCGTCGAGGGAAAAAAGAACGACCCTATGATGCCGGTCACGTGGATCAAGAGCTATCAGGTGCCCGGCGGCAAGAAGGGGCGCGTCTACACGACGACGATGGGTTCCTCCACCGACCTTGTTGTCGAGGGCTCCCGCCGCATGATGGTCAACGGCGTCTACTGGCTGCTCGACCTCGAGATTCCCACGGGCGGCACGAAGGTGGATCTCCCCGGCAAATTTGACCCGAAGGAGTACAGCTTCCGCTCCAAGGACTACTGGCCGAAGCAAAATAAGCGCCCGGGCGACTTCCGCCTCAAGCGCCAAAAAAAGAAATAGTCCCTCGCAGACTTGATTTCATTTTTCCGACGAAAAGGTAGGCTGCCACAAAAAGTGGCGCCTGCCTTTTTTGACACCCGAGGGACGAGCCCGCGAGTCCGGGAAAGGAGCGGGGACATTCCTGTCCCCGAAAAAGAATCCAAACCAACCCGCTTGACCAAGCGCTGGAGTCGGATTCCGCTTGGCCTGTCTCTGATCGTCCTTTCCCTGTTCGCCCTCACCGGCTGCAAGCCACCCAAGGTCTCGCCGATCATTTTCCGCGTTATGACCTATAACATCCATCACGGGGAGGGACTGGATGGGAAGGTCGATCTCGACCGTATCGCCAAAGTCATCACGAACGCGAACGCCGACACGGTCGCCCTGCAGGAGGTCGACCAAAACACGAAGCGCACCGGTGGCATCGACATGGCAGCCGAGTTGGCCAAGCGAACCAACATGCACGTGGCATTCGGGGCCAACCTCGATTTTCAGGGTGGCAAATACGGCACCGCCATCCTCAGCAAACACCCGATTGAGTCGTACGAAAACCATGTGCTCAAGCAAGCTCGCGATGGTGAACCGCGCGGCGTCCTGCAGGCCGTGCTCGACGTTGGCCAGGGGAGACTGCTGTTCGCCGGCACGCACCTCGACCACACGAGGGATCAGGGCGAACGGCTGTTCAGCCAGACGCAGTTTGATGAATTGTTCGCAAAATACGAAGACCTGCCAATCATCTTCTGCGGCGACTTCAACGACACACCCGGCAGCGAACTGCACAAGCGCATGAGTGAAAACTGGTTCGACTCATGGGAACTCGTTGGACAGGGCCCTGGCCTGACGATGACCAGCGATAACCCAACCCGGCGGATCGATTACGTCTGGGTATCCGACAAAAAAAACTTCAAGCTCCGCTGGACGGACGTGCCGAAAACGGATGCCTCCGACCATCTGCCGGTCGTGGCCGAGATGGAGTTCAAGCCGGCCCCGCACCCGATGGACGACGCCCAACTCGCCCTCATCATCATCGTGATGACCCTCCTGAGCGCCATCCCGATCCTGATTGGCCTGACCATCTTCAAGGCGAGCCGCCGTAATCCGCAGCCAAGCTAATACCTTCTATCGGTCCCATACGACCCATCGGCCCTCAATACTCCACATACTCCGCGTGGCCGGCCTAGACCAAAGCGTCGTTCGCGTTCACGTTGCTGCGGCCCTGTTTCACGACGATTTCGCCTAGGTAGCGGCCGTACTTGCCACGCTTGTCGCGAATGGTTTGCAGCAACACCTCCCTGCCGAGAATCAGTTCACGCAGAAAATCGCGACTCGCCAAACCGTCCTTGCGATTGGCCCCGCGAATCTGCGGCGCATTGATCCGCCAGAGCCGGATTTTCTCGCCGCGCACGGTGACCTTGAAGCCGAGATCGACGGCCGCAGTACAGGTGTCGCCATCGTACACTACAGTGATGGTGGCCCGGTAGTGGTACAACTTTGCAGGGGATAAATTGGCCATGATCCAAGCGTACTTGGCCAAGCGCGGAATATCCACTACCGTCTTGGCCATGAAGTCTCAGCCTCTTTCTAGACGCCGGGCGCTGCATCATTCCGCTGCGCTTGGCCTCGGCGCGGTGCTGTCCCCGTACATCCGCACACATGCGGCCAAGCCCTTGGCCAAGATCCACGACATCCGTGTCGTCAGTCTGCGGCCCAACCATTACCACGGCTGGCCGACGCTGACCCGCCGGCGCAACGGCCAGTTGCTGCTCATCTGCACCGGCGGACGCGAGGGACACGTCTGCCCGTTTGGACAGGTGGAACTGATGCGCTCGGATGACAACGGGAAAACGTGGACGTATCCCCGGGTGCTGCTCGACCTCGCGATAGACGACCGCGACGCCGGCATCCTCGAGACAACCAAGGGCACGCTGCTCGCCACCACGTTTTCGTCACTGGCCTACGAGCATTATTTCGACAGCGACGCCGTCAACAATTGGGACGCCGCAAGGCAGGCGCGCTGGCGGGGGGCGCATCACCGCATCAGTGCCGCCGAACGCAAGGCGCAACTTGGCACATGGATGCTGCGCTCGACCGACGGCGGCGTGACTTGGACAACGCCGTACGACTCGATCGTCAACAGCCCGCACGGGCCGATCCAACTCGCCGACGGCCGGCTGCTTTACGCGGGGAAAGACCTGTGGAAAACCGGCAAGTGGAATGGTGTTTGTGAATCAAAGGACGATGGGAAAACGTGGCAGAAGCTAGCGCAGATCCCCACCCGCCCCGGCGACGATCCTGCCGAGTATCACGAACTGCACGCGGTCGAGGCCGCCAACGGCACCATTATAGCGCAGATCCGGAATCACAACGCCAACCACAGTCGTGAGACCCTTCAAAGCGAATCCACCGACGGCGGAAAGACTTGGAGCATGCCACATTCGATCGGTGTCTGGGGCCTGCCGTCGCACCTGCTGCGGTTGAAGGATGGCCGGTTGCTGATGAGCTACGGCTACCGGCGACGGCCGTTCGGCAATCAGGCCCGGATCAGCAAAGACCACGGCAAAACCTGGGGCGAGCCAATCACCGTTTCCTCCGACGGCGCGAACGGTGATCTCGGCTATCCTACCACTGTCGAGTTGGACGACGGCACACTCCTTACCGCCTGGTACGAGCAGTTGAGCAGCAGCCCGCGCGCTGTTCTGCGCTTAGCCAGGTGGAACCTGCTTTGATGGCGTTGCGCTGTTTACTTTTACTACTGCTAGCGTTGCCGCTTGGCCAGGCGGCTGAGAAAACCGGCGCGGTGGTGACGGTGCATCCACTCGCCACGAAGGCAGCGGAATATGCATTCATCCAGGGCGGCAACGCAGTGGATGCCGCGGTCGCTGCCGCGCTGACGCTTGGCGTGGTGGACGGCTTCAACTCCGGGATCGGTGGAGGTTGTTTCATGCTGATCCGCAAACCAGACGGCACCTTCGTGGCGATCGATGGGCGGGAAACCGCCCCGCAAAAGGCCAGCCGCGACATGTTCCTGCACGACGGCAAGGCTGACCCCGACTTGAGTCGAACCGGCGCCCTTGCCATCGGCGTGCCCGGTGCGTTGGCAGCGTATGATCTCGCGATCCGCGAACACGGGAACATCGACCTCGCCGAGCACCTTGGCCAAGCGGCGGCGATCGCGGAAAAAGGTTTCGCGCTCGACAAGGCATACCTGCGTCGGCTTGACCAAGCGGTGGAGAAACTGCGGCAATTTCCGGACAGCGCCCGCATCTTTCTCGGCCCCGACGGCAACGCTTGGCCAATCGGACACAGTTTGAAACAGCCGGACCTCGCGCGTTCGTACCGCAAGATCGCACGGCACCCGACCGACTGGTTTTACCGTGGCCCGTTCGCGCTGAAAACCGAGGAGTGGATGCTTGCCAATGGAGGCTTGATCTCCCGTGCCGATCTTGCCGCATACAAGGCCAGGCGACGTGAGCCGGTGCGGTCGACCTATCGCGGTTTCGAAATCGTCGGCTTTCCGCCGCCCAGCTCGGGAGGAGTTCATGTGGCGCAGATTCTGAACATCCTCGAGACGTTCGACCTGCGATCAATGCCACCCAACTCTCCCCGCTTCGTCCACCATGTGGCCGAGGCCATGCGGCTCGCCTTTGCCGACCGCGCGCATTGGCTGGGCGACGCTGACTTCGCCCCGGTGCCGAAGGGTCTGGCCTCTAAAAAATACGCATCCGAACTGGCCAGGCGAATCCACCCCGACAATGTGACGAATGTTGAGCGCCACTCTACGCCGCCGGACGCCGACACCAATCTGTTCGGGAAACACACGACCCACTTCTCCGCGACCGACTCCGACGGCTGGTGGGTGGCCTGCACGGCGACAGTCAACACCACGTTCGGCTCCGGCGTGGTGCTCCCCGGAACCGGCATCGTGATGAACAACGAGATGGACGACTTCTCCGCGCAACCCGGCACGCCCAACGCGTTCGGCCTCATCGGCGCGGAGGCCAACGCGGTCGCTCCCGGCAAACGTCCGCTCTCAAGCATGAGCCCGACGATCGTGCTGCGTGACGGCAAACCGGTCTTCACCGTCGGCGCGGCCGGCGGGCCAACGATTATCTCGCAGGCAGTGCTGGCGATCATCCACTTCATCGACCACGGCATGACGCCCGCCAAAGCGCTTGGCCAAGCGCGGTTTCATCACCAATGGAAGCCAAACCGATTGCTGGTCGAGAAGGCGCTTGGCCAGGCGACCATCGACGAGCTCCGTAAAATGGGCCACACAGTGAAAGTGACCGACTCGATCGGTGCAGCGCAGGCGCTTGGCCTTGGCCAGGCAGGCAGGCCGTTCACCGGCGCGGCCGATCCCCGAGGCCGCGGGGTGTTTTCGGTCACGCCGTAAGTCACAAATCGTTGCGGAACCGGGCCTCTTACGGTATCAAACCGACGTGGCCTTGATCTCGAGAACTAACGCATTCCTGTGCACAGCCGTCGCGCTGCTCACGGCAGCCCCCGCGTCGCAGGCCGACCTGTTCACCAACACGGTTTACCCTGTGCTCCGCGAGAACTGTTTCGACTGCCACGGCCCGGACAAGCGCAAGGGCGGGCTGCGGCTTGACCGTCAGCGCGAGGCAATGCTGGGTGGCGACTCCGGCGCGGTGATCTTGCCGGGAGACAGCGAAAAAAGTCCCCTGTACCGACTGGTCGCCGAACTCGACGAGGGCAAGCAAATGCCGCCCAAGGGCAAACTGCTGCCGGCCGATTCGATCGCGGCCATCCAGAAATGGATCGATTCCGGTGCCGCTTGGCCAAGCGCATTATCCGGTGGGCTGGAGGACATCCGCCCCACTCACTGGTCGTTTCAGCAAACCAAGCGACCTGCCCTTCCAACTGTTCGGGACACCACCTGGCCCAAAAGCGCTATCGACTATTTTGTATTAGCCAAACTGGAGGAGGAAAACATCGCGCCGTCGCCAATGGCGGACAAGACCACATTAATACGTCGATTGAGCCTCGACCTGCGTGGCATCCCGCCCAGTGCAATAGAGGTGCGCACCTTCCTGCAGGACAACTTCCCCGAGGCGTATGCTCGGCTAGTCGATCGTATGCTGAGTTCGGATGCTTACGGCGAACATTGGGGACGCTACTGGCTCGACAAGGCGCGTTACGCTGACAGCGACGGCTATGAGAAAGACAAAGTGCGCCCCACGGCATGGGTTTGGCGCGACTGGGTGATCGACGCCGTTAACCGAGACATCCCCTACGATCAGTTTTCCATTCAGCAACTCGCGGGTGACATGCTGCCTAGCGCCGGGCTCGCCGAGAAACTGGCGACCGGTTTCCACCGCAACACCCTTCGCAATACCGAGGGTGGCACTGATCAGGAAGAGTTTCGACTCAAGGCAGTGGTCGACCGCCTAAACACTACCGGCTCGATCTGGCTGGGCCTAACCGTCGGGTGCGCCGAGTGCCACACACACAAGTACGACCCGATCACACAGCGCGAGTTTTACGAGATGATGGCATTCTTCAACACCTCTGAAGATAGGACGATCAAGGCTCCTTCGCAGGATGAAATCAATCGGTACAATCTCGTCAAGGCCGGCTGGGACAAAACGAATGTAGACATCGACAACAAACTCAAGACCTATCTAAAAAACGAGTCCCCAAAAAAACAGGCTGCGTGGGAAAAGACCTATCGCCCCACCAGCCCCAGCTGGGCCGCATTAACCGTCGAAAAACTGGCAGCAAACAAGGACGTAAAACTGACCGTCGATGACAAGGGCGTCATTCGGGCCGGCGGCAACAACCCCGAAAGCGCCACCTACACGATCGTTGGCCGGGCCGGATTGAAACGCCTTACCGGCGTGCGGTTGACGAGCGTCAAGGTCAACGACAAGGGCGCCGGCCGAGCCGACAACGGCAACTTTGTCGTCAACGAGGTATTGGCCAAACTTTTGCTGCCGGACGGCAAATCACAACCGGTCAAATTCACGAAAGCCGTGGCAACATTCTCGCAGAACAACTTCGGCGTGGACAAAGCCATCGACGGAAGCTCCGACAACAAAACCGGCTGGGCAGTCTCGCCGAAGATCAATCAGGACAACGTCGCGCTTCTGGCCACTGAGCCGATCGACATCCCGGAGGGAGCGAAGATCGAGATCACCGTCATTCAGGTTCACGGCAAACGACACACACTCGGCGGACTCAGGCTCGAGCTTTCGGAATCCGAATCACCCGCGACCTTCGACAGCGTGCCAAGCAATGTCATCGCCGCCCTCGCCGTACCCGTCGGCGAACGCAGTGAGGCACAGGCCAAGGCGGTCAGCGATTGGTTCAGCGGTCGATTCGATGAACAGGCCAAGGCCCTCCGCGCCAAGGTCGCCGAACATGCCAAGCGCGCACCGACCCCCCCCGGCACAAATGCCGAGGTCGTCACCGAGCAATCCAACAAACGCAAAACACACATCCACGTAAGAGGCGACTTCCTCCGCAAGGGCGCGCAAGTGGAACCGGCAACCTTCTCCGTGCTGCACTCCCTGAAAACCGAGAGCAAACCCAGCCGGCTCGACTTCGCAAAGTGGTTGTTCAACACCGACAACCCGCTCACAGGGCGCGTCTCCGCCAACTACATTTGGCAAAACCTATTCGGCAGTGCGCTTGTGAAAACGGTCGACGACTTCGGCACGCGCGGCGAACTCCCCTCGCACCCCGCCCTGCTCGACTGGCTCGCCACCGAGCTGCCGCGCCTCAACTGGAGCCGCAAGGAGCTGATTCGTACGATCGTCTCCTCCGCCACCTATCAACAATCCTCCGCCACGCGCGATGAGCTGCAGTCACGCGATCCCGACAACCGATGGTTGGCACGGCAAAACCGTTATCGCCTCGGAGCCGAGGGCGTGCGCGATTCCCAATTGTACGCCGCCGGGCTGTTGAGCCTTCGCAAGTTCGGCCCCAGCATCAAGCCACCGCTGCCGTCCGATATCGCCGCGCTTGGCTACGCCAACTCCGTTAGCTGGAAAGCCAGCGGCGGCGAGAACAAATACCGGCGTGGCCTCTACATCCACGCCCAGCGCACCGTGCCCTATCCGATGCTGACCACCTTCGACGCCAATGACACCTCCGTCGCCTGCATGCGCCGCGAAAGCTCCAACACCCCGCTGCAGGCGTTGACCCTGTTGAACGACCCTGTGTTCTTCGAGGCCGCCCAGGCGCTTGGCCAACGGATGAGCCAACAGGGCGGTGACCTCCGGGCACAGATTCGTTACGGCTTCGAGCGCTGCGTCTCCCGCCCCGCCAGCGACGCCGAGATCGAGCGCTTGGCCAAGCTTTACGACGTGCAGCAAAAACTGATCGGCGACACCCTGGAGAGCGCGGAAAAAATCACCGGCAAAAAAGAGGCCACAGCACAACAGGCCGCCCTCATCACCCTCGCCCGCGTGATGCTCAATCTAGACGAAGCCATCACCCGCGAGTAGCTGAAAGCTGGAGCGACGAGCCTGCGAGTCTGCAAAAAAACCAACGCACCAAACCTAGCCAGCCAAGGTAGGGACGCCTGTCCCCAGGCGTCCTTGGTTTGAAAAAATCCACGTGACTACTTTTCTTTATTAGACACAGATTTCACGGATTCGCACGGATCATTTTCCATTCTCAAAATCCGCGTTCATCTGCGTCCTTTTTTTAGACACTGCGATTGGGTTTTCGGGGACAGGAATGTCCCCGCTCCTTTTTTGCGCTTGGCCAAGCGGGGGTTTGCGGTTCCAATTCGGCGCCTGCCTATGATGCGTCATATTTTTTCGATCTGTCTGCTTGGCTTTGTGGCTGTGATGTCCCCGGCCGAGGCCCGGAAGCCCAATGTTGTCTTCTTTCTCGTCGATGACATGGGGTACATGGATATCGGTGCGAACAATCCGGATTCGTTTTACGAGACGCCGCACATCGACCGGCTCGCCCGGTCCGGCATGCGCTTCACGAACGGCTACGCCGCCAACCCGGTCTGCAGCCCGACGCGTTACAGCATCATGACCGGCAAGTACCCGACACGGGTGGATGCCACGAATTTTTTCAGCGGACGGCGCGCCGGGAGGTTTCTCCCCGCACCGTTGTACAACCGGATGGATCTTGATGAGAACACGCTTGCGGAGGCGTTCAAGGCAGGTGGTTACTCGACTTTTTTCGCCGGCAAATGGCACCTTGGTCCGGACGAAAATTATTGGCCGGAGAACCAGGGGTTCGACGTCAACAAGGGCGGCTGGCGTGCCGGGGCGCCGTTCAAGGCCGGTAAGTTTTTCACCCCCTACGCCAACCCGCGCCTGAAGGACGGCCCGAAGGGCGAGCACCTGACCGTGCGGCTCGGGACAGAGACGGTGAATTTTATCGAGGCGAACCGCGACAAGCCGTTCCTCGCCTACCTTTCGTTTTACTCGGTGCACACGCCGCTGATGGCGCCGGCGCCGATGGTGAAAAAATACGAGACCAAGGCCAAACGGCTCGGGCTGGTCGGCCAGCCTGAGTTTGCGTTTGAGGAGCAGTTGCATCCCGGGGGACGCGACCGGCGCGTGCGTATCCTGCAGAAACACGCCACCTACGCGGCGATGGTCGAGTCGGTGGATAATCAGGTCGGGCGGGTGCTCGACAAGTTGCGTGAGTTGAACCTCGACCGCGACACGATCATTTGTTTCACCTCGGACAACGGCGGCCTCTCCACCAGCGAAGGTTCACCGACGTCCAATCTGCCGTTACGCGGCGGTAAGGGCTGGCTGTACGAGGGCGGTATTCGCGAGCCGTTCCTGATCGCCTGGCCCGGTGTGGTGCGGCCAGGCGGTGTGGAGGACACGCCGGTGATCAGTACCGATTTTTATCCGACGCTGCTCAACCTCGCCGGGCTGCCGGCTGAACCTGCGCAACATCTCGACGGGGTTAGCCTTGCCCCGCTGCTGCTGAACGATGGCCCGATCAAGCGCAGGGATTTGTTCTGGCACTACCCGCACTACAGCAACCAGGGCGGTTTCCCCGGCGGGGTGATTCGTTCCGGTAAATGGAAGTTGATCGAGCGTTACGAGGATGGCCGCACGCATTTGTTCAACCTCGACACCGACATTCACGAACGGTCGGACCTAGCCCGGCGCTACCCGAAACGCGTCAAGCAGATGCGTGACCGGCTTCACGCATGGTACGGGGAGGTGGATGCGAAGTTTCTTAAGGCCAAGCCGAACGGCCCGCAGCCGTGGCGGCCGTGACGCTTTAGCGGCGGACGATTCGCAGCCGGTAAAACATCACCGGGGCCTCGGCGGCCGCAGCCTGATGTGTCCAGCGACACTCCAATCGGCGGTCCCGCTGCGTGACAGTCTGCACGGCATTGAGCGGACGCCACACCCGCAGGTCGGACGAGCCCTCGGCGATCAGGCGCACGTCGGTCGCGGCGGTGTTTTGCCACGCAACATAGGAGGCGCGCAGCTCCAAGCCGGCTTCCCCCTCCAGATGCTCGACGGTTAACTGTGGCGGCTCCGGCGCTTGGCCAAGCGCGTATTCCACGAGATCCGCCTGGCCATTGTTGTTGGCGTCGAGTAGTGGATTCATCAGGTAACGGTGGCCGTCGCCCTTCCCCGGCGTACCGCCCTTGGCCGCGCCGGGCAGCCAGTGCTGAGATTGGCCAAGCGCCTGGCTTACGCCATGGAAAACAAGGCTCGGCCCCTTGCCGTCGGCCGCGCTTGGCCAAGGGGTACCGTCGCCGTACTCGACGCTGGCCAACGTTTCGCCCTGCGCGTCGACCAACTCGAGTAGTTCGCCCTGATTACTCAGGTTGGCCTGATACACACCGGCGATCGGCAGGTCGAGGCCAAGCGCCTGTTGCATGTCGTACTGGCTCTTGACCAGCAGCAGTCGCCCTCCCGGTGACAACAGCGTGTTTTGGGTTTTCGAAAACCGGTACCTCACCCCGACGCTGAACCGTGCCCCTCGCAGGTTCACCGCGTGGCCGGACACATTCTGCAACTCGATAAACTCCAGCTCGCCGTTGACGCTGGGGTGATAGTGGAGTTCAGAAAAAATGAGGTCGCCCGGGGCCACCGGTTTTTCCGTCCAGTAAAAGGTCTCGTTCAATGCCGACCACTCGCCGTCCTTGAGGGCGCGCGCCCGGACTATGGTGTTGCGGTCGAGCCGCAGCGGCTCAGACCGTGTCTCCGTCTCCTCCGCCACGTACAGCGCGAAGTCAAAGCTCACGTCGGAGCTGGTCGGCTTGGTCTGGTGCACCTCGACCGCGACCACGTTGCGCCCACTCCGCAGCAACCCAAGCGGCACGGTGAACTCGTGAAAATCGTTCCCGTCGTCGGAGGTCGCATTCGCCAGCGTCTTGCCGGTAATCGAGCCTCGGCGCATGTTGTCGCGTGCCACCTCGGCGCCGTTTAGGTAAACGATCGCCCCATCGTCACGCTTCAACTCCAGCCGAGCGGAGACCGCCCGCTCGAGCGACTCCAGCGTGAACGCGTGCCGAAAATAAGCCGTGATGTGTTTGCTATTCTTGTCGCCGCCAAAGTCGATCGGCGTTGCCTCGTCATCCTCCCCATAGCCCAGCTCGGCCTTGCCGCTTTTCCACTCAGCATCGTCAAAGGCCGGGTGTTTCCAGTTGGCCTCCGAGTAGTCCTCGTGGCCCTCAACCAACAGGCTGCTGCCAAGGTTCTCGCCAACGTCAGAATATTTCCAGACCGCACCTTTCGTGATCGCCGCCCGTTCGTTGATCGCATCCAGGAACTCCATGGCGGCCGGGGCAATCGTCCCGTCCGGCAGCCGGGGATCACTGCCATCAGTGGTGAAGTAGGCGACGCCGTGCTTTGAGAGGAAACGAAGCGCACTGCCGGCCTCCACCCGGCCGGTGGGCAGGCTCGGCACCGGCGCATCAATCGCCGGATAAAAACCGGCGGCACGGTATTGCGAGACGACCTCCTTCGTCCGGTCCGGCAGCCAGTCCTCGATGATCTTGTCGCGCGCGGAGGCCCACGAGGTGGGGGTGCGATAATCCCAGCGCGCCGCCTCGGCAAGGAACGCCAGCTCGACCTCCGTCACGCGGACGTTGAGCCGGGCGAGATTTTTCTTCGGTGTGAGGGCGCCGTCGTTGAAATGGTGACGATGAATCCGGTCGGCCAGCATCATCCGGTACTCCGTTGTGCCCTCCTTGTGCAGCATGCTGAAGATGCTGCCCGGGCCGTCGCCGCTCGACCGGCCGGGCGCACCGCGCTTGGTTCGATTACCGGCGCTGGTACGGAGGTAACCGTCAGCGTCGTTCAGGAAAAACTTGAAGCCGCTGCCGACATCCGCCGGGCCGACGCAGCGGTACTCGCCCTCTGAGTGCCCGAACATGAACAGCAGCATGAAGTCGATGTAGTTGGGCACGTCGAGGTACGGGCTGATTTTTTGGTAGTCGCCGCGGAACGACTTGATGCGTGTCCACGCCGAGCCGTCGCCGTCGTAAGGGTCGCCGGGATCGGCCCAGCCGCCGACGTTCCAGTTGCCGTTGATCGCCTCATAGTTGGGCTTGTCGCCGCCGAGGTAGTTGGCCTGCATGTCGGCGTTCCAGCGTTCGCGCAGGTGGTACATGCCCCAGTACGCCCCGTCGATGTACAGGTGCACGAACCGGCCGTGAGGATTGATGTGACCCATCTCCAGCATCGTGTCGTCGGTGAACCGGTTGGACATGTAAAAGCCGCGCTGCACCATGTCGTGCGAACCGGCCCTCAGGTTGAGCTGGTCGAACTCCCGCACCGGCTCGACGCCGTTGTCGTGCCCCTCAAAAAGCGGATAGCGCAGCTTGCCCACGCCGTATTCGCGCCGGAAATAGATGCGAAAGTTTTTCTTGGAAAAATTTGTCCACGCACCGCCGAAGTGCCGGATCCCGGCATTCACCTGAAAGCCGGTGGCCTCACCGCCCGCCTCACTCCCGGGAATGTATTCCAACGACCCAAACGTCTCCGCCACACCGTTGATCGCCGGGCCGGTGGTGATGATCATGGTCGGCAAACTCATCAGTGAGTCGCGCATTTTCGGTCCGTAGGTGCGATGGTTGGTGATCGATTTGCGCATGTTCGGTTTCTTGATCACCTGCTCCGGGAAGATGTACGTCTGCGTCTCGATCCTCGACGGCGCCCTGCCCTCCTCCAGCGCCACGGCGCGCACCACGGTGGTCTTACTGATCGACAGCGGCTCGGTGTACTGCTTGCCCGAGTCGGGTGATGGATCACGGCTGTTGGTCGTGTACCAGATTTTCGCCTTGGGCGAGGCCGTGCTCATGGTCAGCTCAAATGGCTCATCGAAGAACCCATGCGCCTGACCGAGCGTTACGTTTGTGGTGCGCTCCAGCACCTCCACCGGCTCGCCCACGTTGGTGCGCTCCTCCAGCGCGTTCGGCTCGGTGCCCTTGGCCAGGAGTCCAATCTCCGCCTCCGTCAACGCCGAGGCGAACACCGCGAACTCGTCGATCATCCCGGCGACGTTGCTCTCGCCCTTGTTGTCCGAGCCGATCGCCGCCACCGTCCAGTCGGCCTTGAGCCGTGAGTTGTTGTTGGCCTCGTGAATCAACTCGCCGTCGATGTAGATCGCCTTGCGGTCGCGATCCTTAATGAACACAAAGTGGTGCCAATCCGTGAAGTCGCCGTTCCACTTTTTGTTAATCCGCGTCGTGCGACCGTCGCAACAGCCGGAGGTGTCCCAGTAAATCGTCGAGTTGCCCCACGGCACATGCGCCTGGGCATTGCGCTCGCCGCTCAAGGCGCTGGCCGCGCCCAGCCAAAACGTGGAGGAGGGCGAAACCATGTGCAGTTTTTGCCAGAACGAAACCGTGAGTTGATTGTAGTCGGACACCGGCTTGAGCCACGAATGGCCTTCGTCGGTCTTGTGATCGATCTTCACCCAGTTGCCCTCCGGCTCCGCGCCAAAATCAATCGCCCGATCCAGCTTTTGACCTGAACGCCCCACCACCAGCTTGGGTTCGCCAAGCAGTTCGCCCTCTATCTTTGAGACGACATCCACCGCCGTGCCGGTGTTGAACGCGTTGGCGCTGTCGAAATCCCAGTAGGCCAGCAGGTTCAGGTAGCCCTTTCCGATGTGCCGCTCCTGCGCCTGCGCCTGGCCAAGCGACCACGCCACAAGAACGATCAAAAATCGAAAAAGCAATTTCAAGAAATTAAATTAGCGCTTGGCCAAGCGACGGACATACACGTTGGCCATCGAGACCGGGCCGCCCGGTACGATGCGGATCGGCCCCTTCGCCGGGAGGCCGTCCAGTGCTTGGCCATCGACCAGCGTGCGGCCGTTGAGTTTCAATGTGAGTTTGTTCCCGCGAAGTTCGCCCTCGAACCGGTTCCAGTTGCGCCCCTTCAAAACCAGGTCGCCCTTGAACAAATCCGGCGCGACACGAACCGCCGAGGCCGGGTTGCCCCGAAGCTGAAACTCCAGCGGCTTGGTTTTGTCCGAGACGGTCACGTCAAAAATAAAACCGAAGTCGCCAAACACCTCCTCCGACTCCAGCGCCTTGTCCATGCCGCCCGTCTCGCCGTGAAAACGAAACTGCCAGTCGTGCGACCGCCAGCCATCCGACGCCTTCCACCCGGACAAATCGACGCCGGTGTAGAGACAGCGATACCCGCGGTTCGCGATCGCCACCTGCCCCGGCTTGAGCGGTATCGCCGGCAGTTCCTTGATCCGCATGTTGCGATAGTGCACCACCCCACCCTCGGACTCGATGCATATGTAACCCTTGCGAGGACTCGCCTCCCTGCCCTGCGTGACCACCTTTCCGTTCACCGCCAGCGAGATGTTCCCGTTATTGCACACGATCCGGTAATGGTTCCAATTGGGCGACGGCTTGGAGCGATTCTCCGTCGGAAACGCCCGGCTGCCGCCGCGTCCGTTGATCGGCGTCATCTTCGCACCGTGGATCGGGAAAATGTCGCCGTGCGTCGTGTAGCCGCGCGTGTTGCCGTAGGCGTTCTCCAGCACCTGCACCTCGATGCTGCGATGAAACGGCTGGCCGCGCGCGGTGATGTCGTCGGCCCAGACAAATATGCCGGCATTGCCGCGCGGCTTCATGTGCCGCCACTCCACCTCCATGATGAAATTTTGGTACATGCGATCCGTGCGCAATTCGCCGATCGGTTTGCCGGAACAGATCAGCATACCATCCCGGACCGACCACGTGGACGGCGCCGTGTTCACCGGCACCCAGCCGGAAAGATCCTTCCCGTTGAACAGCGGGCTAAACCCATCCTCCTCAGCAGCAACCGCCGCCAACGACAGCAACAGGGCCAGGCCAAGCGGGAGACTCCGTTTTTTGTGGAAACACATGATGCGCGGAGAGTGCCTCCGCCCAATCGCTTGGCCAAGCGCAAAGCGAAGGGACGGACGCGACTGAATTGCAAGACCACGGAAAACAATGAATACACGAAATGGGTTCGTGTATCGGAGCGGGGACATTCCTGTCCCCGTATAATTGTCCAAGCGATTAGCCGACGTTAGGACGCCTGGGGACAGGCGTCCCTACCTTGCGCCGGGAAAAAAAGTTTTCCCGAATCGCTTGACGCAGCAGACTTTCCGGCGTAAGTAAAACGGCTGTTTCAAACAGTCGTTTGAATAAATGGCCAGTAGGGTTACCAAGACGAAGATTTTGGACACGGCGGAGCGGCTCTTCGCCCAGAAGGGGTTTGATGCCGTGTCGCTGCGCAACATCGTCGAGGCGGCGAAAGTCAACCTCGCGGCGGTGCATTATCACTTCGGCTCGAAGCAGGCGCTGCTGCACGCAGTGGTGTCGCGCCGGCTACGCCCCGTCAATGATGAGCGTTTGGCCATGCTTGCCGAGGCACGGATCAAGGCCGGCAAGCGCAAGCTCAAGCTCGAGGCGGTGCTGGAGTCGTTGTTCGTGCCGGTGTTTCGGGCGCAGGCCAGTCACAAGTCCGGTGGATCGTTCACGAGATTGATCGGCCGGGTGGTGTTCGACCGGAACGCCGAGCTGCAAAAATTCATGGTCGGCGAGTTGGCGCAGGTGATTATTCAGTTCAGTCGCGCGTTTGACGAGGCACTGCCCGGGCTGGACAAGACCGAGATGGATTGGCGCTCACACTTCATGGCTGGGGCAATGGCGCACACACTCTGCAATGCCGACCTGTTGGCCAGTTTCACCGGTACCGATGCCGGGGCTGAGGGCTACGAGACAACAGTGCAGCGGCTGGTCGAGTTCACCGCAGCCGGTTTCCGGGCCAAGGTTTCCACCCCTCCCAAGAAACAAAAATCGAGTTAGGATGGTTCGATTCATTTTCACATTCGCGACGGTTTTACTGGTCGCCGGCTGCGCCTCCGCGCCGGGGCCGACCACTCAAGACATCTCCGCCGACCTGCCGGCGCAGTGGTCAAACGCGCCCGATGCGAGCGGCAAGGCGCCGACGTTTTGGTGGCAGAATTTTCAGGATGAGGCGTTGAGCGAGGCGATTGGCCAGTCGCTTGATGCCAATCCGAACCTCAACGCCGCGGCCGCACGGCTCGACGCCGCCTGGGCGCAGGCAAGGATGGCGGGCGCAGAGCAACTGCCGCAGATCGCCCTGTCGAGCGGTCTCTCAATGAGCCAGATGAACATGGCCCAGTTCGGGGTCAGCCTTCCGAACATACCGACCAAGTTTGACAGTCAACGGCACAACCTCACGCTGGGTGCGCAGTGGGAGATCGACCTGTGGAGCCGGGTACGATCCGGAAAACGGGCGGCCCGAAGTGGTGCGCTTGGCCAAGCGGCGGACTTCGCCGGGGCACGGCACTCGCTGGCCGGGCAGGTGGCCAAGGCGTGGATGCTCGCCATCGAGGCGCGGCAGCAGGAGCGCCTGGCTAGTTTCACCGTGACCACTTACGAG
>Ga0209036_1000216_pt1 | contig 24127 bp, 13 predicted proteins | sample MarorgKNORR_S2LV_3_FD_188222 | JGI IMG/M metagenome (GOLD analysis project Ga0209036, IMG submission 188222) | Marine microbial communities from the Southern Atlantic Ocean, analyzing organic carbon cycling - DCM_A/KNORR_S2/LV (SPAdes) (version 2) | ecosystem: Environmental > Aquatic > Marine >... | reverse complement strand
AAGGTACAATGTTTGAGTTCCATTAAATAGATTTTTCATGGACTCTAATTTTAAATCCAATTTTTCTGAAAAATTACTATTGTATGAGCTAGCTTTATTGAAAATATTTTTTAGATCGTTAACTTGATCTAAATATTTTTCGGATGAGGTAACAGTTCTTGATCCAGAAGACCATCTACTTGGTCTTCTGTAGGGATTGGGCCAATTAACATGCATACCCTCATCATACTTAATAGTTGCATCTTCCCAGTTCCAAGCATCAAATTGAACTACTGAAGAGCTTCCTGAAATAACTCCTCCTCTAGGTGTAATTTGACCAATTAACACTCCATTCAATCTCATTGTTTCAACAATTCTCGATTCAGCGTTATATGCAATTATCGAACGAATATTTGGATTGTATGTACCCATTTCCCTTTCATCATCACTGGCTCTAACGGCACTTATTTCAACTAACCCCAAGGTGGAGTTTAATGCAATAAATCCAGGGTAAATGTGTTTTCCCTTCAAATCAATTTCTAAATCATATACCTTTTGTGGTTTAGAAATACTAAGGTGATCAATTTTACCATCACTAAATCCAAAAAAACCATCTTCAATTATACTTCCAGTTCCTGTAATAATTTTAGCATTATAAAGTAAAATAGTTTTGGTCTGATCGTGACCTGGGATCTGCTTTTGGGACCAGCTAGCAGAAATAAAAAAACAAATAATTAAGTATATAATTTTTCTCATAATATTGTCTCAACAGTTTCACATTCATAAATTCTTTTTTCTTCAATGACAGGCTCCACAGTTTCCTCACCTCTTTTTTTTGCTTCAATCATCATTGAAAGTATAAGGTTTTTTTCCTCTTGTATGCTCTTTAACATAGATTCAATATTATCTTTTTCATAATAGAAAATCCCTTCTATCATTGTTTTTTCAGCGTTGGCATATACAGAAAGAGGATTATTATCCCATAGAACTAAATCCGCATGTTTTCCAACTTTTATACTTCCAACTTTATCATCAATTTTTAAAAGTTTAGCAGGATTTAAAGTAACATATTTCCAAGCTTCTTCTTCACTCAAATTACCATATTTAACAGCTTTGGCAGCTTCTTGGTTTAGTCTTCTAGACATTTCTGCATCATCAGAATTGTAAGCAACTAACACTCCTGCTTTTGTCATTATTGGACCATTGTAAGGAATGGCATCATTAACCTCAAACTTGTAGCCCCACCAATCTGAAAATGCTGCACCTCCTACTCCGTGTCTTTTCATTAGTGAAGCGACTTTATAGCCCTCAAGAATATGAGTGAATGTAGCTACAGTGAAATCAAATTTTTCAGCGACTTTCATAAGCATGTTGATTTCACTTTGAACATATGAATGGCATGATATGTGCCTCTCGTTATTCAATATTTCAGCAATCGCCTCCATTTCGATATCAAACCTAGGGGCGATAGTTTTGTTTTTTTCTCTTTTGGGTAAATTATTATACCTTTTCCATTCTTTATCATATTCACTAGCCCTTTGGAAATGGTCAACAAATACTTGCTCAACTCCCATTCTGGATTGGGGGTACCTGTTGTAGCTTCCCCAATTGGATTGTTTAACATTTTCCCCAAGTGCAAACTTGATAAACTTTGGTGCGTCCTTAAAAATCATTTCATCATTTTTTTCTCCCCACTTTAACTTGATTATAGCAGACTGACCCCCAATTGGATTTGCAGATCCATGTAGAATCTGAATTGTAGTTACACCACCACTTAAATTTCTGTATATATTAATATCTTCGTGGTCAACTACATCCTTTATCGAAACCTCAGCAGAGGAATTTTGTCCTCCCTCATTTATACTCGAGGCGGCTATGTGAGAATGCTCATCAATTATTCCGGCAGTGATATGTTTGTTTGTAGCATCAATAATTTTAACATCTGAAAAGTTTAAGTTTTTACCAACAGATTTTATTTTACCATCTATAACCAACACATCTGTATTTTCAAGAATACCATCGGACTCACTAGTCCAGACGGTTGCGTTCTTAAACAAAATATTTTGTTTTTTAGGTTTAGACTTAAAACCATACGCTTTATTTGGATAAGAGACTGGAACAAGGTCATACTGATTATATTTTTTTGATTCTTTTTTAGAATCTTTATTTTCAGCTGATTTATTTAAGAAAATGTTTTTTTTATCTCCCTTAAAATCGGTAAATGAAATGGAACTCAAACTATTGTTGTTAATGTTAGAACTAATAAAACCATATAATTCATTTTTCTTGTCTACAATAGACATGTTCAACCATCCATTTTTCACAGTAGACTTAACAGTTAGTTTTATACTATCCTTTTTCAGCGAGACATTGATGTTGCCTTGGCTGTTTTTGACTCCCAGTTCGTATTTTGAACCATTATTTGAAAAGACATAGTCTCCATCAATAGAATTTTTTGGAACATTCTTAACTGTATGTTTATTACCCAATACCCAGTTCTCGAAAATAATGGTTTCTTTTTCAAATATTGGACCAGACGTTACAAGAAAGTTTGCATAAGCTCCATTTTTGATTACTCCAATTTTATCCTCCATATTGATAGCCTTAGCGGGATTGATTGTTAAGGCAGCAAGGGCCTTTTCACGGCTTAGGCCATAAGAAATCGATTTACGAATGTTATTAAAAAATTCTGATGAGTTCTTGATGTCCTTGGGGCTAATAGCAAAATTGATATTATTTTTTGATAGCTGAACTAAATTTGATGGTGCTTGATTCCACCTCTTTAGTTGATTTAATGTTAACTTTTCAACTATATGAAGATCGGTTAAATCAAATGCTTTTGGATAGTTAATAGGAACGACAATTGTGTTGTCATAATTTTTCAAATCCTCAATGTTTTCGAATTCATAGCCTGAACCCTCAACTATAGTTTTGAAACCAAGTTCATCCGAAATTTTAAGGGCTCTAATCACATTTAATTTATCATTAGTACTAAAAATTTTAGGAAGAGAATAATTTTTGATAGCCGCTTCAATGGCCATGTCAGTTGATTTACTTCCTCCATCCTTGTACCATTTAAGATCATGATAAAATTGTCTAATTAAAGCCATTGCCCCCATAATTGAACTTGGGTATGCTTGACTAAACTGTGAGCTTCTGTCAAATGAAAGGTTTTCAGTTGAGATTGGTTTTAAAATTCTAAATGAGTTGTTTGACTTATCATCTAAAGCAACCAATGCTCCTGTTCCCCTGTGCACCCCATCCTTTCGGTGACTATTTACTATTCCGAATCCAAATTCCCTCAGTTCTTTAGATTTTTTTGTATCATAACTGAAATCGGTAATGGTATTATAATCACTCATAATGTGATCATTCCAATAATAACCCTGCCTTGATGCTTTGTATTCTGTACTTCTAGAACGGGAGGAGTTGGAGGGATTTTTGGTTCCAAATGAACTAGAAACATCCACAAATGATGGATAGATATAAAGTCCAGACATGTCATATTTAACGGTATTGCTTGGAATCAAAAAATCGGAACCAACCTCAACAATTTTGCCATCTTTAACAAGTAAAGAACCGTTTTTTATAATTTCACCAGGCGAAACTATTATCGTCGCGTTCTCAATTAAAACATGAGTTTTGAGCTCAGATTTTATGTCAATATTGGTTGGAAAGTATTCCTGAGCATACGACTTATATAGCAACAAAAAAAAGGTAAAAATAAAAATTTTCTTTTTCATACTGTATTTTTATTGGGGACGCAAAATATAAAATATATTTGAATTTTTAGTTATGAAAATAAATTTGCTGTGCTAGTTTAAAGGTGTTACAGTGTGCTTCCACAATTTCATCAATACATGATGAATACCCTCCACCCATACTAATTTGAAGAGGTATTTTCAATTTACTACATGTCTCCATTACAAATCTGTCTCTTTCTTTACAACCATCAAGTGATAAAGACAAACGACCCAGCTTATCATTTTTCAAAACATCCACACCTGCTAAATAAAAAACAAATTGAGGCTCAATTCTGTCAATCAAAACAGGCAGAAGTGTTTTTAATTTTTTTAAATAAAACTCATCATCAGTGCCATCCTCAAACTCACAATCAAAATCACTCTTTTCTTTGCGAAAAGGATAATTTTTTTTACCATGAAAAGAAAGTGTAAAAACTCTTCTGTCATTCTGAAATATTGAAGCTGTTCCATCTCCTTGGTGAACGTCCAAATCAACAATCAGAATTTTTTTATAATAGTTTTTATCTAGTAAAAAGTTAGCCGCAATAGCTTGATCATTTAACATACAAAAAGCACCAGGTTTTTTTCTGAAAGCATGATGTGTGCCTCCAGCCATATTTAATGATACTCCGTTTTCTATTGAATGTAAAGAGCATTCGATGGTTCCTTGAGCGATTTTTTTTTCTCTTTCAATTAACGCTGATGTCAAAGGGAAACCAATAGATCTAGCCTCATTTTTTGACATGGTTAAGTTTACTAAATTGATTATGTATTCAATATCGTGGGTTGAAAGTATATCAGACATGATTAAATCTTTAGGATCAAAAAAGTTATTTTTATTACAAACTTTTTCCGAAATTAATTGTCGTGGGATCAGATCATATTTAGCCATTGGAAACCTGTGGTTATCACCTAGATTATGATTATAAAACTTGTTGTGAGCAATTTTTAACATTGCTTAATTAAATTAAATAAAGACTAATCAACTTTAATATCTCTTTTGATATCTTTTCTTACAGTTTTGAGATATTTTTCTCTTTTTTTTGTGGATACAAATGGCACCGACCAGAACTGTTTTGTTTTTGAAAACAAAGAAAGGCGCCAGCCAAACACAAAAGTGTAAACACCCATAACCAACCTTAGCTTGATGGAGTTGACATAAAGAGTTACTACAGGTAAAGCTGGAGATCCATGAGTGATGTAAGTTCTTACTTTTTTGTCCTTTAAAAAAGGTACAGGATAAGCGTAAAGCTTTGTAATATTTACAAATTTGTATGCGAAACCTTGAGTAAAAACCTCATCAAAAAAAATTTCCATTCTTGGTGTTAATCGGAACCACCAAACAGGTGATATAAAATAAATTCTTTGACACCAGGTAACAAGGTTTTGATATTTTTTTATAATTTGATCCCTGGGTCTAGTAAAACTATCTCTATATAAATCAATGATTTCAATGTCTTCACCTGCTTTATCTAGCTCATCAACAACTGTTTTAAAAATTCCATCATAACAAAAAGACTCCTTGTTTGGATGTCCAATAACTATTAGATTTTTCATTTATGTTTTATTAAGTTTAAGTACTGTAAAATTGGGTGTTTAGACATTGATCTCTAAAAATTCTGAAATTGTAAAATTGCTTCCACCAACAAATATAAGATCATTTTTTATAGAATTTTCTAAAGCTTTTTTATAACCTTGATCAATAGTATCAAAATATTTACAGTCCATTTTTTTGGAAAGAGCATAGTTATAAATTTTGCTCATATTTTCAGATCTTTCTGATTTTAATTCACAAAAATAAAAAGATGTAAATTTTGGAAATTCATTTAAGATTTTTTTATAATCTTTCCCTTTTGTAAAACCTAAAACCGTAATTAATTTGTTAAAATTGATTTTACTAATTTGAACGACTATATGTTTAAAAGCATCATAGTTATGGCCAACATCCATAATGGTTAAAGGGTTTTTTGAATAAGTCTCCCATCTGCCCTTTAATCCAGTATTTTTTATGATGTTATTTAAGCCAATTTTAATATTATCCTCACTAATATTGAATTGTTTCAGTTTTGAGAAACATTCAATTACTCCATTTAAATTTTTCAATTGATAATTTCCTTTTAAGTCAGTTTTTTTACAAATTTTCTGTTTATCAGCATAATAAATTTTAGTAGAAAGTTTTTCAGCTTTTCCAACAAAAATATCTTCAATTTCTTTTTGATATTCGCTAACAACCACTGGAATATTTTTTTTAATTATACCCGCTTTTTCAATTGCTATTTCTCTCAAGTTTTGACCTAAATACTGCTGGTGATCTAATCCTACATTAGTAATTAAACTCAAAATTGGTTTTATAATGTTTGTCGCATCCAATCTACCACCCATGCCTGTCTCTATTATTGCTAAATCAACATTTGATTTTGAAAAATAGTCAAATGCCATCGCAACTGTCATTTCAAAAAAAGAAATTTTATTTTCCTCAAAAAAAAATTTGTTATCAATTACAAATTTGACAACATCATTCTTTTTTATCTTACGGCCATTTATTTTAATCCTTTCCCTAAAATCTAATAAATGTGGGGAAGTATACAAACCAACCTTTAAACCTGCTTCTTGAAAAACTGATGAAAGCATGTGTGACGAAGACCCTTTACCATTTGTACCGGCTACGTGAACAGAACTAAAATTTAATTGAGGATTATCTAAATAACCACAAACAGACGTGATGGCTGATAAATCTAATTTGTATTTAAAAATTCCGTCTCTTTGATATACTGGAAGTTGATCGTAGAGCCAGTCTACAATTTTTTTGTAAGTCATTAAACTCTACAATAAAAAATCTCTAAAAATCATAAAAGTTCCATATCCAGCCCAAAACCCGATCATAGCTAGTAAAGTAATTTTTTTTATATACCAAAAGAAATCAATTTTTTGCATGCCCATAGCAACAACTCCGGCAGCAGACCCTATTATCAGCATGCTTCCACCTGTTCCAGCAGAGAAAGCTATTCCATGCCATAAAGGATCATCAATTGGATTTGGAAACATTCCGATTGACGCTGCTACCAATGGAACGTTATCAATCAAAGCTGACAGATGGCCCAAAAGCACTATTACAATATCAGAATTGGGTATGGTTTCGTTGATTAAGTCAGCAAAATTAAACAGAATTCCGAGAGATTCCAGAGCACCAACTGCCATTAAAATACCTAAGAAAAACAGAATACTTGGTAGTTCAATTTTGGTTAATGAGGCGTGTACTGGACTATGATCAGATTCATCATCATGAGCCTCATCTATCTTTGTTATACTGAACTTTTTATTACTGTAGATTTCAGCAATAGTAGCAACAAAAGCCAAAGAAAGCATCATACCAACATATGGCTGTAATCCAGTAGCTAATTTAAAAATAGGTACAAAAATAATAGACGACAAACCTATGAAAAGCATTTTAGTTCCATACTTATTTTCTTCCGCATCTCTCACTTTTTGAGGCATTTTAAACTCGCCATTAAAAACTTTAAACTGTGATGCAATTATAAATGGTACAATCATACAAACCAATGAAGGCACAATTAGGTATTTAATTAAATCAAATACGGTTACTTTATCGGCTATCCATAACATTGTAGTTGTTATGTCTCCAATTGGAGACCATGCGCCTCCAGCATTTGCAGCGATAATTATTAGTCCTGAATACCACAATTTTAAGTTTCTATCTTGGACAATTTTTTGCAGTAATGTGATTAAAACGATTGTAGCGGTCAAATTGTCAATAATTGCAGAAAGGAAAAAAGCTAAAAATCCAAAAATCCACAGTAAACTAACCTTACTTCTGGTTGTTACAAGTCTTTTGATTCCCAAAAATCCTCTAAAGAAATCAATTATTTCAACAATTGTCATCGCACCCAGTAAAAAGATTAGAATTTCTGCTGTTTTACCTAAATGGTGTAACATTGCCTCATCAATGTGTGTAGGAACAAGTTCTAGTAGTTGGGTATTTATATCGAAAACTGGTAAGTGGTTTAGAGCAACAATAGCCCACATAATAGCCATCATTGCAAGTGCAGGAATAAGCTTATCAATTTTAATGTAATGCTCTACTGTAATTAAAAAATAACCTATGATGAATACTGAAATTAAAACTAAATCCATATTTTTTTTTGAAGTCCAAAAATATTAAAAAAAAACGAAAATTAAGTTAATATTATATTGTTAAATAATTAAAAATTTGACCATATTATGCCATTTAAACAAATTTTTGAGAAATAATTATCAAGTTCATATTTATTTTGAATTTGTTTTAAATATATCTTTTGAATAAAAAACTATAATTAAATTTACAAATTCCAATATATTGTATGGCTTACAAAAAACAAGGACTTTATCACCCTGACTTTGAACATGAAAACTGTGGAGCTGGTTTCATATGTAGTCTGAACGGGGAAAAGACTAATGATATTATACACAAGGCATTAAACATCCTAACATGTTTAGAACACAGAGGGGCGGTAAGCTCTGATGGCAAAACTGGAGATGGTGCAGGTATATTAATTGAAATACCTGATGCTTTTTTTAGAAAAGAATGTGGATTTCAATTACCAGAGCCAAACAAATATGCGGTTGGTATGGTTTTTCTTCCTCAAAAACTAAATCAGCTTCAATTTTGCGTTAGTGTTTTTGAAAGTGAAATTGAAAAAAGAGGTTTAAAAATTATTGGTTGGAGAGATGTTCCAGTTAACTCAAAAGTCGTCGGTAAAATTGCAGCTTTATCACAACCAACAATCAGACAGGTCTTTGTTGAAAACGATCACAAAAAATTCTCTGAACAAGAATTTAACACCAATTTATTTGTTGCTAGAAAAATTGCAGAGAATAAAATATACAGTTCCTCACTTTCTCAAAAAAATTATTTTTACTTTTCAAGTTTACATAATAGAACGTTAATTTATAAAGGTCTATTAGTCCCTGAAGACATTGATAGGTTTTATTTAGATCTGTCTAATGCAAACCTGGTTACCAAACTTGCTTTAGTACATCAAAGATTTTCAACTAATACTTTTCCAACTTGGGATTTGGCACAACCATTTAGATACATGTGTCACAACGGAGAAATTAATACTAGAAAAGGAAATGTTACAAGAATGCTAGCTAGGGAAGAATTAATGAATTCCGAAATTATAGGTGCTGATCTAAAAAAAACATCTCCAATTATTCTACCTGGAAAATCTGATTCAGCACAAATGGATATGGTTGTGGAACTGCTTTTAGCCACAGGTAGATCACTTCCTGAAGTAATGATGATGATGGTTCCTGAAGCATGGGAAAAGCATAAATCTATGTCTGACGAAAAGAAGGCTTTTTACGAGTTCAACTCGTGCATTATGGAACCTTGGGATGGCCCAGCTTCAATCCCATTTACTGATGGTAATTACATCGGTGCCGTATTAGATAGAAATGGATTGAGACCCTCAAGATATACTGTCACCAAAGATGGGTATGTAATAATGTCATCAGAAACAGGTGTAGTCGATATAAAACCTGAAAATGTAAAAAAACATGGAAGGCTTGAACCTGGTAAAATGTTTTTAGTTGATATGAATCAGGGCAGAATAATTGAAGATGATGAAATTAAATCTAAAATAGTTTCAAAATATCCTTACAGAAAGTGGTTAAATGAAAATATTCTTCCTCTGAAAAACATCCCCTACACTGGCAACAACACCCCAAAAGAAAAATTAGATTTTGAAACTAGATTGAGAGTTTTTGGTTACACTGAAGAAGATCTTAAAACAATCATTCTACCTATGTGTAGAAATGCTAAAGAGGCAATTGGTTCCATGGGAACAGACACACCACTTGCTGTGCTATCAAACAAAACTCAGCTTTTATTTAATTATTTTAAGCAGTTGTTTGCCCAAGTTACTAATCCTCCACTAGATGGCATTAGGGAGGAGATTGTTACTGATACAAGTCTAGCAATTGGAGGGGATTTTAATGTTTTTGACATTATTTCTGACCATGCTAAAAAATTAAAAATTAATAATCCGATCATTTCTAATGAGGATCTTGATAAAATTAAGTTTTTGAATAATGATAATTTCAAATCTTTCTCTGTAAGTGCTCTTTACAATGTCAAAGAAGGTCATAACGGAATTGAAAAGTCACTTGATAATATGGTTTCGCTTGTCAGTAAGAAAATTGATGAAGGTTACAATATTATAATAATTTCTGACAGAGGAGTAAGTGAAGATATTGGTGCCATTCCCATTCTACTCGCATGTTCTAATATCCATCATCAATTAATGAAATTGAAGAAACGATCGAAGTTCGGAATTGTAATAGAATCCTCTGAACCAAGGGAACCTCATCATTTCTCAATGTTATTTGGTTATGGAGCAAGTGCAATTAATCCCTATTTGGTTAATGAAATTATTGAATACCATCACAATTTAGGGTCTTTCAATAATCAATCTTTAATTGATTCTATTGAAAATTATAATAAAGCTATTGCCAAAGGAATTTTAAAAGTGATGAATAAAATTGGTATCTCTACACTTCATTCGTACAGGAGCTCTCAAATTTTTGAGGCACTTGGTCTAAGAAAAAGTTTTACTGAGAAATATTTTTCAAATACTCCGACACGAATCGAAGGAATAGGTCTTTACAGCCTTGAAAAAGAACATTCTAAAAGACATTTTGAAGCATTTTCCAAACAAAACACATTTATGAGTTTAGATATTGGGGGAAGTTACAGATGGAGAAGAAATGGTGAAGCTCACATGCTAAACCCTTCAACAATTTCAAAATTACAACAATCTGTTAGAGATGAAAAATACGAAACTTATAAAATTTACTCTGATGAGATAAACAAGCAAAGTAAGCAATTGATGACTCTTAGAGGAATGTTTAAATTCATCGATCACGACCCAATTTCAATTGATGAAGTCGAACCATGGACTGAAATTGTTAAAAGATTTAAAACCGGTGCCATGTCCTATGGTTCAATAAGCAAAGAGGCCCACGAAAACTTGGCAATTGCAATGAACAAAATTGGGGGCAAAAGTAATTCTGGAGAGGGTGGTGAGGATCCAGTTAGGTTCAATAAGGACAAAAATGGAGATTTTAGAAATAGTTCCATCAAGCAAGTTGCATCTGGGAGATTTGGAGTCAGTTCCCATTACTTAACCAATGCAACTGAAATTCAGATAAAAATGGCTCAAGGCGCTAAACCCGGAGAGGGAGGACAGCTTCCAGGACCAAAAGTCAATCCGTTAATAGCAAAAGTCAGAAACTCAACACCATATGTTGGACTAATATCTCCACCACCTCACCATGACATTTATTCAATTGAAGACTTATCTCAACTTATATATGATCTAAAAAATGCAAATAGGGAAGCAAGAATTAATGTAAAACTCGTTTCTGAAGCTGGAGTGGGAACTATTGCTGCAGGAGTTGCAAAAGCTAAAGCAGATGTGATTTTAATTTCTGGCTTTGACGGTGGAACTGGTGCATCTCCTCTAACATCTCTCAAACATGCAGGACTTCCCTGGGAATTGGGAATAGCAGAAGCTCAACAGACATTGGTTTTAAATGGGTTGAGAGGAAGAGTTGTCTTGGAATGTGATGGACAAATGAAGACAGGTAGGGATGTAGCAGTAGCTTGTCTTTTAGGAGCTGAAGAGTTTGGTTTTTCAACTGCTCCACTTGTGGCTTCAGGATGCATAATGATGAGGGCTTGTCACCTAAATACGTGTCCTGTCGGAATAGCTACACAAGATCCTACACTTAGAAAAAACTTTAAAGGAAAGCCAGAACATGTTATTAACTTTATGTATTTTGTTGCCCAAGAATTAAGAGAGATAATGGCAACTTTAGGTTTTAGAACGGTAGACGAAATGGTTGGTCAAAGTCAAAAGATGGATATGGTTGATGCAATAAAAAATTACAAAACAAAAGGAATCAACTTATCTTCCATCTTACATAAACCAAATGTACCAAAATCTTATCCTCTAAGAAACAATTCAAAACAAGATCACGGATTAGAAAAAGTTTTAGATTTCAAAATTTTAAAGGATGCAAAGTTTGCGATTGAGAAAAAGGTTAAAATGACCCTTGAATATGAAATTAAAAATACAGACCGAACCGTTGGGACGATAATCAGTAATGAAATTTCCAAATTATATGGATCTAAGGGGCTTCCTGAAGACACCCTTAAATTAAATTTTAAAGGATCTGCAGGTCAAAGTTTTGGTGCATTCTCAACAAAAGGGCTAACAATGAAAATTGAAGGAAATACAAATGACTATTTTGGTAAAGGTCTTTCTGGAGCAAAAATTATCGTTAAAATTCCAAAAGCTTCAACTTTAATTTCTAATGAAAATATTATTACTGGTAACGTTGCATTATACGGAGCTACAGCTGGAGAAGCTTATATTAATGGAATAGCTGGAGAAAGATTTTGTGTCAGAAACTCGGGAGCAAGTGCAGTTGTTGAAGGTGTAGGTGACCATGGCTGTGAATATATGACCGGTGGAGTTGTATTAATTTTGGGAGAAACTGGTAGAAACTTTGCTGCTGGAATGAGTGGAGGAATTGCATATGTACACAAAGTTAAAGGCTTTGAAAAGAAAAACTTTAATACCGAAATGATTGAGTTTGAAAAGCCTGATACTCAAGACAAAGATCTAATTCGAAGTTTAATTGAAAATCATTTTAGTTTTACGTCCAGTAAAATAGCTGAATATTTTATTAACAATTGGAAAAAAGAATCAAATAATTTTATTAAAATAATGCCAACAGAGTATAAATTAGCATTAGAAAAAATGGCAAAAGAAAAAATTTCCGAAATAATAAATTAAATGGGAAAATTAAAAGGCTTTATGGAGTATGATCGGTCTGAAGAGACCCATTTCCCTGTTCGCAAAAGAATCAAAAACTATAAAGAATTTACTGTTAAGCCCACTGATGAAAATCTAAAAAAACAAAGTGGTAGATGTATGGATTGTGGGGTTCCATTTTGTCACAGCGGATGTCCCCTTGGAAATTTAATTCCAGACTTTAATGATGCTGTTTATAATAATGAATGGGAAAAGGCAGTTCATATACTTCATTCAACCAATAATTTTCCAGAATTTACTGGACGTTTATGTCCAGCACCCTGTGAAGCTGCTTGTGTACTTGGAATAATAAATCCACCTGTATCGATTGAAATGATTGAAAAATATATTGTTGAAAGAGGTTTTAAAGAAGGTTGGATAAAACCAAAACCACCCCTAAAAAGGACAGGAAAAAAAATTGCAGTAATTGGTTCTGGACCTGCAGGTTTGGCTGCAGCTCAACAGTTGAATAAAGCTGGCCATCATGTTGAAGTTTTTGAAAGAGATAACAAAATTGGTGGTCTTTTAAGATACGGAATACCTGATTTTAAACTTGAAAAACACATAATTGACAGGAGACTTCAATTATTAATCAATGAAGGTATTGTATTCAGAACAAATATTGAGGTTGGTAAAAATTTTTCTATTGAAGAATTAGAGGTTTACGATTCAATCGTTTTGTGCACTGGATCTACCATCAAGCGTGAATTACCAATAAAAGGCTCAAATCTTAATGGAGTTAAACAAGCAATGGATTTTTTAAAATTACAAAATGAAGTAGTTGATGGTATTAACAAAACTTATCACGATTTAAATGCTAATGGTAAAAATGTAATTGTAATTGGTGGAGGTGATACTGGTTCAGATTGTATAGGGACATCTAATAGGCAAGGTGCAATATCAGTCACAAACTTTGAAATTATGCCCAAACCACCAAAAATTAGAGCAAAGGAAAATCCATGGCCATATTGGCCTTTTAAGTTGAAAACAACTTCTTCCCACGAAGAAGGAATTGAACGTCAGTGGAGTATCCTTACTAAAGAATTTATTGGAGATAAAAAAGGTAATGTTAAGAGTTTAAAAACAGTTGAAGTTGAATGGACCAAAAAGAATGGTAATAGATCTGAGCTCTGCGAAGTTGAGGGTTCTGAAAAGATATGGCCTTGTGACCTGGCTCTACTCGCTCTCGGATTCACTGGCCATGAAAATTCAATTGTAGATCAACTTGGACTAAAAACTAACAAAGCCGGTCAAATAATATCCGAGAATTATCAAACGAATATACCTCATATTTTTTCTGCTGGTGACATGAGACGTGGTCAGTCATTAATTGTATGGGCGATTTCTGAGGGAAGAGAAGCGGCATATGAAGTTGATAAATACTTGATGGGGTACTCTAATTTAGAAACTAAGGAAAAAGGTGATCTTCCCTTTGCCAACTAATTTTCTAGTTGAAAAAATTCCAAACAAGACCAAATCTAACAATAAAATCCCTGTAAGGGTATGTTGGTGACGAGTAAAAATCATTTCCTGTAAATGAAGAGTTAAAGTGTTCGACTTTTAAAAAAACTCTAGTCTGTTTAATTTTTGCATTGGCAAAAAAATCAATTAATGGAAACTTACCAATTTTTTTATTTTTTTGGACATGAAAAGAACTTATAGCTGGATTATATTCATTTGCATAAAACTTAGAAAAATACTTCACACTGAATCCAGTTTGAAAAAAAAGCGCACCCTTCAATATTTTGTTTGAATAATAAAAGGTGTTTCTAGTTATGAAGTTAGGTAAATTTAAAAAATCCCCACTTTGATTAACATTTTGGTAGACTAACTTATTATCTAAACCAAATCTTCCAAATTTAAACTCTTTTTCCCATGATCCATAAAAATAATCAAGCTCGGTTTCAATTTGATTGACTTTAGGAATTAAATTGTTCTGATTTTCAAGAGAGAAAAACGTATAATTAGTGATTTTTTTGATATCAAAACCAATATTACCAAAACTTTCTAAATTTATTTTAAAAAATAAATTAGTAGTAAGTTTTTTTTTAACATCTGATTCCCAATTTAATGAACTGTAGTTACTTTGATAAAGCTCATAATATAATCCAGGATGTTTTCTAATAATTGAAAATCCAATGTCATATTTTAATTTTTTCTCTGATGATGTGTTTACTGCAATGAAATCTCCAAGTCTATCCCCAAAAAGATTTTTTGCAAAATCAAACTCAAATTTATGTCCAAATAAATTTTTATTAAGTTTAAATGAAACAGCATTTTCATTTTCATTTATCTTTTTATTAGTTTCAGACATCACATTTACTGAATAATTATAGTTGTAATTTGTATATATTACTTTTATTTTTCCAAGTAAATTTGAATTCAAAAATGTGTAAAATTCGTTTTTTGAAGTTTTAATATTTGTCCTATCGTTTACATTACCAGCACCTTCAATTAAATCTCCATAAAATTCAGATGCATTAGACTGCTCAAAAATATTTTTAAGTGTTTCATATTCAAAATTATGACCTATTGAAATTGAATTATTACTTTTTTTATTGTTTAATAAAAACTCTTGATTAATAAAGTACCTCTTACTCGTGAAGTTATTAGTAGCATTTTCAAATTTTACTGAAAGTTTTGATCGTTCATTAAATAATGGATCATCAGATTCAAAATTTATTATTGATTCATCGTCCAATCCACCATTCTCTTTGTTTTCAAAACTTTGTGTTACATAATGAAATCTTAAATTGTACTTATCATTGGATGAATTATATTTTGTAGTAAACCTAAACTGTTTAGAGCCAGATAATATATTTTGGTAGTTTCCCAAAGATCTTAAGCCTTTAAATGCCAAGGAAAAGTTTAATTTTTCGGATAAATTAGATGTAAAAAAAGCGTCCGTATGCTGACCTTGCTTCATTACAGTTTTAAACAGTAGCTCTGTCAACGGAGTTGGAACTTGGTAATAATAAATTTCACCGCTATTTATGTATGCATGTTTTTTTGAATCAAAGTTCATTTTTGGATATATAGTTAAGTCATCATTTGAATAGGTTAACTCATTGTAGGTTTGACCAATGTTTGAGAACTTTAGTAAATTAAAATTATCTTTTCTCAAGTAATTAAATCTGTGGTGTTTTTTAATTGTTAGAGTAGTATCGAGATAAATAGTGTCATTTTTAATATCAATAATTTGATAAGACTTTATGTCTGGCAAGTTTAAGCTATCATTTTTATTGTCTATTAACTCACTCATGCCCAATATGTCTATGTTTTTGGAATTGGACTGTGAGAACAAGATGCTCAGTGCAGAAAAGTATAAAAACCAAAAAGTTTTAATTTTCATTAATTTACTTTGGGTAAAGTTATATATTTCAAATAACTTATATCGAATGATTTAATTACATGCTTAAAAAATATTTTTCAAAATTAATTGAATGTGGAACTGATGAAGCGGGAAGAGGATGTTTGGCAGGCCCTGTGACCGCTGCTGCAGTAATTTTTCCAAAAGACTATTACAACCCAGATTTAAATGATTCAAAAAAAATTTCAAAAAATAAAAGAAAGATTTTAAGGGAGGAAATTATACAAAACTCCATTGATTATTCAATATGCCATGTTTCAGTTAAAACTATAGATAAGATTAACATTTTTAATGCATCCATTTTAGCTATGAACAGAGCAATCAAAAACTTAAAAGTTATTCCAGAATTCATTTTAGTAGATGGAAAGTTTTTCAAAAGTTCATTAAAAATTCCACACCAGTGTTTCATCAAAGGAGACTCAACTTATTTGAGCATAGCAGCAGCATCGATATTAGCAAAAACATCAAGAGACAATTACATGATAAGACTATCTAAAAAATTCCCTACTTACTATTGGCAACAAAACAAGGGTTATCCAACAAAGGAGCATAAAAATGCAATAAAAAGTAATGGAATTACGATTCATCACAGAAAAAGTTTTAAAATGGACTAATTTAAATTTTTTGTTACTTAAATTTACAAATAATATTTATGAGAGCTAAAAAACTAATCTTACTAATTTTAGTAGTTTCTAGCTGTACTAGATACATTAAAAATGATCTCAAACTAATTGATTTTGTCCCAACAAAACCAGTTTTTATTTTAAAAATAAGTACAATCAACTCACCTAATTTCGAAAAATTCCATAACGGCTTCAATTCCATTGTTAACTATAAACCTGTTTTAAAAAATGAGATGTTTTTTGATAAACCTGTTATAATTAGCTACCATAATATGGGTAAAAATAAAATAGAATCCATACTTATAACAGAAAAATCAAATATTAAAAAATTTCACGCAACTATTGATTCAACAAATTATAACGGATTTGTGATTAAACAAAATACCAGTAATGGTTATACTTTATTTTCAACTGAAAAAAATGGGATATATATCGAATCAAAAAATAAACTTTTAGTTGAAAACTCCCTTAGAAGTTCTACTTATTTAAAAACTGAAAACAAACACAATCTTCTTAAACTTTATAACATTTCTAACTCTGGTATTTCATTATTTACCCAAAATGAATTTTTTGAATTTGTAAATTCTGAAAATTTAAAGGAGATTTTTACAGAAATTGAATCTTTAGACTGGACACAATATGATTTGGATTTAGATAACAAAAAACTTACTCTAAACGGAGTTGGTTTAGTAAATGATTCGATATTTAAAAATATCAATGCATTAAGAAATATTCAACCTAATAAATTTGAATTTAAAAGTATAGTTCCTACAAATTTTAAAAAATTAGAGAGATACTCACACAGTCATGATAATTATAAATCTAATCTCGAAAACTTTTATTCTGCAAAGGAAATTAAAGAAATTAGTGAGGACTCAATATTTTATGATGTAAATGAAATTGGGAATATTTTTTTTGAGAATGATACCGTTTCAGTTTTTGTATTTAAAAATATAAACAGAGTAACTTCAAAAATTCTTGAGACTACCAATTCAATTTTAAAATATCGAGGTTTTGAGATTCATGAACTAGATAATAAAATTTTTCAAACTCAAAACATAAATATTGGTAATAAAAACCAGAACTTTTCAACTTTAATAGAAAACATATTAATAATTTCAAAAGTGAGTTCAACTATAGAAAATATAATACTGAACTATACTAACAAATCAACATTAAAAAATTCTAATAAATTTAACTTCAACTACGAAAAACTTCCTTTATATAGTAATTCTTTCAGAGTTTACAATATGGATTATTTCAATGAAAACTTATATAAAAAGTTAAATGTTGATTATAATAAATTTAATTTTTGGATGCATCATATTCTAATTGAAGATGATATAGTTTATAAAACTCATCTATTGGAAAAATCTCCGGAAGAAATTACTGAATCTGGTCCAAGTATAGTATTCAACTTGAAGTTAAGTGGAGAAGTAACCCTAAAACCAATATGGGCTACTAATTACGTGACCAAGGAACCTGAAATAATAACGCAGGACAATAAACACAACCTTTATCTCATCAATAAAGATGGTAACATTATTTGGAGAAAAAAATTAGATAGCAAAATTGTAGGCAAAGTAGTTCAAGTTGATCTATATAAAAACGGTCGCCTGCAATATGCTTTTGTTACTGAGGACAGCTTCATTATTCTCGATAAAAATGGAAACATCGTAAAAAATATCAAACACAAAAAAAGAGAAAAAACTATTGGACTATCAGTATTCGACTATGATAAAAACAAAAACTATCGGTTTCTTATTTGCTATGAAAATGATATTAAGATGTTAGATTCAAACATGAAAAAAGTTGGAGGGTTCAGCACTAAAAATATAAAGAGCGAAATGACATCACTTCCAAAACATTTCAGAATTGGATCAAAGGATTTTTTGATAATTAATACTAAAAATAAAATATTGATTCTTGATAGGAGAGGTAATATTAGAATAGATGTAAATGATGAATTAAAATCACCGACTAGTGAAATATACATAAATCAAAACTCTTTTGTTTTTATGAATGACAATAATCTAGTTCAAATTAATTTAAATGGCTCAACTAAAATAAGCCCTCTTCCTCTTGAAACAAACTACAGTCTTGTCAGTAGTCAAAATAAATTAATATATATGACTGAAAACATAATAACAATTAATGATCAAAACTTTGAATTAAAATTTGGAAATTACACCAATCCACAATTATTTTTTGATGAATTTGTATCCATAACTGAATTAGATCTTAATAGGATTTTCATATTAAAAGCCGATGGAAGTTCATTTGATAATTTTCCGATTTACGGGAGCAGCTCGATTGATGTTTTTGTGGAAAAAAACAAAAATAAATTGTTAGTTTCTGTTGGTGAAGAAAATGAAATTTTAGTGTATTCAATCAACTAAATTTGCTGAAAAAACATCTAAAAAATTTTCAATAATTTTTCCTTTTACATCATCAAGTTTAATTTTTTTTCCACATTCATTTGAAATCGAAGTTATCGATTTATTCTTGATTCCACATGGTATTATATTTTCAAAAAAACTAAGATCTGTATTTACATTCAGAGCCAAACCATGCATGGTTACCCATCTACTTGCCTTAACACCCAAAGCACATATTTTCTTTTCTATTTTTTTGGATTTAATCCAAACACCTGTTTCATTTTTACTTCTTTCTCCATCAATTTTATAAGATTTTAATGTTTGAATAATGACTTCTTCCAGAGATCTCAAGTATTTGTTCAAATCAGTAAAAAAATTATCAAGATCTAGTATTGGGTAACAAACTATCTGACCAGGACCATGAAAAGTAATATCACCTCCCCTATTGGTTTTGATAAATTGTATTTTTTTATTTTTTAGTTCATCTTTGGATATTAGTAAATTTGAGTGCTTTCCACTTTTACCTAGAGTGTACACATTAAGGTGTTCAACAAAAATTAAATGATTCGAAGTCAATTTTTTTACTTTATTTTTTCTATTTGAAATTTTAATATCAATGATCTTATTAAATAAGTTCAATTGATATTTATATGCTTCGTTATATCCAAGAAGACCTAAATCATGAATTTGTATATTTTTATTCATAACTATATTACTCTATAAAACTAAATAAAAAGATTTTTAATCATCTAAATGATATAAAAAATTATTTTTTGGTGGTATAAAATATTAAACATCATAAAATTTAAATTGAATTAAACTTATTCACATTGAATCTAAGTTTCTATTGATTATATTTGAATAAAAAAATGCTTTCAGAGCAAGAAAAAATTAGAAGAGATAAACTTTTGAAACTTGTTGAATATGGAATCAATCCATATCCTGCTAATTCCTTCGAAACAACAACAAATTCAGATAAAATTAAATCCGATTATAAGGAGAATAGGTCCGTAAAAATTGCTGGACGTTTGATGTCAAGGAGAATTCAAGGTAAGGCAAGTTTTGCCGAGCTTCAAGACGATAAGGGAAAAATTCAATTATATTTCAATAGGGACGAAATTTGTACAGGTGATGACAAATCTATGTACAATGAAGTGTATAAAAAACTTTTGGATATTGGAGATATCATTGGAATTGATGGCTCTCTTTTCACAACCAAAGTAGGCGAAAAAACAATACTTGTTAAAAAATTCTCACTTCTCAGTAAATGTTTAAAACCTCTACCACTTCCCAAAACAGATTCAGATGGTAAAATATTTGACAACTTTAATGACCCTGAATCTAGATATAGGCAACGCTACGTAGATCTGGTTGTAAATAAGTCTGTAAAAGATACATTTATAAAAAGGACACTAATAATTGACCAAATAAGACGTTTTTTAAACGATAAAGAATATATTGAAGTGGAGACTCCAATATTACAACCAATTCCTGGAGGTGCATTGGCAAGGCCTTTTACAACACATCACAACGCTTTGAATATTCCACTGTATTTGAGAATTGCTAATGAATTATACTTAAAAAGATTAATAGTTGGTGGATTTAAAGGAGTTTATGAATTTGCAAAAGCATTTAGAAATGAAGGAATGGATAGGACTCATAATCCTGAGTTCACTATGATTGAACTTTATGTCGCATATAAAGATTATTACTGGATGATGGAAATGACTGAAAAACTTTTAGAGGAACTATCATTGACCATAAACAAATCAACTATTCTCAACTATGATGGAAATGAAATTGATTTAAAAGCACCTTATAAACGTATAAGTATTTTAGACTCCATTAAAGAACATACTGGAATAGACGTTTCAAGTTTTGATGAAAAAAAGATGTTTGATACAGCTAAAATATTAGGAATTGAAGTGGACAATAGCATGGGCTATGGAAAACTGGTTGATGAAATTTTTAGTGAAAAATGTGAACAACACTACATACAACCTACATTCATAATTGATTACCCCAAAGAAATGAGTCCTTTAACCAAAGAGCATAGAGATAATCCAAAACTCACTGAAAGATTCGAACTTTTCATTAATGGAAAAGAGATTGCAAATGCATATTCTGAACTAAATGATCCAATTGATCAAATGTTAAGATTCAAAGATCAGCTTAAACTGAGTGAAAAAGGGGACGAGGAAGCTATGTATATAGATAAAGACTTTGTTAAGGCTTTGGAATACGGAATGCCTCCTACATCTGGAATTGGTATTGGAATCGACAGATTGGTAATGCTTTTTACTAATAATAAATCTATTCAAGAAGTTATATTTTTTCCACAAATGAGGCCTGAAGCAAAGCAAGCTGTTTCTAAAAGATCAGATTTTTTAAATCTAGGAATCGCTGAAAATTGGGTTGATATTGTAATGGAAATATATCCAAGTATAGAAAAATTATATTCAAATAAAAGTACTCAAATACATCAAAAATTAAATGGATTTCGAAAGAAAAATAAATTAGAAATAGATGCATTACAAATCATTGAAGTTGAAAAATGGTTTAATCCAAAATCTTAATATATTTAGTTGATAATCAGTATTTTTAATTAAATATTTTTAATCATGAAAAAGAAATCTAAATTTTTATTTCTCACCCTTTTATGTTCCCTAATTTTTAGTAATTCATCTAATTCTCAGACTAAAGAGGATTTAATTGAGGCTATCAAAGAAGCAAATCAAGATGATTCAAATGAGAAGTTAAAAGACTACAATGAAATAATTGACAAAACAACCATTACAGATCAAGGTTTGTTTGATGTACATAGAGTTGAAGATAAATATTACTTTGAAATCAATGATAGCTTGATTAATAGAGAGTTTCTGATGGTGACAAGAATTGTAAAAATGGCTACAGAAATTCCTTTGTCAAGACATAAAATGAGTGAACAAGTTTTAAGGTGGGAAAAGTTTAACAATAAAATTTTATTAAGAGAAGCCTCCTACTCTACTTATGCATCTGACTCGCTTCCAATAAAGGAAGCTGTATCAAACTCTAACTTTGAACCAATCCTAGCTAGTTTTAAAATTCAATCAAGGAACGAATTAAAAAAATCAATATTGATTGACGTAACTGAACTTTTTGAAAAAGACATTAAATCTTTTGGATTTCCTGAATCATCCAGAAAAACATACAAACTTTCTAGTTTAGATTCAAAACTATCTTTTATTGAATCTATCAAAAGTTTTCCATTAAATATTGAGGCAAAACATATCAAAACTTATAGATCATCAAATACTAAAAACGGACAAATTTCTATGGTACTTAATAATTCCATGATCTTACTTTCTAAAAAACCTATGAAAAGGAGATATTTTGACGAAAGAGTTGGTTGGTTTACCACAAGTCAAATTGATTATGGAATTGATAATCAGGAAGCTGAGACAGTAAAATATTTAGATCGTTGGAGACTTGAAGTTCGTAAAGAGGATATTGAAAAGTTTAAAAATGGGGAGTTAGTTGAACCAAAAAAACCAATTATTTACTACATAGATCGTGGAACCCCTGATAAGTGGAAAAAATATATAAAACAAGGTATTGAAGATTGGCAAGCTGCCTTTGAGGAAGCTGGATTTAAGAATGCAATTATAGCAAAAGACCCACCTTCTGCTGAGGATGATCCAGACTGGAGCCCAGAAGATGTAAGATACTCTGTAGTAAGGTATCTTGCTTCCCCTACACTTAATGCAAATGGACCACACGTTAGTGATCCTAGATCAGGAGAAATAATCGAGTCTGATATAAATTGGTATCATAATGTTATGAAACTTTTACGAAATTGGTATTTTGTTCAAACTGCAGCTGTTAATCCTGAAGCGAGATCAACTGAATTTAAAAATGAAGTTATGGGTAAGTTAATAAGATTTGTTTCTGCCCACGAAGTTGGTCATACAATTGGATTACCCCACAACATGGGAAGTAGTAGTGCTATTCCTGTCGATTCATTAAGGTCTGAATCATTCACAAAAAAATTTGGTACTGCACCCTCAGTAATGGATTATGCTAGATTTAATTATGTTGCCCAACCTGAAGATAAAAATGTTGTTTTGTCTCCCTCTGAATGGGAAAGTCCAAATATTGGTGTTTACGATAAATATTCCGTAATGTGGGGTTATAAACCCATATTTGATGTCACTGAGGAGGAAGAAAAAGAAATTTTAAAAAGTTGGATCGTTGAAAAAGAAGATGATTTAATGTATCGGTTTGGTAGCTCTGGAATTGACCCAAGTTCTCAAACTGAAGATCTTGGAGATGATGCAATCAAAGCAAGCGAATATGGAATTAAAAACTTGAAAAGAATAATACCAAAGTTAATTGAATGGACAACCAAAGATGGTGAAACTTATGATGAACTTGATTATATGTACGGTCAAGTCTTGAATCAGTTTAGAAGGTACATGGGACATGTTACTAATAATGTAGGTGGTGTATATCAGTATTATAAAACCGCAGATCAAGAAGGTCCGGTGTACTCACATGTAGATAAAAATTTTCAAAAAGACTGTGTTAATTTTCTAAATCAAAATTTATTCGAAACCCCGTATTGGATGATTGATAAAAATATCATTAATAAAATCGAATTTGCTGGAACTTTAAACAGAATAAGATCATTACAATCGAGTTATTTAAATAGACTTTTGGATTTTGGAAGAATTGCAAGAATGATCGAAAACGAAGTTTTAAATGGCAATAAAGCATATACATATGTTAACATGATGGATGATTTAAGAAAAGGAATATGGAAAGAGGTTTATGAATCCAAACCAATCGACACATTTAGACGAAATCTTCAACTTGCTTACATTGAAAGAATTGAGCATTTACTAAACGAAGATCAAGATTATATTTCTCCTAGTTATAGAAGCTATATAACTCCAATAAAAGTTAGTCAATCAGACGTAAGATCAGTAGCATCGAGTCAACTGTTTAAAATTGAGAAAGATTTAAAAAAATACTTAAAAAAGAACAAAGATCATATGAGCAAAATTCATACTCAAAATTTGATATTAAAAATTGGGAAAATTCTAGATCTTAATCAAATCTAAATATTCTTTGAAATTTTTTCGAAAGCTCTCAATGTATAATCAATGTCCCCGTA
>Ga0209036_1000215_pt1 | contig 24147 bp, 24 predicted proteins | sample MarorgKNORR_S2LV_3_FD_188222 | JGI IMG/M metagenome (GOLD analysis project Ga0209036, IMG submission 188222) | Marine microbial communities from the Southern Atlantic Ocean, analyzing organic carbon cycling - DCM_A/KNORR_S2/LV (SPAdes) (version 2) | ecosystem: Environmental > Aquatic > Marine >... | reverse complement strand
AAATAAAAATATGCCAAACAAGTATTTAATTGGATATCTGCCGATAAATATTAATGTAATTGTCATTACAAAAATCATCAAAGCAGTAGATAAATTTGATGGAAGTATCAACAAAACAATCATTATTGATGGAATCCAAAGGGGTAAAATTGAATCTTTGAATTTAATCTCTTTGTCAGAATTTTTCGAGAGATAAAATGATGTATAAACCATTAAAATTACTATGGCTAGAGACGATGGCTGGAAAGATAAGCCAATAAATGGTAATTTAAACCATCTGCTAGCGTTAGCTCCATCAATTATTGTCCCTTGCATGGATGTAAAAATTAGTATTATAATTATAATTGGCATTCCAATTATTGATAATCCCTTAAAATATCTGTAAGGAATAAGGTGTGTAAAAAACATTATTAAAAAGCCAACAAAAACTATAGAAACATGTTTAATTAAGCTAGAAAATATAAGGTCATTTCCAAAGTTTGAACTTGCACTATAAATTGGTAAAAAAGAAAATACCGCTAATAACGATACAACTATCCAAATAATTTTATCCCCTTTTATTTTATCGGCAATATTTTTCATCATAATTTTCTAACACATTCTTTAAACTGATTTCCTCTATCTTCATAGTTTTCAAATAAATCAAAACTTGAACAAGCTGGAGACAAGAGCACATTATCTCCAGTATTTGCTAGTTTATAAGAATAACTAACAGCATCCATCATTGATGTAGTTTCAAAAATTGATTCGGTTAATGATGAGAATTTTTCTATAATTTTTTTATTATCAACTCCAATGCAAACTATTGCCTTTACTTTTTGTCTGACAAGTGAAAATAGTTGATCATAATCATTTCCTTTATCGATTCCACCAACAATCCATATTGTAGGGCTTTTCATTGTGTCAAGTGCATAATAAACAGCATTTACATTAGTTGCTTTCGAGTCGTTGATATATTTTACCTTTTGAATTGTTAGTACATGCTCCATTCGGTGGTTAATTGACTGGAAATTACTTAAGGATTCTTTTATAACATTGTTTTCGATATTAAGTAATTGAGCAACAGTTGCCGCAGCCATGCTGTTTTTAGTATTATGTTTTCCTTTAAGAGATAAATCATCTATTGATATCATGAGCTTGTTATTTTTGAAAGTTGAATGAATTTTATTTTTTTCCAGGTACATATGGAAATCCGATTTAGATTTATTAAATGAAATACTAATTTTTTTTGAATTAATTTCTCTTATTTTTAATTCTCTCTTTATGACTTTGTCATCTAAATCATAGACAAAGAAATCTGTAATTAATTGATTTTTAATTATATTAAATTTTGAGTTGATGTAATTTTGAAAATTGTAGTTGTACCTCTCTAAATGGTCTTTTGTGATATTTGTTATTACGGCTATTTTTGGTTTAAATTTAAAAATGTGATCTAGCTGAAAACTACTTATTTCAAGAACTATGTAATCAAAACTTTTGACAGCAACCAAAAAAGAGAAGCTGTTTCCAATATTTCCAGCAACACCAACATTTAACTTCGCAAACTTTAATGTTTCGTAAATTAAACTCGTTGTTGTTGTTTTACCATTGGAGCCCGTAACGGCAATAATTTTTGCATTTGTAAATCTGAAAGCAAATTCGATTTCTGAAATAATAGGGATTTTTTTCCTATTGATTTCTTTAATGATTTCTAAATTATTTGGTATTCCAGGGCTTTTTATAATTTCTTTAGCCTCCAGAATTAAATCGATAGAGTGTAAACCTTCCTCAAAATCTATGTTATTTTGAATTAATATTTCTCTATGTTTAGGTTTGATTATTTTTTTTTCTGACAAAAAAACATCAATACCATTTCGAAAAGCCAAGTATGCCGCACCTACTCCACTTTCACCACCACCCAGAACGACTAACCTATTTCCCATTTACCTAATTTTTAAAGTGATAATTGAAAGAATAGCAAGAAGAATTCCAATTATCCAAAATCTAACTACAATTTTACTTTCATGTATTCCTTTTTTTTGAAAGTGGTGGTGAATTGGTGACATCAAAAAAATTCGTTCACCAACTCCTGTTTTTTTTCTTGTGTATTTAAAATATCCTACTTGAAAAATTACTGAGAGAACCTCTATTAAAAATATCCCACAAATCAACGGAAGAAGCAACTCTTTTCGAACTATAATGGCGATTACAGCAATAATTCCACCTATAGTTAGACTACCAGTATCTCCCATAAAAACTTGGGCTGGATATGAATTATACCATAAAAATCCAATCATTCCCCCTACAAATGATGAAATAAAAACAACAATTTCACTCACATTCGGTATATACATTACATCTAAATAGTTAGAAAAAATAATATTTCCAGAAACCCAAGCAAAAACACCTAATGTCAATGAAATTATTACTGATGAACCAATTGCCAACCCATCTATACCGTCAGTCAAATTTGCACCATTAGAAACGGCAGAAATTATTAATATTACAAACAGAATAAAAATTATGTAGCTGTATTTTGAAGACTTTTCTTGATCGGTCCAAAAAATTAAATCTGAATAGTCAAACTCATTATTTTTTAAAAAAGGGACTGTGGTTTTGGTTGATTTATATTGAACACTATAATCAGCTTCAGGTTTATTTTCTTTAATTGTAACATCGGGATGAAAAAATAGTATTAGTCCGACAATTAACCCTAAAATAATTTGTCCGATTATTTTAAATTTTCCTTTTAGTCCATCTTTTCTTTTTTTAAAAATTTTTATATAATCATCTAAAAAACCGATAAAACCAAGCCAAATTGTAGTAAAAATCAAAATAGTTACATAAATATTCGTAAAATTTGAGACAAGAAAAACAGGTAATATTGTTGAAATTATAATTATAATCCCTCCCATGGTTGGAGTCCCTCTCTTTTCCATTTGACCTTTTAAGCCCAAATCTCTAATTGTTTCACCAATTTGTTTTTTTCTTAAATAACTAATGATTTTATAACCAAATTTTATAGAAATAAAAAGTGAAAAAATAAATGCCAAAGCAGATCTAAATGATAAATATTGAAAAAGACCTGCACCCGGAATTTGAAATTTTGATTCAAGATATTGGAATAAAAAATAAAGCATAATTAAGTTGTTTTATTTAAAGTTTTTTCTAAAATTTTTTTATCATCAAACTCAATTCGATTATCCCCAAAAACTTGAAATTTCTCATGTCCTTTGCCTGCTACTAGAATTACGTCATTTTTTCCATTTATATTACATGCAAATTCTATTGCACTTTTACGATCAACAATATTGTTCACTTTAAAAAGATCTTTTCGATCAACACCTTTAATCATTTGATTAATAATTTGATCGGGGTCTTCAGATCTGGGATTATCCGATGTGAATACCACAAAATCACTCAATGACGCAACGATATTTCCCATGATTGGTCTTTTTTTAACATCTCTATCTCCTCCACACCCAATTACAGTTATCAATGAATTTTTTCTTTTAATTTCGTTTAATGTTATTAAAACTTTTTCAATCGAATCAGGGCTGTGAGCGTAATCAATTATACCAACTTGATTTTGAGCATTATTAGATACTCTTTCAAAACGTCCTTCTACATTGTTTAACAAACTAATTTTGTTTAATGTTTCCTCAATATCAAAATCTAATGATTGAGCTAATGAAAATGTTGCTAAAATATTGTAAGCATTAAATTCGCCGATTAGATTAGTCCAAATCTCTTTATCATTAATTTTTAACTTCATGCCATTTATATCTTTCTCCAAAATTTTTAAAGAAAAATTTGAACTTGTTTTCAATGAATAACTGTAAATTTTAGAATCGCAATTTTGGATAATATAATTACCATGTTTATCATCGTTATTAACAATGGCTATTGAATTGTGATTGAGAAAATCAAAAAATTCTTTTTTAGCATCTCTATATTTGCTGAAATTAATATGGTAATCCAAATGGTCGTGTGTAAGATTTGTAAATACACCAACATTATAATTCAAACCAAAAATTCTTTTTTGATCAATCGCATGAGATGAAACTTCCATGAAACAATACTCAACACCAATCTCAACCATTTGAAAAAGTTTTTTATTCAGACTAATTGGATCAGGAGTTGTTAAATTAGATTTATATTCTTTGTCTTGAATTACAATTTTATTAGTTGAAATTAAACCTACTTTTTTGTTCAAAAGCTTGAACAATTGAAACATCAAAGTTGCAGTTGTAGTTTTTCCATTCGTTCCTGTGATCCCTATAAGATTTAGTTTACTTGATGGATTTTCATAAAAATTTGATGATACTAAAGCCAATGATTGCCTACAGTCTTTTACTTGAACAAAGGTTACACCATTATCAATTTTTTGTGGTACAGATTCGCAAATAATAGCTTTAGCACCGTTTTCTATGGCATTAATTATGAATTTATTACCATCTTCATTATAACCATTTATTGCAATAAAAAGATTATCATTTGATATCTTCCTAGAATCAAACTCGATTTTTTTTATATCAATATTTGTATTTCCAGTAACAGAAACTAAGTTTAAACCATATAAAATATCTTTAAGCAATTTCATGAAAGCTCAATTATAATTTTTTTGTTTTTGGTTAATTGCTCTACTTTGTAATCTTTAACGATTAATCCCTCTCCAATATGCTCAACACTATAACCCAAGTTTTCTAAAATTGGTAAAATCTCGAAAAAATTTTTACCCTTTATTTTTTTAAAATCACTTTCAATGATATTAATTGGAACTGAATTGAATTCGTTTTGAGTATTTTTTAACTGATTCCATTTTACAATATTTTTAAGCTGCGGAATAGAAGAAAAGATTTTATCAGAAATAGTTTTAAAAACAGGTGCTGCAACTATGTTTCCGTAATACCCCTTTTTTTTATCTGGTTTATGAATGACAACTATACATGAGTACTTTGGTTTATCAGCAGGAAAATAGCCTACAAATGTCGAAATGTATTGAACATTGTTTGTGTTATAATCTACTTGACACGTACCTGTTTTTCCAGCAATTTTATATTTATCGGTCTTAATATTATATGCCGTTCCACCATTTTCATTAACTACTCCTTCTAACATATCTTTTAAGTAAGCTAGCGTTTCTTTTGAGCAGATTGATGGGTTTAAGACAATCTTATCGACACCATTTGTCTTAACAAAAAGTGGCTTTAGTAGCTCTCCATTATTTGCAATTGCATTATAATAAGATAATATCTGAATTGGTGTTAGCGAAACGCCATATCCATATGCCATCCATGGAAGTGATAAACCATTCCAGTTTTTATCTTCAGGATGAGGAATTTTGGGTTTTCCCTCCCCCATTATAGATATACCTAAAGTTTGATTTAAACCCATATTGAATAATCTTTCAGAAAATTTTTCTGGGTGTTCAGAATAACCACTTGTTATTATATCAACAATTCCTGTATTTGAAGAAAACTTAAATACCTCTCGGGCAGAAATTTTGCCATAACCACCCTCTTTAGAATCCCTTACTTTATCTCCGTAAAAAATTAGCTCTCCATTTTTTGTGTCTACTAATGTTGAAGGATGTATGATTCCATCCTCTAAAGCCGCCATCATTGACATTAACTTAAAAGTTGAACCGGGTTCATGTGATTCTCCCACAGCATAATTTAATCTTTCGTAATATTTTCCTTCGCTTGTTCTTGCAAGATTTGAGATGGCTTTAATTGCACCTGTTTCAGTTTCCATTATAACAACTGAACCATGATCTGCTTCAAAATTTTCTAATTGTTTTAATAATGAGTGATGTGCAATATCCTGCATCTCAATATTAATATTAGTGTAAATATTTTTTCCAGGTTTTGGTTGAATTTGGCTTGAATTCGTCAATGGTCTCCATTTACCATTTGAAATTTTTTGCATTAGCTGTGAACCGTCTTTTCCTCTCAAAATTTCTCCAAAAGCATGTTCTAAACCAACACCGTAGTAGTTGTTTTCCTGATTTTTTTTCTCATATCCAATTGTTCTTTCTGCAATTTTATTTAATGGATATTGTCTAGAAATATTTTTCTCAATGATTAATCCTCCTTTTATTCCACCTAATTGAAAAAGTGGCATTTTTTTTATTTCATTAAGCTTATTTAAGGATATATCCTTAACAACTAAATGATATCTTTTGTTTAGTTTTTTGGCCTCAATCAATGAGTTTTTATATTTCTCTTTATGTTCGCCTAGTAACTTTGATAGTTCGTATGATAAACGATCAATATTTTTTAAAAAAATTTTTTCTTTAACCGTAACAGCATCAAAATAAATATCATAACTAGTGGTAGAAAAAGCAAGAACACTTCCATCATCAGAATAAATGTTTCCTCTTTTTGGGACTATATTAAAATTTTGAATAGACTTTTCTTTTGCTAAGGATCTATACTTATCTCCTTTTATGTATTGTATATCAAAGATTTTATATGCAATACAGCCACCAAAAATAATTAGAAGAAACGTTACAAAATACAGTCTGTATAAAAATTGTTTTTGATTTGTATTCATTAGTCTACTAATATTTTTTTGGGTGGTATATTATAACTTTTCAACCCTATTTTTTTCATTTCAGATATTACATTGGAATGCATTTTTAATTCCATTACTTTTTTTCTATTCTCCACATACTTACTTTCTAAATAAGAAATCTCATTTTCTAAATCACTTATCTTAATTATTTTTTTGTCAACCAGGTGAGATGAAAAAATCATCACAATTGCCATAATGAACAGATAAACAACAAGCTTCCAATTTTTGAAAATGTTCTTTTCAATAAGAAAGTTTCCAAGCAATATTTTATTAATTAAACTCATAATTTTATAGCAGCCCTTAATTTTGCACTTCTTGACCTATGATTTGATTTAATCTCCTCCTCACTGGGACTCTTGAATTTAAAATCTATCTTAAATTTTAAATTCGTATTACCAAAACAATCCTTTTCTGGTTCTTTCTCAAATGATCCATTCTTAAAAAATCTCTTAACCAACCTGTCCTCAACTGAGTGATAAGTTATAAATACTACCCTTCCATTTTTATTTAATACGTTGGGTAATTCATACAATACTTGTTTTAAAGAATCAATCTCATTATTTACTTCAATCCTGAGCGCTTGGTATACTTTTGCTAAAAATTTATTTTCAAATCTTTTAACTGAAATAGATTTTAAAATTGAATTGAGTTCTTTAGTAGTTGATATCCTGGATTTTTTTCTATTATCAATTATAGTTTTAGCTATTTTTCTAGAGTTTTTTAAATTTGAATATTTGAAAAAAATATCAGACAGTTTTTGTTCTGAGTAATTATTTAAAACATCCTCAGCTTTAAATTTTATGTTCTGATTCATTCTCATGTCTAAATTTGAATCAAATCTTGTTGCAAAACCCCTTAGAGGGGTATCCAGCTGATGAGATGAAACTCCTAAGTCACCCAATATTCCGTCTACAAAATCACAATTATGATATTTTAAATTTTGTTTTAGGTATCTAAAATTTTGATTAATAAAGAATAATCTTTTGTCATGGATTTTATTTTTTGATGCGTCAGAATCTTGATCAAAAGCGAATAATTTACCGTTTTTACCTAAACTCCGTAAAATTTCTTTTGAGTGACCTCCCCCCCCATAGGTAAGATCTACATAAATTCCGTTTTGTTTTATTTTTAAAGATTCTATTGCCTCTTTTAACATGACTGGTTTATGAAACATTGTAATTTGTATTTCCCATAACTTCCTCGGATAACTCTGCGAAATTTATATCTGGATTATTGATTGCTTTCTCATAACTATTAGCATCCCAAATCTCTATTACATTAATTGCTGATGTCAATACCAGTTCATTTTTAATAAAGTAAGTAGTTAATAAATCTTTTGGAATCAATATTCTACCACTTGAGTCTAGTTCAACAATTCTGACACCTGCAGTATACATTCTAATAAAATCATTATTTTTTTTTACAAACCTATTTAGAGAATTAACTTTTTTCATAGTTATTTCCCATTGAGAATAAGGATGGAGTTCTAAACAATTATGAAAAACAGATCTTTTAAGAATAAAGGAAAAATTTACACAATCACCTAATTGTTTTTTTAGTGCTTTAGGCAACATTAATCTACCCTTCACATCAACTTTACAATTATATGTTCCTATTAGATTATTCATTTATATTCGAGATACTCTCAAATATATTGAAATTTTACCACTTTTTACCACTTTTTACCACATTGTTAATAATTTTATTATTTTAACAATTTATTTTCATAATAGTCTGTATACCAAGTGATTAAATTAATCCAATGGTGTTTTAATATAGTTGCTATATAAACTTATTAGTATATTTGTTACATGAAAATAAAACATGTTGAAAATTCTGGTTATAAGTACTTAACTTCAGGAAACGGTAGCCCGGTCATAATTCTTCATGGTTTAATGGGTGGATTAGGGAATTTCGAAGGTTTTATATCTCATTTTCCAAGAATTGGTTTTCAAATTTTTATGCCTGAGCTTCCCATTTATAGCGCATCATTATTAAATACTAATGTTAAATTTTTTGCAGAATATATCAATAAATTTATTAAGCTTCTAAGTATAAAAAAAGCAATCTTAGTTGGAAATTCTCTAGGTGGTCATGTTGCTTTACTTCATTCAAAACTATATCCAAACTCAACAAAAGCTCTTGTTCTTACTGGAAGTTCTGGGCTTTATGAAAATTCAATGGGGGATACCTATCCCAAAAGAGGAGACTATAATTTTATAAAGAAAAAAACACAAAATGTATTTTATTCTCCTAAAATTGCTACAAAAAAAATTGTGGACGAAGTTTTTGAATCTGTAAATAATAGACAAAAAGTTATTAAAATATTAGCAATGGCAAAAAGTGCTATTAGACACAACATGGCAAAAGATCTTCCCAAGATTAATATTCCAGTTGCTTTGGTTTGGGGAAAAAATGATTTGGTAACTCCTCCAGTTGTCGCCGAAGAATTTGATGAACTATTACCTAACTCTAATTTATTTTGGATTAATGAATGTGGACATGCTCCAATGATGGAACATCCAAAGAAGTTCAATAAAATTGTAGAAAAATGGTTCTTAAAAAATAATTTTTGATAAAGTTGAAGATTAAATCATCTATATTTTACAAAAGCAGTTCAAACCCTGACGAGTTACCCCAAACAAACAAACCAGAAATTGCATTTATTGGAAGATCGAATGTTGGTAAATCGTCACTAATAAATATGCTTGTACAAAAAAAAAATTTAGCTAAAACATCAGGAAAACCCGGTAAAACCCAGCTAATAAATCACTTTCTTATTGACAACAAATGGTTCTTGATTGACCTTCCAGGTTACGGTTACACCAATCTATCGAAATCTGCTAAATCTAAAATTACTTCAGTTATAAATGATTTTTTTATTCAAAATAAAAAACTGGTTTTAACATTTCTTTTGATAGACATTAGGCATGAACCTTTAAAAATTGATTTAGAATTTATGATGTGGTTAAAAGGTTTAAAAGTTAAATTTGTTTTGATTTTTACAAAATCAGATAAAATCAATCATAAATTTTGTGAAGAAAAAGTCAAATTTTATCTAGAAAAGCTACAAATAAAAATTAAACCTAAAGCTCTAATCTCATCTTCTTTCTCAAAATTCGGAAGAGAAGAAATATTAAGAGAGATCGGAAAAGAAATTCAATTTGGAGGAGACTGAAGATTCAAATTTTCAGAAAAATAATTACAAAACTGTTTAAAAGCATCAGTCATTTTTTCGTTTTGAGTTGCTTTGTAAAAAGTCTCACTCATACTTACTAAAGTTTGATGAATAAAAACATTCATTTGATCAACTGGCATGTCTTTTGTCCACAAGTCAATTTTCAAGGTCTCTTGTTTCTCATGATTCCAAACTGATAAAAAACTTGCTTTTGAATCTTGATTAACAATACCGCCATCTGGTGCAGACCATTTAATTTTTTCAGGAACTTTATTTTCGTCCAATGTAATTTCAAAACTTATTTTACTCTTTTTCATTTTTTTGGCTTATATTTTGATTTACTAAATATTTTATAAAAATCGTCTTGCAATAATTGTCCAATTTCAACATTATTGTTTTTCATATAAGAATCTACAATTCTATATCCCAACCATTTTCCAATACTTCCAGGTGAAAACTTATCAATTTCTAAATTAAATTTTGAAAAGGGTGAAAATGTGATAAATCTCGATTTTAATTCATTTCCAGAATTGAAAAGAAAATCATTTTCAACAAAATATCCCCAAATATAACTCTCATTTTCTTGTGCCCAATTAATTTTTTGTAAAGATGAATGAAATTTTATATGATCTTCATTGTATGGTGAAAACAAGTCAGTTAAATAAATAATTTTACCATGGTAAATCATTTCAGCTATCAAAGATCTATCATTAGGTCGAGAAACCAATTTTTGAGATATTTTTTCACTGACATCATTAGATATATATTTTTTGGTCATATTGTAAGCGATATATTCAGGAATTTCAGGGTAATAGTCAAAACCTAAATATTGATCTAAAGAAATTAAAAGAAGTGAGTCGTTATAAATTATTCGATTTTCATATTGATCTTGTGAGTTTAAGGTAACTACTTTTGGATTCTTGAATTTTGGAAAAAAACTGTTTACTAACCCAAATGTTATTGAAATTTGTTCTTGAATTTCTTCCATTTTGTCAAAAACCTCTAATGTTTTTTTATAAGTTGATATTCTGGTACTATCTATCAGAAAAGATTCCCAAACATCTAAAGAAGAGTTACTTGGAAATAAGTAAGGGTATTTTTTAATCACTTTATAAAGATTTTTTTTTTCAGATTCATAAAACTCTTTTTCAAATCTGTTAATATCAATTAATTGATCAGATTGAGATTTACATCCAAAAAAAATAATAGAAATTAAAATAAAAGTTGCATAATATTTGTTGTAGTAAAACATAAACTTATTAATTTTGAATTTTCAATTCTAATGTTACAAAAGTACCATATAAAACCTCAAATTCTCAAAAAACATTATGAACTCTAAAGAAATTGTAACCCAAATTGTTCAATGGCTTATCAATTACAGTAATAAGTCCAAAACCTGTGGATATGTAGTTGGAGTTTCAGGAGGGATTGATTCTGCCCTAACATCAACCTTGTGTGCTATGACTGGTTTACCCACATTATGTGTAGATATGCCTATTTCTCAAAATAAGAATGAACAAAAAAGAGGACTCGATCACATCAAATGGCTTAAAATCAAACACAATAATGTTAAAAGTGTGACAATTGATCTTTCCAAAACATTTGAATCTTTTAAAAACTCCGTAGAAAAAAAATGTGATAAAAATTTATTAGCACTAGCTAACAGCAGATCAAGATTAAGAATGGGGACACTTTATTACTTTTCCACAATTAATAATTATTTGGTCGTAGGAACTGGAAATAAAGTTGAAGATTTTGGAATTGGCTTTTATACAAAGTATGGTGATGGAGGCGTAGATATAAGTCCAATTGCAGATTTATACAAAACTGAAATTTTTGAAATCAGCTCTCATTTAGGAATAAATAATGATATATTAAATGCAAAACCTACTGACGGTTTATGGGATGATGGTAGAACGGACGAAGATCAGATTGGAGCAACTTATAAAGAGTTAGAGTGGGCAATGAAACAGAAAGATAATGGTAAAATTTCAACTGATTTTAAAAACAGACAAAAAGAAGTATTTCTGATTCTTGAAAAGTTTAATAATGCAAATCTTCATAAAATTAATCCAATTCCTATTTTCTTGGTTTCGGAAAAATTAAGATAAAACTCGATTTAACTTTTTTGCTAAAAGTGATTTTAATTTATAATAATCACTAATTTCTTCCATAACAATTTTATTTTCATCTGAATCAGGTCTTATGTTTTCTTGTAACTCCTTAACTTTTTTATCGATCAAATAAGTTCTGAGACTTAGTATTGTTTCAGAGACTAACTGGGGAATACTATTTATTTTCTGTTTAACGTGTATGCTTTTCACCATCCAATCGTGTAATTGATACTTGTCTTCACTCATGAGAATTGTAGTAGCGTAGTCCGATAGTCCTGAGTCAAGAGAATTTAGAAAAAGTTCCGTTTTAAACTCATCCTTCTTTTGAAACTCAGAAATTATTTTTTCAAATAATTCCTGAAATGAATCATTGGTAAATTTTACCTCGTCTTGTTGTAAGTCTAAAAAAATTTTTTCATATACTTTTGAATTGATTATTGTGGGTTCTAAAATGATTTCCCCTTCATTATTATTTTTCAACAATAGTTCTTCAAAGCTTTCAGATTTATTTCCATATAGAAGTAAAATTTCTATAATTTTTTTTTCGAGTTCAAAAAGGACGTCTATTTTTAAATTTTTTTCAGTTACCTTAATTGAGGGTTTGCTTTTTTTTGGAAACTTAGTAGTCTTCGTTTTGGACAACTGAGCTAGAGTATTAAACAACACCTCCTCAGAAATGTCCATGATTTTTGAACAGTGTTTTATATATATTTCTTGTTTTATAACATCAGGAATGAATGAAATACTAGTAACGATTTCATTAATTGTTTTAGCTTTTAAAATGGGGTCATCTTTAGAGCTAGTCGCTAAAAAAGATGCTTTAAACTGAATAAAATCCTTGGTATTTTGTTTTAGGTAGTTTTTTATCTCACTAACATCTCTTTCTTGGCAAAAACTATCAGGGTCATAACCCTCAGGAAATGTGCATATACTTACATTCATCCCCACACTTAAAATCATATCAACTCCCCTAAGTGTTGCATTAACACCAGCTTTATCACTATCATATAGCATGGTTATATTTTGAGTTAACCTTCTAATCATAGTAATTTGATCAGAGGTTAATGATGTTCCTGAAGATGAGACAACATTTTTTATACCCTTTTGGTATAATTGAATAACATCAGTATAACCCTCAACAATAAAACATTTATCAAGCTTTGCTATTTCTTGCTTCGCATAAAAAATGCCATACAAGACTTTACTTTTATTATAAATTAAAGACTCAGGGGAATTTAAATACTTAGCTGTTTTAGACCTATTTCCTAAAACTCTTGCTCCAAATCCAAGAACCCTACCTGACATGCTGTGAATTGGGAAAACAACTCTTCCTCTAAACCTATCAGTATTATTATTATCACTTGTTATTGTTAAACCTGACTTTTCTAAAAGTTCTTTTTCATAACCAGCCTCAATTGCATTCTGAAAAAATGAGTCCGCTTTTAGAGGAGAGTAGCCTAACTGGAATTCTTCGATAGTTTGTGAACTAAAACCTCTTTCTTTAAAATATGAAAGTCCAATTGTCAACCCTTCATTAATGTTTAACTGATTTATAAAATAGTTTTTTGCATAATCTGAAACTATGTATAAACTTTCTCTTTCATTAGCTTTTTCTTTATGATCAGCACTTGTAACAGTTTCCTCAATTTCTATATTATATTTTTTTGCAAGATAACGAATAGCTTCAGGGTAGTTAAAGTGTTCATGTTCCATAAGAAACGAAACTGCGTTACCTCCCTTTCCACTACTAAAGTCTTTCCAAATTTGTTTCACGGGTGAAACCACGAAACTTGGTGTTTTTTCATTTGAAAACGGACTTAATGCTTTATAATTTGAACCAGCTTTTTTCAATTGAATGAAATCTTGGATAACTTCTTCAACCCTGGATTGTTCAAAAACTTTATCTATTGTGTTTTTTGAAATCAAATTTTTCTAATTATTACATTAATTTAATGAAAAATGTATTTTTTCAGCTAATATTTTCTGTCAATTACATAGTCAACTAAGCTTTTCAAATGATCTCGGTATTTATTTTTTGGAAATTTCTCCAAATCTTTAAGGGCTTGGTTATGAAATTCATTTAACTTTTCAATAGTGTAATCAATTCCTCCAATTTCCTTTACATAATTGATAACCTCTTTGATTCTTTTTTTATTTAAATTGTGGTTTTTAATTGAGTTTTTCAACCATCTTTTTTTTTCTGGTAAAGAATTATTAAGTGCGTATATAAAAGGAAGTGTTAATTTTTTTTCTTTTAAATCAATTCCTATTGGTTTTCCAATTTTATTCTCCCCATAATCAAATAGGTCATCTTTAATTTGAAAAGCCATACCAATTTTTTGACCAAAAGAAGAAAGCTCGTCAATTACTTTTTGAGATGCATTTGTTGAGGCAGCTCCAAGAGCGCAGCAAGATGAGATAAGAGAAGCTGTTTTCTTTTTTATAATTTCAAAATATGTTTTTTCGTCAATGTCTAATCTTCTTGATTTTTCAATTTGTAGTAATTCACCTTGGCTCATTTCTTTGACAGAGTCAGATATAATTTTTAATATATCAAAGTCTTTGTTTTCTATACATAAAAGCATCCCCTTTGAAAGTAAATAATCTCCAACTAAAACAGCTATTTTATTTTTCCATAGCGCATTTAATGAAAAAAAACCTCTTCTCATATTACTTGAGTCAACCACATCATCATGTACAAGAGATGCCGTGTGTATTAGCTCAATAACGGAAGCTGCTCGATAAACTTTTTCATTCATTTTCCCACTGCTTAACATTTTAGCAGTAAGAAAAACAAACATTGGTCTCATTTGTTTCCCTTTTCTATTAACAACATAATGAGTGATTCTGTTCAATAAAGCAACACTTGAATTCATTGAATTTGAAAATTTACCTTCAAATAAATCAATTTCTTTTTTTATTGGAAGCTTGATTTTTTCAATTTCTTTCATAGTTTTAATTTACAATTAAAGATTACTAAAAACTAATTGGTAATCTTATTTGCCAATTGTCCGCATGCTGCATCAATATCATTTCCTCTAGACTTTCTAATGGTTACTGGAATGTTATTAATCTTTAATTCTTGTACATAGTTATCTATTGAATTCGGATCAGCTGGTATGAAAAACTTATTACCAACCTCGTTGTAATTAATAATATTAACTTTTGAGGGTGATGCTTTACAAAATTTAATTAGGCTTTCAATGTGTTTAAAATCATCGTTAATACCTTTCCATATTATGTATTCATATGTCACAATTCTTTGTGTTTTTTTATACCAATATTTCAAAGAGTCTAAAATTTCTGAAAGAGAGAATCTTGTTGAAAATGGCATAATTTTAGTTCGGGTATCCTCAATAGCTGAATGTAAAGAAAGTGCTAAATTTAATTTTATAGGTTCATCTGCAAGCTTAATAATCATTTTTGGAATTCCAGATGTTGATACTGTAATTCTTGTAGGAGAAATCCCTAAACCATCGTTTGAGGATATTTTTTTAATTCCTGAAATTAAATTGGTATAATTTAAAAGAGGTTCACCCATACCCATAAAAACAATGTTTGAAATTGGTCGACCAAAATATGTTTTACTTTGAGTATTTATTATTGATACTTGATCAAAAATTTCATCTGCATTTAAATTTCTAATTCTTTTGAGTTTTGATGTTGCACAGAATTCGCAATCTAGACTACACCCAACTTGGCTTGAAACACAGGCTGTTGTCCTATTTTCAAATGGAATCAAAACTGACTCAACTAATGAATCGTCAAATAATTTAATAGCATTTTTAATAGTTCCATCACTACTTTTTTGAATTTTGTCAATTTTTATATTGTTGATAACAAACTTATCTTTTAAAAGTTCTCTTGTATTTTTGGACAAGTTTGTCATTTCGTCAAAAGAAAAACAAGATTTTTTCCATAGCCATTCATAAACCTGAGTAGCTCTGTAAGATGAATGGTTATTGGATTCAAAAAAAGAGATTAGCTCGTCGTGAGTTAAAGATCTTACATCTTTTTTCATGGTGAACTATATGATTAACATTGCATCTCCGTAAGAATAAAAGTTGTACTTCTCTTTAACTGCAACATCATATGCCTCTTTTAAAAAATCATGTCCTGCGAATGCAGAGGCCATCATTAATAAGGTAGATTTTGGGGTGTGAAAATTTGTAATCATTGAATCTGCTAAGCTAAAATCATAAGGGGGAAAAATAAATTTATGAGTCCAACCAGAATAAGGATTTAAAGTTTTAAATGATGAAACGGATGATTCAAGAGCTCTCATCGAGGTAGTACCAACAGCACATACTCTTTTTTTATTCAATTTAGCGGAATTAACTATATTACAAGCTTTCTGATCAATTAATAATTCTTCTGAGTCCATTTTATGTTTGGACAGATCTTCAACTTCAACTGGGTTAAAAGTTCCAAGGCCAACATGTAATGTGATTTCTGCTATGTTAATCCCTTTTATTTCTAACCTTTTAAGAAGATGTTTAGAAAAATGTAGACCTGCGGTAGGTGCAGCAACTGCTCCCTCATGTTTAGCAAAAATAGTTTGATAACGAGTCTTATCAAACTCTTCTTCTTCTCGTTGAATATACTTTGGAAGTGGGGTTTGACCCAAATCAAACAATGTTTGACGAAACTCATCATATGATCCGTCAAATAAAAATCTGAGTGTTCTTCCCCTTGAAGTCGTATTATCAATCACCTCGGCAACTAAACTATCATCATCACCAAAATAAAGTTTATTGCCGATTCTAATTTTTCTAGCAGGATCAACTAAGACATCCCAAAGCCTTTGTTCATAACTTAGTTCACGAAGTAAGAAAACTTCAATTCTAGCACCAGTTTTTTCTTTATTACCCATAAGTCTAGCAGGAAAAACTTTAGTATTATTCAAAACAAAAGAGTCCCCATCATCAAAATAGTCAACAACATCTTTAAAAGTTTTATGTTCTATTTTTTGATTTTTTCTATTTAGAACCATTAGCCTTGATTCATCTCTATGTTCGGCAGGATACTCAGCCAAAAGTTCATTAGGGAGTTCAAAATTGAAGTGGGATAGTTTCATTGGTTTTAAATTTAAGTTCGCAAATATACAGTCCAAGCATAGGCAATGTCAAGTTTTTTACAGTTTAATTTATTTTTGATAGCTTAAAACCCAAGGCTTTTAGTACTGTCCAAAAATCTGGAAATGATTTTTTTATTACCATAGGGTCATTGATAATTATGGGTATTTTAATAGCTAAGGCAGCAAATGACATAGCCATTCGGTGATCGTCGTATGTATTAATTTTTATATTAGTTTTGATTTTTTCAGATTTTTCTAAATGTAAACTCTTATCTGTAATTTGAACAGATGCTCCTAACTTTTCAAGTTCATTTTTCAAGGCAAAAAGTCGGTCAGTTTCCTTAATTTTTAGCGTATGTAATCCGTTGAGTTCACATGATATTCCTAAACCAAAACAACTGACTGCAATCGTTTGAGCAATATCTGGACAATCTACAAGGTCTAAAATAATTCTATCCGGGATCTTCAAACTAACATCTTTTTTGAGATAAACTGAACTTCCTTTAAATGAAGTTCTGACTCCAAGATTTTTATAAATTTGAACTAATCTTTTATCTCCCTGGACAGTATTTTTATGGAATTTGTCAATTTTTAAAGAAGCGTTTTTCGCAAGTGATACAATTGAATAAAAATAAGATAAAGAACTCCAATCTGATTCAACACTATATTCAAAGTCCTTAATACTTTCTGTATGAGTAACTTTAATCTCATATTGTTTTGAGATCAATTTTACTCCTATATTTCTTAAGAAAAATAAAGTCATATCAATATATGGACGTGATGCTATAGCTTCTTTGAGTTTAATTGTCAAGCCATTTTTAAGCATCGGAGAAATTAATAATAGTGCTGATATATATTGACTGCTTACATTAGATGGGATAGATATTGAATCTTTTTGGATTTTTTTACCTCTGATAATAAGAGGAGGAAAACCATCTTTTTCTAAGTATTTAATATCGGCACCTATGGAATTTAATGCGTCGACTAAAACTTTAATTGGACGCTCATGCATTCGTTTAGACCCGTATATTTCAAAATTTTTTTCAGCCTGAATTGATAAATATGCAGTTAAAAATCTCATAGCTGTACCTGCATGATTCACATTTATTTTATTTTTTAAATTTTTTAAATTTTTTTCTAATATGGATGTGTCTTCAGAATTTGAAATATTCTTTATGAAAATGTTTTTATAAAAAGCTTTTAAAATCAGTAATCGATTTGACTCACTTTTTGAACCTTTAATTTTAAAACAAGAATCAATTTTTTTTTCTTGATGACTAATTAAATAACTCATAAATACTACTTTAACTTTGAGTTATTTTTATGCCTATCGTGATCTCGTTTAGTTTTCAATGATAATTTTTCAAAGAATGCTTTTTCAAGATCACAATTGGTTTGATTTGCTAGGCAAATTATCACAAATAAGACATCAGATAGCTCCTCCGCTAAATCCTTTTTTTTATCTGATTTTTTTTCAGATTGTTCTCCATATTTTCGAGAAATTATTCTTGCTACTTCACCTACTTCTTCTGTTAATTGTGCCAAATTTGTTAATGGATCAAAGTATCGAACACCGTGTTCCTTTATCCAGTTATCAACCTCTTTTTGTAACTTTTTTATTTCCATATATTTTACTCTTTATTTTTTGAATCAATAAATATTGTGACAGGTCCATCATTTTCAATTTTAACAAGCATGTTTTCACCAAATGAACCAAACTTAGATTCTATTTTATTATAATTATTCATTGATTGAATAAAGTCTTCATATAACTTTCTAGCGAAAGGACTTTTCGCTGCCTTAATGTATGAGGGTCTATTACCTTTTTTAGTTAATGCGTGTAATGTGAACTGACTCACTATCAAAACCTCCCCTTTAACATCGAGCAAAGACTTATTCATAATCCCTTTTTCATTGTCAAAAATTCTGAGATTACAAATTTTTTTGGTCAACCAAACAACATCTGATTTATCGTCGCAATGTTCAACACCCAAAAGTATCATTAATCCTTTTTTAATTGATGAGTACTTTGTATTATTTGCAATTACACTGGCTTTTTTAACTCTTTGTAAAATCACTCTCATAATTTTAAATCATTAATCCGATACTTATTATTTGTTGATTTAACTATATTTAAATAGCTTTCATATCTTGAAATTGAAATTTTACCACTTTTAATATTATCCTTTACAGCACAATTAGGTTCATTTAGATGAAGACAATTATTGAATTTACAGTTTTCATTAAAAAGTAAAAATTCAGGAAAATACATCTTAACCTCTTCCTTTTCAATATTATATAATCCAAAACCTTTGATTCCTGGACTATCAATAATTTTGGCTCCAAAATCCAAATCATACATTTGAGAAAAAGTAGTTGTATGTTGACCTTGTTTATTTTGATTAGAAACATTTCCTGTTTTAATTGATAGTTTAGGGCTTAATGAATTCAACAAAGTCGATTTTCCAACTCCACTATGACCTGTAAAGATCGATACTTTATCTTTCATTATTTCCATTATTTTTTTTAGATTAATTTTTTGAAGACTTGAAATTTCAATGCATTCATAGCCAATTTGTGTGTAGATTTTGATTAATGATTTAATGAAATCTTTTTCCTTCTCAGTGTAAAGGTCAACCTTATTAAACAAAATAATGGTGTTAATATTATATGATTTTGTTGATACTAATATTCTGTCAATAAATGTTGTTGTGGTTTCAGGTTTTGAAGGAGTTACAAATAAGAAACAACAATCTATATTTGATGCAAGAATATGAGATTCTTTTGATAAATTAACAGACTTTCTAATTATATAGTTTTTTCTTTTCTCTATTTCATATATTACGCCCGTTTTTTGTTCAATATTTTCTACATGAAATTTTACATTATCCCCTACTGATACTGGATTAGTGGACTTAATATCATAAGTTCGGAATCTACCTTTCAATTTGCATTTATAAAGTTTTTTAGAAGTTGTTTTTACCAAGAATTCATTCCCAGTTGATTTGTAAACAATTCCTAGCATATGATTTAACTATTTATTACTTTATTTTGATGATTAATAGACTCCTGATGAATCGCCTTGAACATGCGAAGTATAAACTCTTCGCTTAACCCTTTTCCTTCCCCCTCTAAGATCATTTTTCCTAATATTTCATTCCATCTTTTTGTTTGTAATACAGCTACATTCTTTTTTTTCTTTAAATCTCCTATTTCAATTGCAACTTTCATTCTTTTTCCTAAAGTATCTAATAATCCTTGATCAATAATATCAATTTGAGTTCTTAAAGTATTTAAAGTATTTTTAAAATCTATTTCATCGTCAGTAGTTTTTCTCATTTTTAAATTAGACATCATTTTTTTGAGAACACTAGGCTTAATTTGTTGAGCAGCGTCACTCCAAGCTTGATCTGGATCTGTATGTGTTTCAATCATAAGTCCGTCAAAGTTTAAATCCAATGCAGTTTGTGAGACAGTATGTAAAGTATCTCTTTTACCACAAATATGAGACGGATCACATATCAAAGGTAAGTCTGGATACTTATTTTGAAGTTCGATAGGTAATTGCCATTCAGGGTTATTTCTAAACTTAGTTTTTTCATAAGTTGAAAATCCTCTGTGAATAACTCCTAAGTTTTTAATGTTTGAAGAATACAACCTCTCAATTCCCCCAAGCCACAATGACAAATCGGGATTTACAGGATTTTTGACCAAAACTATTTTATCAGTATTTTTCAGAGCATCCGCTATTTCTTGAACAATGAATGGGCTTACAGTTGATCTTGCTCCAATCCATAAAACATCAATATTGTGCTGAATTGCTAACTTAACATGATTTGCATTAGCTACTTCTGTTGCAGTTAAAAGACCAGTTTGACTTTTCACTTTTTCCATCCATTTTAATCCAATGGCACCAACCCCCTCAAACATTCCTGGTCTAGTCCTTGGTTTCCAAATACCAGCCCGAAATATTGAAACATCGGTGTCTTTTAATTCATGTGCGATTTTTAAAACCTGATCTTCAGTTTCAGCACTACACGGACCAGCAATTACAAGTGGATGATTTAAATTTAATGCATCAAGCCACTTTTTAAGCTTTTTATTATTTTTCATTGTTATTATTTTTATTTAAAATTTCTTTTATTCTATTGGTATTTTTTAGAATTGATTTTAGTTGAATAGAGTTGCCATCAGTTATGATTTTTTTAAATTTTTCTAGACTATTAATGTATTCATCAATTGCCTCAGCTATATTCTTTTTGTTTTGTAAAAAAATTGGTGTCCAAGTTTCAGGTGAACTTTTAGCTAATCTGACAGTCGATTCAAATCCACTCCCTGCCAAATCAAAAATGTTTTTTTCGTTTTTCTCTTTTTCTATAACTGTTTTTCCAAGCATAAATGAGCTTACGTGGGAAAGGTGTGAAACGTAAGCTGCATGGGTATCATGTGAAATTGGATCCATAAAAACACTTTTCATTTTAAGTTTGTTAAAGATATCTAGAGCTTTTTTTAAAAGTTTAGCAGATGTTTTATTAGCTTCACAAATTATATTTGTTTTATTTAAATACAACCCAGTAATCGCAGCTTCAGGACCTGAAAATTCTGTTCCAGCCATAGGATGACAGGCCAAGAAGTTTTTTCTTCTAGAATGATTTTTTAGAAAACTACAAATCGGTGATTTGGTAGATCCAACATCAAAAACTATTGAATCGTCTTTCACTATGTCTAATATTTTCCAAACTAAATTTAAAGAAACATCGACTGGAACTGCGACAACTACAACATCCATATCCCTCAACTTTGAAAAATCAATAATCTCGTCAATAAAACCAATTTTTAATGCTTTCTCAGCATTTTTTACTGAATTATCATGGCCAAATATTTTTAATCCACCATTTAACGATTTCAAATCTAAAGCAAAAGATCCACCCATCAAACCCAAACCCACAATTCCAATCTTCATGATTTCAGTCTTTTAATAGCATTTAAAATATTCTTTTCACTAACACACAATGAAAATCTAACATAGCCCTCACCATTGGACCCAAAAATTGATCCAGGTGCAATGAATAGTTTTTTTTCTTGTAAAATTCTATCTACAAATTCCTTCGAATTTTTAAATCTTTTAGGAAGTTTTGCCCAAACAAACAAACCTGACGAATCCTTATCAAATTCACATTTCATTAATCTTGCTAACTTCCAAACTAATTTTCTTCTTTTGGAATATATCTTATTTATTGACTCAAACCAACTAATTTCAAGGCTTAATGCCTCAATTGCACCTTTTTGAATTCCATAAAACATTCCTGAATCCATATTACTTTTGACCTTCATTACACTTGAAATGTGGTTTTCAGAACCTATAAGCATACCCACTCTCCATCCAGCAAGATTAAAAGATTTACTTAAAGAGTTAAGTTCCAAACAATTGTCGAATGACCTTTGAACACTCATCAAACTAAGTAAACTTTTATTTAAAATAAAACTATATGGATTGTCGTTAACCAAGAGAATGTTATTTTTTCTAGTGAAAGAAACTAATTTTTCAAATTGTTCGATTTTTGCAGATGCACCTGAGGGCATGTGTGGGTAGTTTATCCACATGATTTTAACTCCAGATAAATCTTTCTTTTCTAAGTCTTCGATATTAGGGAACCAACCATTTTGTTCGTTTAGTTCATATAAAAGTGGTTTTGCTTCAACTAACTTGGTAACGGAAAGATAGGTTGGATATCCGGGATTAGGAATCAAGACTTTATCTCCAGGGTTTAGAAACGCTAATGAAATATGCATAATACCTTCCTTTGATCCAATAAGTGGTAAAACTTGTTTTGAGGGATCTAAGTTGATTCCAAAAAAACTTTTGTAAAAGTTTGAAATTGCTGATCTAAGTTCAGAGAGTCCATAGTAACTTTGGTATTTGTGAGCTGATGGATCATTTAAACTCATTTTTAATGCTTTAATTACTTTTACAGATGGAAATATATCTGGGCTTCCTATACCCATATTTATTATTGGCTCGCCTTGATTAATTAACTTAGATACTTCTTTAAGTTTTTTAGAAAAGTAATATTCTTGAACATCTTTTGTTCTATTTGAATTTATTATCATAATGTTCTTTTTTTATAAATTCCTAAGACTTTTAATGACTCTGAATGTTCCTCAACTTTTATTAAAGCTTCTTTCAAATTATCAATATTTTCAAAAGTAGTATCAACAAAGAAGGAATATTTCCAAGTAATTTCAGCTACAGGTAAAGATTGTATTTTCGTCAAGTTTAGTTTATAATCACTTAAAATATTTAAAATTTTAGCTAAACTTCCTGTTTTATGACTTAAGACAAATTTCAAAGAAGCCTTATCAAATTCAGTGTTATTGTCATCATAATTTTTGGAAATAATAACAAAACGAGTTTCATTGTTCTTTATGGTTTGAATATTTTTTTTTAATACTTTTAAGCCGTATAATTTTGATGCCTCAAAACTTGCAATTGCTGCCATATTTTCAATTTTCCCTTTTTGTATTTCACTTGCAACTTGGGCAGTATCTTTTGCTTCAATTATTGTAATACTTGGGTATTGTTTTATAAAATCTTTACACTGTAAAAGTGCCATTGGATGAGATGAAATTATTTCTATATCATCAATTTTTTTTCCTTGTAGTGCTAATAGTTGATGATCTATATTAATATAGTATTCACCTACAACTTTGAGCCCAGAATTATCAATTAAAGAGTAATTTGGTATTATGGACCCAGCAATTGAATTTTCTATTGCTAAGACTCCAACATCACACTTGTTTTTAACTATTGAAGATACCAACTCATCAAAAGATAAACAATCTAAAGTTTCAATATTATTACTAAAATAATCAACTGCTACTTTGTGATGATAAGACCCTTTTATTCCCTGTATTGCTACTTTTTTCATTATCTACAAAAAAAAAGTCCTGATTTTTCAGGACTTTAAATTATATTTTTTCTAACAATATTATATATGAAAAAGTCCTTAGTCTACGTATAGTAGAAAAAGAAATAAAATCTATAATAAGAATTTTTATTTTTCATATATTTTATAAAATTAACATTAGTTATCAAAAAAACAAAAAAACAAGAACATTAATAACTCAAGAATAGTTATTAAATGAATACTTCATGAAGAAGATCCTTTATTTTTCTAAACTCCATTAAAAAAGCGTCATGACCGTGATCAGAGATAATT
>Ga0209036_1000214_pt1 | contig 24153 bp, 16 predicted proteins | sample MarorgKNORR_S2LV_3_FD_188222 | JGI IMG/M metagenome (GOLD analysis project Ga0209036, IMG submission 188222) | Marine microbial communities from the Southern Atlantic Ocean, analyzing organic carbon cycling - DCM_A/KNORR_S2/LV (SPAdes) (version 2) | ecosystem: Environmental > Aquatic > Marine >... | reverse complement strand
TTTAATGTTTGGATATACATTTTGTAAATCTTTTGAAACTTTAGATACTAACTTATATATAAAGGGATCTTTAATATTTAAATAAGTATATCCAAATCTTATAGCTCTTCTTAAGATTCTTCTTATGACGTAACCTGGGCCAATATTGCTTGGATGTTGTCCATCAGCTATTGATATAACTACTGCCCTAGTATGGTCTGAGATAACTCTAATTGCTTTATCTATTTTATCATCCTCTAGGTATTTTGACCCTGAAATCTTTTCAATCTCAGAAATTAAGGATTCAAATAAATCAGTCTCATATGTAGACTTTTTATTTTGAAGTACCATACAAAGTCTTTCAAGACCCATTCCAGTATCAACATATTTATTATCAAGCTTTTTAAGTGAGCCATCCGTCAAACGATTATATTGAATAAATACAAGATTCCATATTTCAATTATATGAGGATGATCTTTATTTATTAGATCTCTGGCATTAATTTTATTTTTGTCATCTTTCGATCTAATATCAATATGGATTTCAGAACATGGCCCACATGGCCCATACTCTCCCATCTCCCAGAAATTTTCCTTTTTATCACAATAGATTATTTTTTCATCTGGGAAAAACTTCTTCCAATAATTAAATGATTCTTCATCAGCTGGAGTATTATCTTCTGCGGAACCTTTAAAAACAGTTACATATAAATCTTCTTTATCAATTTTATAGTGATCAGTCAATAGTTCAAATGACCAATTGATAATCTCTTCTTTGAAATAGTCTCCAAAACTCCAATTTCCAAGCATTTCAAAAAAAGTATGATGATATGTGTCTATTCCGACCTCTTCAAGGTCATTGTGTTTACCTGAAACTCTTAGACATTTTTGAGAATTAACAATTCTTAAGTCATTAGGTTGTTGAGTTCCTATAAAAATATTTTTAAACTGATTCATACCAGCGTTTGTAAACATAAGATTGTCATCATAATTATTTAATATCGATGCTGAAGATATTTGTTTATGATCTTTTGACTTAAAAAAATCAATGAATTTTTGTCTAACTTCAGATGATGTCATTTTTTTTATATTTGTATATAAAAGCTGGTATAATCTAGTAGAAAATTACAACAAATTGGCCTATGTCCAAAACTAAATATTATTTTGATAAAGATAATCTGGAGTTTGTTCCAATAAAAAGAACTAACCTTAACAAATTATTTAATTTAATTTTGTTCTTAATAAGTTCGATAATTTTTGCTGGATTTATTACTGTACTACTTCTAAATACTGAATTTATCAATACTCCTCAAGAATTAGTCCAATCAAGAGAGATCAAGAATTATGAGCTTCAGATGAAAGTTCTTAATAAAAAGCTAGAACAGGTAGAATCAGCTTTAGCTAATATTGAAAAAAGGGACAATAATCTTTATAGAGTATACTTTGAGGCTAGCCCAATTCCAGAAGAGCAAAGAAGGATGGGATTTGGAGGTGTAAATAGATATGATTATTTAAATGGATATGAAAATTCTGATTTAATCATTAATACAACAGAAAGGATTGATATACTTACAAAAGAACTTGTGATTCAATCTAAATCATTAGATGAGATTGAACTTCTCGCAAAAAACAATGAATCACTTCTTTCATCTATACCTACTATTCAACCAATTAGTAATTCTGATTTAAAAAGAATGGCATCTGGATTTGGATGGAGAACAGATCCTTTTACAAAAAAAAGAAAAAGACACTGGGGTATGGACTTTTCAGCTGAAAGAGGGTCACCAATATATGCTACTGGTGATGGAAAAATATCTAGAGCTGATAATAGAGCTGCTGGTTTTGGAAATCATGTTAGAATTGACCATGGTTTTGGTTATGTTAGCATTTATGCTCATATGGATAAAATTGCTGTAAGAAAGGGGAATAGAGTTAAAAGGGGAGATATTATTGGTTATGTTGGAAGTTCTGGGCGATCAGTAGCTCCTCACCTTCATTATGAGATAATAAAAGATGGGAAAAAAATTAATCCTATTAATTTCTATTATGGTAATCTTTCACCAACAGAATTTGAGACTCTTGTAAATCAAGCTTCACAGGAGAATCAATCTCTTGACTAAGAGTTATGTATTTTGAACTACCTGATAAAAAGTATTTTAGTATAAGCGAAGTATCTAAACTTTTTAATGTAAACAATTCTCTACTAAGATTTTGGGAAAAAGAGTTTGACTTGTTAAAACCAAAAGTAAAACCCTCTGGTGTTAGAAAATTTACAAAAGAAGATATTGAGAAGATCTCTTCAATATATAGACTTCTTAAAGAAGAAGGCCTAACAATTCAAGGTGCAAAGAAAAGACTTAAGTCAAAAAATAAAGAAAGTTCAGACAACTCTTCTATTATCAAAAAACTTGAAAAAATTAAATTTGAGTTGAAGAACCTAAAGTCAAATATTTGATTATTTTTTCCTAAAATAAATATCTATAGGAACTCCTTTAAAATCATACTCTTTCCTTAATTGATTCTCTAAAAATCTTTTATAAGCCTCTTTGATGTATTGAGGTAAGTTACAGTAAAAAGCAAATTGAGGATATGGTGTAGGCAGCTGTCTAGCAAATTTAATTTTTATATATTTTCCTTTATTACTTGGTGGAGGTGTTTTCTCAATTATTGGCAGGATATAATCATTAAGCTTTTTTGTCGGGATTTTTTGTTTTCTTTTATCATAAACCTCCATTGCTTTTTTTATAGCATCAAATACCCTTTGTTTTTCAGTTGATGAAATAAAAACAATAGGAATATCTACAAAAGGTGCTGTCTTTTCATGAATTTTTTGCTCAATAAGGGTAGTTGTATTTTGTTCTTTTTCTACCAAATCCCATTTATTTGCAAGGATGACAATCCCTTTCTTATTTTTTGAAGCTAACCAAAATATATTTTGATCTTGTGCATCAAATCCTCTTTGAGCATCATAAATTAAAATGCAAAGATCTGACTTTTCAATAGCTCTAATAGATCTTAGAATAGAATAGAATTCTATATTTTCACTTATTTTAGTTTTCTTTCTTATTCCTGCAGTATCGATTAGATCAAATTCAAAACCAAATTGATTATACCTTGTATATAGACTATCTCTAGTAGTTCCTGCGATATCTGTAACAATAAACCTGTCCTGTCCAATTAAAGCATTAATAAATGAAGATTTTCCAGCATTTGGTCTTCCTATTACAGAAAATTTTGGGACAAGATCCTCAACTGATTCTTTCTCAGGTAAAAGCTTAACTAATTCATCCAATAATTCTCCTGAGCCTTGACCATTTATAGATGATATACAAAAAAGGCTATCAAAACCTAAAGAATAAAATTCATTTGAACTTTTAATTAGCTTTGAATTATCAACCTTATTTACTAAAATTAGAACTGGTTTTGAAGTTTTGTGAAGAAGCTTAGCTATTGTCTCATCCATTCCATTCAAGCCATCCTTTACATCAACAACAAATAAAATAACATCAGATTCTTCAATTGCTATAATTACCTGCTTATCAATCTCTTTTTGAAAAACATCATCTCCAAGTTTAAGATATCCACCTGTATCAATTACTGTAAATTCTTTACCATTCCAATCTGACTTTCCATAATGCCTATCTCTTGTAACACCACTTGATTCATCAACTATAGCATCTTTTTTTTGGATAAGTCGATTAAATAGTGTCGATTTTCCAACATTTGGTCTTCCAACTATGGCAACAATTCCTCCCATTTAAATTAATTTCTATAAATTATATCCAAACCTTTTTAGAGATAACTTATCATTTCTCCAATTCTTTTTTACTTTAATGAAAACCTCTAAAAAAATCTTTTTATTAAAGAATCCCTCTAAATTCTTTCTCGCATTTGATGCGACCTTTTTTAATGCTGCTCCCTTATGACCAATTAATATCTTTTTTTGGGAATCTCTTTCAGTGAAAATAACAGATCTTATTTTTATTATTTTACTTGTTTCCTTAAATTCTTCAGTTATAACCTCAACTGAGTATGGAATTTCTTTATCGTAATTAAGCAATATCTGTTCTCTTAATGATTCATTTACAAAAAATCTTTCTGATTTATCGGTAAACTGATCTTTAGGGAAAAAAGGCGGTGACTCAGGAATATTATTAATAAATATTTCCTTTAATTCATTTACAAAAAACCCCTCCTTTGCAGATATTGGATATATTTTTATTTCTGGAAAAATTTTTTCCCAATATATCAAAGAGCTTTCTAATTTATTCTGATCAAAAAGATCAATTTTATTAAGTAAGACCATTTTTGGAACCTTTAGTTTATTAATTTTTTCGATTAATGAATCATTCTTAAATTCCTTACTTCCCACTTCATCAATAAAAACTAATATATCAGAATCAATTAAAGTTTCATTTATAAACTTCATCATAACTTCTTGAAGTTGATAATTAGGATCTAATATCCCTGGGGTATCTGATATAACTATTTGATAATCATCACCATTGATAATTCCCCTTATTCTATGTCGGGTTGTTTGTGCTTTTGAAGTAATAATAGATAGCTTATCCTCCATCAAAGCATTTATCAATGTTGATTTCCCTACATTAGGTCTTCCAATTATAGAGACAAACCCAGATTTATGATTTTTCTTTCTCATTTTTCGCAAAGATAGTTACTAATATTTAATGGTTTGTCTATAGTTAGTAAAGTTTATATATTTGCATTCTATATCGCGTGGTGGAGAAGCGGTATCTCGTTGGGCTCATAACCCAAAGGTCGCAGGTTCGAGTCCTGCCCACGCTACTAAAAAACCCGCTAATTTAGTGGGTTTTTATCTTTTATAATAACTAGAGACAGTGCCTTCCCAGTCAGGGTCAGCAGATCCAACCCATAGCTTTTTTAACGAATCTAAGGCTACAGCATGAACTCTTCCAAAATAAGCCTTATGAGGTATTCTTTCCACATTATATCTATTAGGAAATAGTTGTGCATTGATTCTATTAATACCAAGATGATCTTCGATATAGAGGATGCCATCATTTTTATAGTACCTTGGAAGGTAAAGAGCATCACTTAGCGGAGAATTTTGTGCTAAGTATCTGTATGCTACTTGAGTAATTGCAGTTATAATTCTTTGACCTCCTGCAGCGCCAAGTGCTAAAACCACTTCATCTTCATTTGTAAATAAAGTAGGAGAAATATGGGAAGAGGCCCTATCTCCTGGCTTGTCCTCACCAAGGTATCCTCCTAGATATGGTCCCATAGTAACATTATATAAAAAACCTAAACCTTTTGTTGCAACTTTTGAACCCATATTTGGCCCTAAAGTTTGAGTAATTGCAACTACATTTCCATGTTGATCAGCAGTTGTTAGATGCGTAGTATGTCCAACAGCAAGATCTGAATAGACAGACTGATTTGCTTCACTCTTTAATGAAAGTAATGAGTCATCATTATCTATTTTGTTGGCAATTTTTCTTGCCATATCATAAGATAATATACTTCTTAGGGAGTCTTCATTATTTTGATAATAACGATATTCAAATGCTCTTTCAGAAGCACTAGAAATTTTAATTGCTAATTCATTCTCATTCTGAATATTTAAATTATCCAGAATTTGAAGAATTTGTATGGTTATAGCACCATATGATGGGAGATATAGTGAATGTATATCATAACCTTGAAAACTTCCAGTTAAAATTTTTGATTCATAAGCTGAATAATTTTTTAAATCATCAAGTGTAATAAGCCCTCCATTAGATTGTATATCATTGACTATTTTTTCAGCTATTTCACCCTCATAAAATCCTTCTCTACCATTTTCAGAGATTATTTTCAGTGTATTAGCTAAATCTTTTTGAAAAACTATATCTCCTCCAATAAATGAATCACCATCAGAATTTAAAAAATAAAGTTTGGTACCTTCAAAACTTTCTATTATATCTTTAGCACTTGCCTGTCTTTTAGCTTCGCCAGGAAAAATCATATATCCTTCTTCAGCATGTCTAATTGATGGAGCCATTACAGTTTTTAAATCAAGAACACCATTCTCTTCATGTAATTTAATAAGGCCTGCAACTACACCTGGAATCCCAATAGTCTTATAGCCATAGCTATCAGATGAACTGTTTTTACTATCATAATTTAATGGTACTTGTGTTGTTGCATCTACCCCAGATATATTTCCATCTTGAGTTTTATATATTGATTGTAGTCTTCCTCCAATTCCACTCATACTTGGCTCAACAACTGATAATGTGAATGCAGCTGCTACAGCAGCATCAAATGCATTCCCTCCTATAGAATACATATCCTTTCCAGCTTGAGATGCTAGAGGATGAGGTGATGATATTATATCATTCTTATGTTGATTTTTGACACTACAGCCTACAGTCAAAAAACATACAATTAAGTATATATATATTTTTCTTAAAAAAGTCATAGAAATAAAAAAAGGGCTTATTTAAATAAGCCCTTTTTTAGTGTTAGTTATTATTGATTTACTTTAGTTTTAGTAAAAATACCTGGATCTTCTGCAGGTGCATTTGCATTTGAATTTAATTCATTATAAGAATAAGGCATTCTCTCCGGATATGGAGCACCAGGACCATCTACAAGAACAAATGGTACGCTTATAGCGCTATCACTTTTTCTTAGTCTTCTGGCATCATTAAAAGCCATATGCATTCCAAATCCACTTACATACCTTTCCTCAATAACTTCTCTTAAGAAAGCTGATGTTGGATCAATACCATCTGCATTTTCAATTCCTCCAGCATTAAAATCTGCAGCATCAAAAGCAGCATAATTATATGGATCAGTATTGTGGTTATCATTTAAACCACCACCTGAGTTTAGCCAAGCTCGAACATTATTAAGGTGAGGTAATCCACTAGATATACCCCCTGATCTTCCCTTAGCTTCTGCAAGAATTAATTGATTTTCAAAATACGTAGCCATATTTTGAGGTTCATCTTCTGCAATTACACCAGTATTTGCTGAACCACTAGATGAATTAATTTTATAGTAACCATATCTAGCAGTCTCATCTGTTTTAGAATGATTTCTATTAATTGGATAAGAATTGCTTAATAGCTGTAATAAATAACTTTCAGATCCTCCAGATGAGTTACCAAGGTCTCCCGCTCTTGATCCATTAAGAATGGTAGCGAAAAGGTTTACATCACCTGAATTCTGAGATGCTGGTGGATTATAAGTCATATCCCCAGATGCAGAACTAATTCCACTGTTAGCAGCAGAAGCTGCAGCACCATAATCTTTCTTATGAAGATGAAAACGTGCTTTCAAAGTATGAGCAGCAGCTATCCATTTATTTTTATCTCCACCATAGATTATGTCTTGAGATAAACCTCCTGATGGAGCACCAGATAATGTTTGAATACCAGCGTCTAACTTAGATATTGCAGCATTATAAACTGAAACTTGATCATCAAAAATAGGGTCTTCAATCTCAGGATTTCCAGCTTCACTATATGGGATATCCCCCCAAAGTGATGCTGCTGTTCCAAAAGCATGACCTTCCATTATCTGCGATATCCCCACTAAAAGAGAATTAGATGAGTTTTCTTGCAGATATCTCATGTTAGTCAAAACACCAACATAAAGTGCACTCCATGAACCGTTTGCTTCTACAGTTGATAAACTATATCCATATATGTTTGCATATAAAGAACTAAAACCTATCAATTGTCCAGAATACATTCCACTGATTCTGTTTAAATGTCCAAGTTGAAGTTGGATAGTTGCTAACTGTGAACCTGTTAAAAATAGCTTGTCTTCAACATCCGATATTAGAATATCATTAGGATTTGAATTAATATCTTCATTTAAGTCCTCACAAGAGAACGAAAATATAAGAACTAAAGCTAATATTGATTTTGTGTATAATTTTTTCATTTTCTTAATAATTTATAGTTAGACTAAACAGAAAACCTTTTGTCTGAGGGTTAGTAAAGTATTCCACACCTTGTGCAACACTTACACCTTTTGTATTTATCTCAGGATCAATTCCATCAACTTCGTTGATGTTAATTAGGTCTCTACCAGTAAAAGTTAAAATCACATCACTTAAACCAAGAGATTTAATACGTGAGTCATCCCAAATATAACTAAGAGATAAGTCTCTTAACTTTGTCCATGTTGCGTCGGCAATAGAGAAGTTATAAGCTTGGTTATCACCAAATCCTCCCCCGATTCCTGTTCTATACCAGTTTTCATCTAAAAGTACTGGACCTCCTCCGAAATCTTTTATATTACCTCTTACAGTTGTACCAGCAGCAATTGTATTTCCTCTATAGTTTACTAAAGGCTGGTCTAATGTAAGTCTATTTGCAGTCTCTGCTGTAGTTCCAAATCTATTTAATACCCATAGAGTTCTTGGTGAAAATTCACCACCATGAGAGTGTTCAAGAACAGCATTAAGTCTCCATTTTTTATATCTCATATTCATTGATACACCTGCTCTCCAGTCTGGATTTGGATCTCCAAGAACTATTGGACTAGATGTAATTTGAGGGAATCCATTTGAATTTAAATCTAAACTTCCATCTGGATTTGTCTTTGAACCTGTTCCATATAGAGTTCCTAATGGGTGGCCAACAATTGCTCTTGAACTAACTGAAGCTCCAGGAGACAAGTTAATAGTTTCTGTCCCATATAAATCTGTTACCTCATTATCATTTCTAGACCAGTTTATAGCAGTCGAAAGACCAAAATCAGCCTCATCAATTATATCATATCCCCAATCGATTTCCATCCCGATGTTTGTCATTTCTCCATAATTTCCATATTGAGTTGCATAACCTGAAGAAGGAGATAATGTAACATCTAGAAGAATACCTTCTATTATGTTATCATAATATGTGAATGATAAAGACATTCTATCATCAAGGAATCTAAGATCTGCTCCAATTTCCCATTCAGTTTTTATCTCAGGTTCTAGATTAGGATTACCTAAGTTGTTGTCCAATCTAAATCCACCTCCAAATAAATTACTATCTAGTGGATCACTATAAGTTGAATAGCCAAAACCTCCTTCAGCTAAAGTTTCAAATTTATGAGCTGATGGTTGAACACCCACCTGACCCCATGAACCTCTAAGCTTTGCAAAAGAGATTGCATCAGATTGAATAGCGCTTTCAGTAACTACCCATGCTACATCAGCAGCAGGATAGAAAAATGACCCATCAATTGTAGATGCAGATTCTAGCGCACCAGATACATTAAGGAATAACTCATTAGCAACATCAAGGTTAAGTACTCCATAACCTCTATTTGATCTTCTAAAGCTTCTATAGTTGTCAAAACTAGATGCCTCAGAAGAAGTATTCAATGCTGTAGTCTGTTTTGATGAATTTACAAGAAAACCTGTAATGTTTCCAGAAATTCTATTATACTTTCTATCATTATAACTCCAACCAGCTGTTGCGGTAAGATTTATATTATCGGCAAGATCAAAGTTAGCCTTTCCAATTATATCTAATGAAGAATTTCTAATATCAAGCACATCCTCTTGGAATTGCCCATTTGCTCTAGAACTAGCATCCCCCACCGGGAAGAAGTAAGTTCTTTTATCATCTGCAACATCTACATTTCCTCTTGTAATTATTGAAAACCAGTTAGTTGGTTTAATAGTTAATTGAGGAGTAACAGTTATCCTATTTACTTTGGTAAGTGATGTTTGTTCATTAACTGTCCAAAGCGGGTTTGTATAAGATTGATTTGAACTTTGACCTATAGGTTTTCTATAAGATCTACCTCTATTAACATATTCTGTTCCTCCAGAACTAGTATATGTACCCTTGTAATCTCTTCCATCAAAATCAGGAGGAGTTCTTAAGAGTCCAAGCATTAATCCTGACACATTTGAACTTTGCTGAATTCTATTTGATTTTGTAAAAGTATAAGCCATCTTAGACGATAAAGTAATTTTATCATTTAGTTTTGCCTCATAATTCAAACGAGCATTTGTTCTTTCATAAGTAGCGTTTTTTATCATTCCATCTTGATCTAGGTGACCTAGACTAAAGAAATAGGTACTATTATCTCCACCTCCACTTATAGTTAAATCATTTTGTAAAGCATGACCTGTTCCAAAAACTGAATCAAAGTTTTCATCTACATAAGTTTGGGTAGAATTTTTATCGTCGATTGCTTTATACACTGTACCATTTTCAGCTGTAAAAAATGCACCTGACTTATATGTATCCATACTACCTGATCTTCCTGGGATCCAATCACCCCATGACTCAGCTCTATTTGTTCCAAAAACTCCACTACGACCTTGACCCCAAGTATCCTGCATTTCTATTCTTTCTGATATTTCATCAAAAGAATATGAGGATTTAAATGTAATCTTAGCTTCTCCTCTTGACCCTTTTTTTGTAGTTATTACCACAACTCCGTTCGCAGCTTTACTTCCATATAAAGCACCTGCTGATGCTCCTTTTAAAACCTGAACAGATTCAATGTCATTAGGATTAATATCATTAAGACGTGATCCTTGCGTCACACCTCCATTACTACCAGTAATATTATTACCACCGGCATATGATGTTGTATTATCCATTGGCACACCATCTACAATTATAAGTGGTTGTATAGAACCATCAATTGTATTTGCACCACGAATTCTAATTGTACTTCCAGCACCTGGATCTCCATTTGATCGAGTAATCCTAACACCTGATGCTTTCCCACTTAAGGCATTAACTACTGTAGGTTCAGCAGATCTAATAACATCATCAGTTGCAATAACAGATGAGGTTGATCCTTGTTGATCCCGCACAGCAGCAAAACCTAGAGCAGTAACAACAACCTCTTCTAATTCATTGTCAAGTTGAAGTGAAACTGTAATGCTATCTTGGTTTCCAACAGTGATATATTCACTATTATATCCAATGTAGCTAATTACTAGAACCTGTCCTGAGTTAGCGTTAATTGTAAAATTACCATCAAAGTCTGTAGAAACTCCAGTACTTGTATTCTCAATAACTACATTGGCTCCAGGAAGAGGACCACCGTTTTCATCAAGAACAACTCCGCTTATTCCTCCTTGCCCAAATAGAACTAATGAACTGAAAAGAAATAATGTTGTAATAAATTGTTTCATTTTGTTAACTTTTTGTTAAATTTTATTTGAATAAGTTACAAAAAAATAGGACTTATACTAATAAATATCCTGATAAATAATAGTTTCCTATCTTTGATATTATGGATTCAACATATACATGTTCTCAGTGTGGAATGTCAGTAAAAAGTCAATGTGCTAAATGTGATGAGCCCCTTCTAAATAACTCTATCACTCTTGATAATGGGGATGAGGTTCAAGTATCATATTGCCCAACATGTGAAGGTAAGATTAAATCTCCAATGTGTTGCGGAGAAGATATGTCTTGCGTATTCTAAATTGAGATTTTAAACCCTAAATATGACCATGAACTCAAAAAATATCGGCCTAATTTCAGGTCCTTTAGCGTTTATATTCATTTTACTTTTCTTTCGTCCGGAAGGGTTGAATCCACAAGCTAATGCCGTTTTAGCATCAACAATATGGATTGCAATTTGGTGGATAACTGAAGCTATTCCAATAGCAGTTACTGCTTTATTACCAATTGTTTTATTTCCATTAACTGGTGGATTAGGATTATCTGAAACAACAGCCTCTTTTGGACATAAATATGTTTTTCTTTATGTAGGAGGGTTTATTCTTGCTATTGCAATTCAAAAATGGAACTTACATAAAAGGATAGCATTAAATATCATTAATTTCATTGGCACCAATGTAGTTAATATAATTCTTGGTTTTATGGTTGCTACTGCATTTATGTCAATGTGGATATCAAATACTGCAACAGCTGTTATGATGCTACCAATTGCTATGGCAATTGTATCGCAATTAAGAGATAATCCTGACACAATTGAAGATGAAAATAAAATTTTTGGAAAAGCTATAATGCTCGGAATAGCATACAGTGCATCAATTGGAGGTGTAGCTACCTTGATTGGGACACCTCCTAATTTAGTTTTAGCAGGAGTAGTCCAAGAATCATTTGGATATGAAATTACCTTTGCACAATGGTTTAAATTTGGTTTTCCTATCTCCATAGTTCTGCTATTTTTATGCTGGAAATACCTAACAGGCTTTGCCTTCAAGTTTAAACAAAAGTCATTCCCTGGAGGACGCGCAGAAATCAGAAAACAACTAATAGCATTAGGTCAAATTAGTTATGAAGAAAAGTTAGTAGCTTTAGTATTTGCCTTAACAGCTACTGCTTGGGTTACAAGAGATTTTGTTCTTAAACTAATAGTTCCTGCTATTGATGATACTATTATAGCTATGATTAGTGCAGTCATAATTTTTTTAATACCGACAAAAAATAAAAAAAGACGACTGTTAAATTGGGAAGAAGCTGTAAAATTACCATGGGGAATTTTGTTATTATTTGGAGGAGGAATGGCCTTAGCTGCAGGTTTTAAAGATAGTGGATTAGCTTTATGGATTGGGACTCAAATGACTTTATTAGATGGTGTTTCTCTGTTTTTACTAGTATTTATCTTAATTGCTTCTGTTAATTTCTTAACTGAAATTACGTCTAATCTAGCAACTACTGCTATGTTATTACCTGTTCTATACCCGATGGCAATGACAATTGATGTACATCCATTTATTTTAATGGTTTCTGCAACAGTAGCTGCTTCTTGTGCATTTATGTTACCTGTTGCAACTCCCCCTAATGCTGTAGTTTTTGGCTCAGGTTATTTGCGTATTCCTGATATGGTTCGTGTTGGCATATGGATGAACCTACTCTCAATAGTTCTTCTAAGCCTTATTGTGTATTTTTTACTTCCATATTTATGGGATTTTGATCCTTTAAAATATGTAGTTCCACAAAATTAGTTAGTCATCTTTAATTTCAGGATAATCAACACCTAATTGCTCGAGATAAGTATCATACTTAGTTTCATCAAAATAAAATTTTTCCATCTCAGATCTATACTTTTCCATTTTATCTGTATTAAGATAAAAAGGTGGTGGATCTGTATCAGAGATCATTGGTCTGTAGAAGTCCGCTTTGCTTTGAACATTATTAAAGTAATCTTTAGCTTCAATTAATTTATTAGGTTTTGTCAAAAAGTCTATTACAGTCATAGCAACTACTTTTGCTCCAGCATCTGCTCCTTTATGGGCTATAGGTGTAGCTGCAGCAATACTTGCTGACCAGTGATGACCTGTTGAATTCGGAATATTTGATGGAAACCTCAATACAACAGTAGGTACTTTCCATGACACATCACCAATATCATCTGATCCTCCACTTATATCATATGGTAGAGGCTCACGTAGAGGAGGTAATTTTGTTGCAAGCCCATTTTGGGATTCAATTCCAATTACTTTTTGCACTGCCTTTGCTAATTTTTGATCATCTTCAGACCACTCTGGTAATCCAACTTTTTTAATATTTTCATACATTTCTTCAGCAATTACCTTGTTGAAATGTCTTGGCCAAGCAGCTCCTAAAACTTCTGAATCGTAACTTGTATTGGTCATTAAAGCAGCACCTTGAGCCATTTTATCTGCAGTGTCATACATATTCATTATACCCTTATAAGTTATTTCTCTTAAAAAAAACCAAATTGATGCTTTTGAAGGAACAACATTAGGTTGATCTCCAGCATCAAGGAAAATTGAATGAGATCTTTGAAGCGGATGAAGATGTTCTCTTTTATAATTCCATCCAATATTCATTAATTCAGCTGCATCTAATGCACTTCTTGCTCTCCAGGGTGAACCGGCAGAATGAGCTGTTTCTCCATAGAAGGTATATTTAACTGAAATAAGCCCAGTCCCTGATGGTCTTCCCCATGAGGTAGACATATTAGAACTAACGTGAGTAAAAATACACATATCAACATCATCAAAATAGCCATCTCTAACATACCAAGCTTTAGAACCTAATATTTCCTCTGCAACACCAGGCCAAAGTATAAGTGTTCCATTAATATTATTTTCTTCCATTAATTTTTTAACAGATAATGCAGCAGTAATTACAATTGGAACACCAATGTTATGTCCTTCGCCATGTCCAGGGGCACCTTCAACTACAGGTTTCTCATATGCTACTCCAGGGTATTGAGAAGTAGAAGGGACTCCATCAAAATCACTACCAAGAGCAATAACAGGTCCTCCTTCACCATTTGACCATGAGGCTAGCCATGAGGTTGGAATACCAGATATTTGATGTTCAACATCAAATCCATTTTCTTCAAGTATTCTACTTAGATATTTTGAAGTTTCAAATTCTTGAAACCCAAGCTCACCAAAACTGAAAACTTTATCAATCATGACCTGTGTCATTTTTTTATCTTCTTCAACTAATTGTGCTGCTTGATTTTTAAGATTATTAATTTTTTTATTTGAATATTTCTTCTGAGCATTAAGATTCATTCCAACTGAAAGAACCATTACAGAAGTAATTATTGTAGTTATCTTTCTCATATTAGTATATTTATTTAAATATAATAATATCTTTTAATAGTGATATCTTTTAAAGGATTCAATTGCAGCATAATCTGCAAGTCCCATTTTTTTATATTTCAGTGCAGTCTCTTTATTTCTTTCCTCTGCCCTAACCCAAAATTCCCTAAGATCTTGTCCTTGAAACATAACACCATCCTTTTGTGTTTGGTGAAAGAAAATTGAAGTTCTTTTTCTTAATACTTGATTTGGACTCATTGGTACAGCCATATCTATATCATGAATGTCCCATTCTAACCAGGCTCCCCTATAAAGCCATAGCCAGCAATCTTTAATAAACTTTTCTTTTTTTATAGATTTTAATGCATCGAATATTATGTTTAGACATACCTTATGTGTTCCGTGTGGATCTTCTAGATCTCCAGCTGCATAAATTTGATGAGGCTTTATTTTTTTAATTAATGAAACTGTCTTTTCTATGTCTTTATTTGTAGGAGTATTTTTTTGAATCTTACCTGTTTCATAAAAGGGTAAATTCATAAAATGAGTATTCTTATCTGGAATCCCTATATAACGAGTCGCAGCAATTGCTTCACTTTTTCGTATAAAACCTTTTAATCTTCTAACTTGTTTTGAGTCAATTTGATCAATTTTTTTATTTTTTAGCTCTTTGATTAGATTTTTAACATCATTGTTTTTATCTATTTCCGTAACATCTTTTGAGACTTCGAGAAACTTTAATGCATCATGGTCAGTGACAGCTATATTTCCAGAAGTTTGATATGCAACATGTACATCATGACCTTGCGTAACAAGTCTATCGAAAGTTCCTCCCATTGATACAACATCATCGTCCGGGTGTGGACTAAATATTATAACCCTTTTTGGATTGGGAGATTTTCTCTCTGGCCTTGTCGAGTCATCCGCATTTGGTTTTCCACCAGGCCATCCTGTAATTGTATTTTGAAAATGATTGAAGATTTTAATATTTAATTCATATGAAGATCCTTCAAGTGCTAATAAATCAGAAAGTCCATTTTGGTTATAATCTTCGTCAGTTAATTTAAGTATAGACTTACCAGTAATTTCACTTAGCCATGCTACAGCTCTTCTTGACATCAAAGGAGTCCATTTACAAGTATCGACTAGCCATGGAGTTTTAGATTTTATCAACTCGCTTGCTGATTCGTTATCTAGTACTAAAGTTGTGTTTTTATGCTTTTGAAGATATGAAACAGGAACCAATGATGTGACATCTCCTTCAACCGATTTTTTCACAATTAAACTCTTATGAATTCCCCATGCCATGACTAATATTCTTTTAGAATTAAAAATAGTTCTAACACCCATAGTAATTGCAGTGTTTGGAACATTTTCTATTCCTCCAAAAGTTTTACTAGCATCAAATCTTGTAGTATGATCTAGTGTAATTAGTCTAGTTTTAGAATTGAAATGTGACCCAGGTTCATTAAAACCTATATGACCTGTTCTACCTATCCCTAAAACTTGTAGGTCTATTCCCCCAGACTCTTTAATTTTATTTTCATAAGAATCACAAAACTTTTCTATATCATTAGGTTTTACTTTTCCAGAAGGAATATTTATATTTTCTTTAGGAATGTCTATATGATCAAATAGATTATCATCCATAAAATGATGATAACTATTCTTATCATTATGTTTTATTGGATAGTACTCATCAAGATTGAATGCAATAACATTTTTAAAGCTAATAGATTCTTCTTTATGTATTCTAATTATTTCTTTATATATAAGGGTTGGAGATGATCCAGTTGCAAAACCAAGTACACAGTTCTTACCTTTATCTTGTTTTAATTTAACAAGATCACATATCTCTCTTGCAATTAAATTTGATGCAATTTCAGAATTGTCAAAAGTTACAGTATGGAGTTTCTCAAATCTAGTCCCTTCATTTATTCCAGGAGATTGATATTTCAGATTTTTTTTACCCATTGTCGATAATATGGAGCTACAAAGTTAATAATGTTTTAATTTAAAATTATTCTTTTATTTTTTTAATTTTTATATTCATGGCTTAATTTATGGATACATTAATTATTGGTAGTGGCCCAGCTGGATATACAGCTGCAATATATGCTGCTAGAGCAGATTTAAAGCCTGTAATTTATACTGGTCTTGAACCGGGTGGTCAATTGACAACAACTACGGATGTTGACAACTTTCCTGGATATCCAAAAGGAATAGACGGTCCTAAAATGATGGATGAATTAAAAGAACAAGCCGAAAGGTTTGGAACTGAAGTGAAAATTGATTTTATCTCTAAGGTAGAGTTCTCAAAAAACAAAGGAAGTCTTCATAAAGTGTTCTCTCAAGACGGAACAGAAATTGAGGCCAAAACAATTATAATTTGTACTGGAGCTTCTGCTAAATATCTTGGATTACCAAGTGAACAAAAATTAATTGGTGGTGGAGTCTCTGCATGTGCAGTTTGTGATGGATTTTTCTATAAGAATCAAGAGGTGGCTGTTGTTGGTGGTGGTGATACTGCAGTTGAAGAAGCCACTTATTTAGCTAAAATATGCTCTAAAGTAACTATGATTGTTAGAAAAGATCACCTAAGAGCTTCAAAGGCTATGCAAAATAGAATTACCAAATACCCTAATATTTCCATTTTATATAATCATGAAGTGGAAGAAGTTATTGGAGATAATGTAGTTGTGGGTATTAAAACAATAAATAATTTAACTAAAGAAACAAGTGAGATAAAAATAACCGGGTTATTTTTAGCTATTGGGCATACACCTAATACCGAAATTTTTAAAGGACAAATAAATATGGATGAAAGTGGATACATAATTACAGAGCCTAAATCAACTATTACAAATATACCTGGAGTTTTTGCTGCTGGAGATGTTCAAGACAAAGAATACAGACAAGCTGTAACTGCTGCTGGAACAGGATGTATGGCAGCTTTGGATGCTGAAAGATATTTACAGGAAATTTAAATTCTCTTTACAGCTCTTAGCCATCTTTCAGGAATATTATTATTTACTGCAGAGATATAATCACTTTCAAGACAAGGCAGGTATCTTTTATTTACATTTTTCTCAGATAAAATAATTTCTAACCACCACCTGTCACTTTCTTTACTCTTAATAAAGATTAGATCTCTTCCTGATACAGAAACATTATATCTTATAAATCCTGACTCATCATTAAATGTTGGTTCAGAAAATCTAGAATTAACCCCTTCAATAAAATACCAGATTATTTGAGCATAAAGTTTAGTTGAAATAGAATTGTTCAATAGTTCAAACAAACCAAAGTATTTGCATTTATCACTTATTCCAGAGTATCTAGATAATATACATATTAGCCTACTATCAATACCATTAGGATTACCATATTCAGAATCTCCAGATGAGACCCAAGATAATGCTTTCATATCTAGGCCTATTATATGTGCATCCCTTAAAATTGGTTCTGCACATTTATCATTCCCTATCAAATCTCCCAAAGAAATATAATCAAAAAAAAGCTTCTCCATTAAATCTATCTCGCTTGGAGAGCAAAGGTGTCTTTGGTAACCTAAATTTGTAAAGTCATTTAGTTTTGATGAGTCATCAATAATTATTTTATTCATATATGATCTGCTTGACAGAAGGTCTTCTTCTTGGTGAAGATCAAATTGATTATCTATCGATACAATATTTACCTTGTTATTAAAATTATTATAAGACTTGAAGATTGGAAAAATTATATCATTACTTCCCCCTATTAATATTGTTATTATATTTTTTTCTCTAAGCAAAAGGCATATTTCAGTAATTGCGTGGTAAGTATCTTTAGTTGATTCTCCATTTGGAAGATTTCCTAAATCAGAGATAGACTTTCTCCACTTTCCAAGATTTAATTCATAGAACTCATTTCGAAAATTAGATAAATTGAAATCGATTGATTCAAAATATGAATTTCTAGTTTCACTAATTCCTATAATTGCAACATCAGTTGATTCTAGATCAGGGAATCCCGAGCTACTTGTATGAATTTGAATCTTTTCTCCAATTGAACCTATCTTATTTGAATTTGCGAGATTAATTATATCGTCATTAATAGGTTTGAGAAGTTCAATACTCATTTCTTCTTTTTTGTTTTAAGATAATTTTGTGCTTCTTCTAGTGAAATCTTTGTTGGATCAATTTCTTTAGGAATCTCAACTTTTTTCTTTGGATTAGAAATTGCAGATCTACCCCATCTAGTTTTTTCAATTTTTATTTCATGTTCAGGCCACTCTTTAATTAACTTATCCTTGTCTTTCTGGATTTTATTTTTAATTAATTCTTCTATATTTTCGATAGTTAGATTATCAAAGTCATAGGTCTTATTTACATTTATAAAGCCTTCATTCCATTTTATATAAGGTCCAAACCTTCCAACCCCTTTTGTCACAGGTAATTCATCATAAAAATGAATTGGTTCATCAGCTTTGAGTTTTTCATCAATTAGCTTAATTGCATCAGTGATCTCTATTGTATGAGGATCAAGATTAGTTGGAATTGAAATAGATTTTGATGAAAATTTAATATACGGTCCATATCTTCCATTATTAACTGTAATAGTTTCATTCTTATATTCACCTATTTCTTTTGGGAACTTAAATAAGTCCAGTGCTTCTTCTAAGGTTATATTTTCAAGTTGTTGATCTTTGGTTAAACTAGCAAAGATTGGTTTTTCTTCATCTTCTGTATTACCAATTTGAGCAAGTGGCCCAAATCTACCAAGCCTTACTTTAACAACCCTCCCTGATTTTGGATCATTTCCTAGAATTTTTTCTCCTGATTGTCTCTCTGCAGTTTCATTAACTTCAGTTACATTAGAATGAAAATCATTATAGAACCTTTTGATTATTTCAGACCATTGTTCATTTCCAGATGCAATTTCATCGAAATTCTTCTCTACCTCTGCTGTAAACCCATAGTCTAGAATATTTCTAAAATTCTCAACCAAAAAGTCATTAACAATTACTCCAATATCAGTAGGAATAAGCCTACCCTTGTTTGAGCCTGTTTTTTCTTTTAAAATCCTATCTGAGACTTCATTATTTGAAAATTCAAATAATTTATAATCTCTCTCAGAACCTTCATTACTTCCTTTTTCAATATATCCTCTTTTTTGAATTGTTGAAATTGTTGTCGCATATGTTGCAGGTCTTCCAATTCCAAGTTCTTCCATTTTTTTAACTAAAGATGCTTCAGTATATCGAGATGGAGGTCTTGAAAACATCTCTTTTGAAGTTATTTTATCTAGCTCAAGCTTTTCTCCTTCAGTAATTTTTGGTAGTACGGCTTTCTCTTCTTCACTCTCATCATCAGTGCCCTCAAGATAAACTTTCAGAAAACCTTCAAAAATTATTACTTCTCCAGTTGATGTAAATTTATAGTCGTATTTATCAGATTGTATTTTTACTATAGTTTTTTCTATCTCAGCATCCGCCATTTGAGAAGAAATTGTTCTCTTCCAAATTAATTTATATAATCTTTGCTGGTCGAAGTCAGACGTTATTTCTTCAACATCTATTTTGGTGGGTCTAACAGCTTCATGAGCTTCTTGTGCAGATTTGTTTTTATTTTGAAAATCTCTTGAGTAAACAAATTTGTCACCAAATTTTGATTTTATCTTATTAATTATTGACTCTTTTGCTTCATTTGAAATAGTAACACTATCTGTTCTCATATAAGTTATAAGTCCGGCTTCATATAGTTTTTGAGCAGTACTCATTGTCCTAGAAACTCCAAAACCAAGTTTTCTTGAGGCTTCTTGTTGAAGAGTTGAAGTTGTAAAAGGAGGAGTTGGTGATCTCTTTGATGGCTTTTTAGATAAAGAGTTAATATGAAAAGTTGCATTTTCATTTTTAATTAAAAAGTTTCTTATTTCTTCATCTGTATTAAACCTAGTGTCAAGTTCAGATTTGATTGACTTTCCTTCTAGATTATTAAAAATACCTTGAGTCTTGAAAGTACTTTTAGATTCATGCTTTTGGATTTCCCTTTCTCTTTCTACAATTACTCTAACGCAAACTGATTGAACTCTTCCTGCAGATAGTCCAGTCTTAACTTTTTTCCATAAAACAGGGGACAATTCATATCCAACAAGTCTATCTAAAACTCTTCTAGCCTGTTGAGCATTAACCAGGTTATAATCAATTGATCTTGGATTGTCTAAAGCTTTTAATATAGCATTTTTGGTAATTTCATGGAAAACAATTCTATCAGATTCTTTATCACTTAGATTAAGATTCTCATATAAATGCCAAGCAATTGCCTCACCTTCTCTGTCTTCATCACTAGCTAGCCAAACTTTTTCAGATTGTTTAACATGCTTTTTCAGGTCTTTAATAACCTGTTTTTTTTCATCTGGTATTATATATTTTGGTTTAAAATCATTATCTACATCAACTCCTATCTCACTAACAGGTAGATCAGATATATGACCAACACAAGAGACAACTTTATAATCTTCTCCTAGTATTTTTTCAATTGTCTTTGCTTTTGTAGCTGACTCTACTATAACTAAATTTCTTGACATCAAATAAAAATTTGGGCTTAAAAGTAAACAGATTTATTTTGTCAAAAATATAAAAATTAATTTTTCTCAATTTTTACTGTAATTTTTTTTGATAATTTTTTAAAAAAACAAAGTACTTTTGTATGTAATTATGATTGTAGAACAAATATATACAAGTTGTCTATCTCAGGGCTCATATTATATTGAGAGTAATAATGAAGTAGCAATTATCGATCCCATTAGAGAAATAGATTCATATATAGAGAGAGCAAGTAAAACAAATTCCAAAATAAAATACATTTTTGAGACCCATTTACATGCTGATTTTATAAGTGGCCATATTACCTTAGCAAAAAGAACAGGAGCTGATATTGTTTATGGGCCAGATGTTGAAACATCGTTTAATATATTATCAGCAAAAGATGGACAAGAATTTAAAATTGGAGATATAACAATTCATGCAATTCATACCCCTGGGCATACTCTTGAAAGTACAACATATCTTCTAAAAGATGAAAATGGAGATGAATATGCAATTTTTACAGGTGATACATTATTCATAGGGGATGTTGGGAGACCTGATCTATCTCAAAATAGTGAAGTTGATAGCAAATATTTGGCTGGATTGCTCTATGATAGCTTGAGAAACAAAATTATGACGTTAGATGATAAAATAATAATTTATCCAGCTCATGGAGAAGGATCTTCATGTGGGAAAAATCTTAGTTCTGAAACATTTGGAACTCTTGGTGATCAAAAGAAAACAAATTACGCACTGAGAGAAAATATGACAAAGATTGAGTTTATTGATGAGCTGTTGGATGGACTTGATAAACCACCAAAATATTTCCCCCTTAATGTATCAATGAATAAAAACGGGTATGATGATTCAAAAGAAGTACTTGAAAAAAATTTAAATCCACTTGACCCTGACAAATTTGAAGAATTAATCTCAAAAAGAAATGCAATTGTTCTTGATGTTAGACATCAAGATGATTTTGCTAAAGCACATATTCCCAATTCTATCTTTATAGGATTAGATGGGAGGTTTGCTCCATGGGTAGGAGAAATTCTAGAAGATATTAATACACCTCTTTTAGTATTAGTACCTAATGGGAGAGAAGAAGAAGTGATTACTAGATTATCAAGAGTTGGTTTTGATCATACCCTCGGGTATTTAGAAGGAGGTATAGAAAATTGGAAATCAAAAGGTAAATTAACTTCATCAATAGACTCAACTGAAGGATCTGATCTTAAAGATCTGGAAAACAAATCAAATAATTCTATTCTTGATGTAAGAAGTCAAAGTGAACATCAAAATGAGTCTATATTAGGTTCTCTTAATATTCCTTTAAAATTGGTGAATCAGTCTATAAATCAGATTAACTTTAAATCAAAATTTTTTATTCACTGCCAAGGTGGATATAGAAGTATGATAGCTGCATCAATATTAAAAAAGAATGGTATCCACAGCTTTTACGACGTTAAAGGGGGGTATAACTCAATAAAAAAGGCTAGTCTGAACACCTAGAAACTGACAAATTGGCATAATTTAATATAATTCGTTACTTTTACAAGTCAAATTATTAAGTAATTAAAGAGAATAAACTATATATAGAGACTTATGGCTGTCAGATGAACTTTTCTGATAGTGAAGTTGTTGCCTCAATTCTTAAGAATAAAGGCTATGAATTAACTAATAATTCTCAAGACGCAAGCTTAATATTACTGAATACATGCTCAATTAGAGATAAAGCTGAACAAACTGTTCGAAATAAATTAAAGAATTTTAATTCTTTGAAAAAAAATAACGATAAGTTAAAAGTTGGAGTATTAGGATGTATGGCTGAAAGGCTTAAAGAAAAATTCTTAGAAGAAGAGAAAATAGTTGATCTAGTAGTAGGCCCAGACTCATACAAAGATTTACCTAACCTATTAAATGAAGTTGAAAATAATCAAAGGGCTGTGAATGTTATCTTGTCTAAGTCTGAAACTTATGGAGATATTTCACCAGTTAGAATTCATAATAATGGCATTAGTGCTTTTGTCTCTATTACAAGGGGGTGTGATAATATGTGTACTTTTTGTGTTGTTCCTTTTACAAGAGGAAGAGAAAGAAGTAGAAGTCCTGAGAGTATCATTAGGGAAATCCAAGAGCTTGCAGACATAGGATATAGAGAAGTTACTCTTCTTGGTCAAAATGTTGATAGTTATTTATGGTACGGAGGGGGACCAAAAAAAGATTTCATTAAGGCAAGTGAAGAAGAAAAGAAAAGCTCAATAAGATTTTCTCAACTTCTTGACTTAATAGCAACAAGCTTTCCTAAAATTAGAATTAGATTTTCAACATCTAATCCTCAGGACATGACTATTGATGTAATTAAAACTATGGCTAAATATGAAAATATATGTAATCATATTCATTTACCAATTCAATCTGGAAGTGATAGGATTCTAAAGAAAATGAATAGGCTTCACACTCGACAAGAGTACCTTGATCTTATAAAAAAAATTAAAGAAATTATTCCAAACTGTGGAATCTCTCATGATATAATGACTGGCTTTCCAACTGAAACTGAAAAAGATCATCAAGACACATTAACTTTGATGGAAGAAGTAAAATATGATTATGGATATATGTTTGCATACTCTGAAAGGCCTGGAACTTATGCTGCCAGGAAGTTTAAGGATGATGTAAATAATGATATCAAACAGAGAAGACTTGAAGAAATAATAAATTTGCAACAAAAACACAGTAAAGAAAGGAATCAAAGATTTATTAAACTAACATGTCCTGTTTTAGTAGATAAGTCATCAAAAAAATCAAATGATTTTTGGAGTGGTAGAACAGGAGAAAACAATGTAGTTGTATTTCCTAAACAAAACTTCTCTCCTGGAGAAATTGTAAACGTTACAATTGAAGACTGTACTTCAGCTACATTGATTGGTAAAGTGAAAAAGAAATCAATTGCAATCTAATATGGAATCAATTCAATCAGTAAAGCAAAGGTTTGGAATTATTGGAAATAATGAGAAGCTAAATAGAGCTCTTGAGAAATCTATTCAAGTTTCAAATTCTGATATTTCCGTTCTTGTAACTGGAGAAAGTGGAGTTGGTAAAGAAAATA
>Ga0209036_1000213_pt1 | contig 24169 bp, 30 predicted proteins | sample MarorgKNORR_S2LV_3_FD_188222 | JGI IMG/M metagenome (GOLD analysis project Ga0209036, IMG submission 188222) | Marine microbial communities from the Southern Atlantic Ocean, analyzing organic carbon cycling - DCM_A/KNORR_S2/LV (SPAdes) (version 2) | ecosystem: Environmental > Aquatic > Marine >... | reverse complement strand
AGGAAAGTATGGTGATACTAAAAAAAACCTTTCTGATTTAGAATCCGCAAACAAACCATTCCCTACATTAATTGTTGTAAATGAGGATGAATTTAGTCAAACTGTAGATTTAATTCAGAACCCACAAATAGAACTGATTTCAAGTAGTAGCAAGTTAGAAGAAGTAGCAGCAAGAGTTCATGCTTTGGTGGGTGATGGAGAATCAGAAATCCTTGAGTTTAAAGATTTAACTATAAATTTAAAAACATATGAAGCTAAAGCGGGTGAAGTACTCTTGGACTTAACTTTTATGGAATATGAATTATTAAAGTTTTTTGTTGAGAATCAAGAAAATGTGTGGTCGAGAGAAGATTTATTAGAAAAAGTATGGGGATATGATTATTTTGGTGGAGCTAGAACTGTTGATGTTCATGTAAGGCGTTTGCGTGCAAAATTAGGTGACAAAAGAAAAGATTGGATAAAGACTGTTCACTCAGTAGGCTACAAGTTTAACTAAAACTGTTTCCGCAACCACAAGTTCTTGATACATTAGGATTATCAATTGAAAATCCAGTTTCCATTAATCCTTCCTTATAGTCAAGAGTTGCACCTTTTATATGTTCTAAACTCTCAGCATCAACAACGATATTAACTTCACCATATTCTTCAATAACATCACCGTCAAACTTATCAGTATCAAAAAACATTTCATAAGAATATCCTGAACAGCCACCAGGTTTTACACCCATTCTAAGAAAGCTCTCTTTTGAATCTTGCTCAGCTTTGAGCTCTATTAGTTTGCTTACAGCATTTTCAGTAGCAAGTACTGTTCTAGATGATTTAATTTGTATATCCATAGTTTTATTATAACAAAGATGTATTTATTCAATAAATTTGTAATTACATCTTTTTTAAAGTTACTTAGAATACCCTTATGGTACAAAATGATATTTTATTAAAGCATCTATCGTCAATTTATGACCCTGAATTAGCTGTAAATATAGTCGATTTAGGAATGGTAAAAGATATCAAACATATTGAAAAAGATGTATATATCAAGCTTGCTTTAACAATTGCTGATTGTCCAATGAGAAACCAGATTGAAACAGAAATAGAAAGAAAGCTACTTTTACTTGAAAATGTAGATTCTGTCGAAATTACAACAACCGCTATGAATCAAAAAGATCGAACAGCCGTTATGGAAAAAGCAAGAAAGAAAGCAAGAGAGAATGCACAGCCAACCAATATCAACCCAAGAACAAGAGTTGTTGCTATTGGAAGTGGTAAAGGAGGGGTTGGAAAATCTACTTTATCAGCAAATATAGCTCTTGGGTTGTCAGAGGCTGGATTTAAAACAGGATTACTTGATGCAGATATATGGGGTTTCTCGATACCACGACTGTTGGGAATTACTGGAAGAATCGAAGCGAATGAAAATAAAAAAATGGTGCCTTACAAAGTAGATGAGCTTGAAGTTATCTCAACTGGATTAATCACTAGCGATGAAGACACTGCACTAATGTGGCGTGGTTTAATGCTCAGTAAAGCTCTTGAACAGTTTTTAACTGATGTTGAATGGGGAGAGTTGGATTATCTTATAATAGATCTTCCACCAGGTACTGGGGATATTCAAATGGCACTTAGTAGATTATTACCCCAAGCTGAACTTATAGTTGTAACAACACCTCAACTGATGGCCCAGAAAGTTGCGACAAGAGTTGCTGATATGGCTAAAAGAAGTTTTATTCCATTACTAGGAGTAGTTGAAAATATGTCATACTTTGAATCAAACTCAGGCGAAAAATATAATTTATTTGGTGAGGGCGGTGGAGAGGCGTTATCAGAAAAATTTGGACTACCACTACTAGCTAAAATTCCAATAAGTGAAGATACGAACAATAAAGCTGATGATGGCATTCCTCTTATAAAACAAGAGAGTAACTCTTCAACAAAACTAGCAATCGAAAACCTTGTAAAAGATATTGCTATAAAGCTTCCTCCCGTTGCGGACGAAACATGTACAGGTAGACTCGCAAAAGTTTTTGAAGAGCTTTCAAAGTAATGGAAAATATATCTGTTAATAAATTAGCTGACTCTACAAACTCTTCATTACCAAGAGATATAAAAATTTCATTAGCAAAAGAAGTTCTTGCCCAAGAAAAAAACATAGAAATAGCTAAAGAAAAATTTAAAGAAATTGTTAATAATTTAGAACAGAAAAAACAAAGAGAGGTTATCAACGCTACTGGTACTGTTTTACATACAAATTTAGGAAGATCTCCAAATAATATAAGCTTTTCTGGTAGATACACGAATGTTGAATATAATTTAAATAATTTTAGACGAGGAACAAGAAATGAATACCTGTCTTCATCTCTAAGTAGTTTTCTGGGATGTGGAGGGATAACATTTGTCAACAATAATGCCTCTTCTCTCTATTTATCATTACGTGCGCTAGCAAAAAATTACGAATTCAAAAATGTGATTATCTCTAGAGGGGAAATCATTGAGATTGGTGGCTCTTATCGACTACCTGAAATAATTGAAGAAACTGGACTTAAAATGATAGAAGTTGGAACGACCAATAAAACTAAACTACGTGATTATACGAAAGTATTAGAAAATTTTCCAAATTCAATCATTTTAAAAGTTCACAGATCAAATTACTCAATTTCTGGTTTTACAGAAGAAGTAAGCATAAAAGAACTAGCAAGTATTAAAAAAGATTACGATACTGTTCTTTTACATGATCTTGGAAGCGGCTTGGTTATAAATAGAAAGTTTCTTGAAGTAAATAACATTGACATATTCGATCATGAAACCTCTGTTCAAAATTCTTTAGATGATGGATCTGATTTAGTTATGTTTTCTGGAGATAAACTTTTTGGTTCTGTTCAGTCTGGAATTATTGCTGGTAACAGTGAGTTAATTGAAAATATCAAAAATTATAGCCTGTTTAGAACCTACAGGTGTTCCCCATCAACTCTCTTTGAGCTTCAAGAAACTGTCTCTCACTATATAAATAAAGAGGAATTAAATATCCCTTTTTGGCACTTGGTGTCACAAAGCTACCAATCACTTGAAACTAGAGTAAAAAATATTGTCTCGGAATCTAGCTTTAAATTTGATATTGAGGAAGGAACTAGTTTAATTGGAGGCGGTACTCTTCCTGACGTTACTATGAAGTCGCCTATCATGCTTTTAAAGGAAGAGGCTAGTAACTCTTTACTTGAAATATTATTGCATAATGACATACCTATAATTCCTCATTTTTATAAAAATAGAATCTGTATTGATTTACGAAGTGTATTTGAAGATCAAGATAACATTATTAAAACTTGCCTAAATAAATTATGACAGTTCTAGCTACTGCTGGTCATGTTGATCACGGTAAGTCAACATTCGTTAATTTTTTAACAAACCAAGAAACAGATAGGTTAGCCGAAGAAAAAAACAGGGGGTTAACGATAAATCTTGGTTATACCTATTTTGAGTACCAAAAGAGAGTAATTTCAATAGTTGATGTTCCTGGTCATCAAGATTATTTTAAAAATACAATTGCTGGTTTCTCAAATGTGGATGGAGTTCTGTTTTGTATTGATTCTGTGCAAGGGTGGTCACGACAATCAGAAGAGCATTTTAAATCAATTGTTAGCTTAGGGATTAGAGATATTCTTGTAATCTATACTAAGACTGACCTATTAGAAGAAACTCTTAAAAAAGACAGTATTATAAAAAAATTTTCAAATGTTAATGACTTAAATTTTCAAATCACAGAATTCAGCTCAAAAACAAGTGATAAAGAAAGTTTCCATCAAGTGATTAATAGCTTTTTTAAAGAAACTGACGCTCATGAAGAAGCTACAATCTGGGTTGATAGAACTTTTTCAATTGATGGAATTGGAACAGTGGTAACTGGAACAGCAAGTAAAGGTCTCGACCTAGGTAACCTTTATGTATCTAATTATAAAAGTCCTCTTGAAGTTAAGAAAATACAAAGTCTTGGAAAAGATATAGATAAAATTGTCTCAACATCAAGAATTGCTATTTCCCTTAAAAAAAATCCATCACAACCTCTTCAGAGAGGTGATGTTCTTTCAAATAATTTATTAGATCAATCTGAATATTTAATCCTTGAGACTAAAAATGAAACACTCTCTTTTGAAGCAAAAGATACCACAAGAGCTTATATCGGTACATCTAATCAAATAGTAAAACAAGTAAAGTGCTTGAGCGTTGAGGGCAAAAACTATGTAGTAATTCGATTAGATAAACCAATAAGTGCTGTTGAGGGCCAAAATATTCTCCTACATAATTTAGCAAAAAATGATTTTCTAGGAGGAGAGGTTATATTAAAAACTAATAATAATTTTCAGATAAAAAAACTTCTTAAGAACAAAGAGATACTGAACAAAAATTTACTATTAGAAATTTTAACTTTCACTCCTAAAAAATACATAAATAAAAATATTTCGTATATTGAATTAGAAGATAAATTTCTTTCATCCCAAAATCTCGACTTACTAGATAAGAAAATTACAGATAATTTACAAACAATAAACAACATTGGTGTTGAGGATTATTTTTACAAAATGTTATTTATTGAAAAGAGATTGATAGCAAAAATCTTTGATCAAATAAGCAAATTTGATCTAGTAAAAAATCAAATCGTTCATAAGAAAAAAACAACAATTGATTTAGAAATTTATAAAATGATTTTAAATGAAATAACAGTTGAATTAAGCATTAATGAAGTTGATCTATCTAAATATGAGAAGGAAGCTGTCAAAACACTTTTTATGAACAATTATCTTTATAGACTTAATAAAAAATTGATAATTTCGGATCTTCATAAGAACAGCCTTATTGAATTATTAAAAGATTTGCCAGATATCTTCACCGTAAAAGAGTTTAAAGATTTTGCAAATTTGTCCAGGAAGTATGCAATTCCATATTTAGAGTTTTTAGATAGTGAGTCTCTTACTGCAAAAATCGAGGATAGCGGAAAGAGAAAGAAACTAGTTTGAGATAAAGATACCTTCTCTTTTTCTCTCTACTTCATTTAATCCACCCCAAACACCGAAAGGTTCAGAAATTTCATTTGCTTCTTCAAGGCATTCAATTTTTACAGGACATCCACTACAAACTGCTTTTGCTTTGGCTTCCCTCTTCTCCCTATCTTCTTTTTTTTCAAAAGTAGCAGGTGGAAAAAATAAATTACTACTGTGTTGTCGACAGAGAGCCTCGTATTGCCAAGTTGAAATTTTTATTTGAAGCATATTAAAACAATAAACTGCAATTTTTATGTGTAAAAAGATTTTTTTCGCGAAGTATTAGTCTATATTGACAGTTTTCCATCATCTTCAGATAGAATTACATCCTGCATTTCTTCAAATAATCTATCCTCATTTTTATTAACAACAATTTGTTTAGCACCTAGCTTCACAAGGACCTGTTTTTCATTCAAAACTTTTACTACTTGGGCTTTTTTACCACCTAATGATGACATTGCACTCGTGTCGGTGGTAAGTCTTGACCTTATTACAGTGGGTATTGCTATAAAGTAGAAGAAAGCCAACATTATCGAGCAACCAAACATAAGAAATTGGTTAATTTTTAAATCATAATTGTTAAACATTAGCAAACACGATGAATGAAGTATTAGGAATGATCCAATTCCTAAAAAGCCAAAATAACCTCTAGATAATATTTTTATGTATGTTAAAAAAGAAATCAGAAAAATAAATAAACCATAATAATTTAGACCAAATTCATAAAATGTCATGGAGGAAAAAGAAATTAAAAGAGCACCAATAAATGCCATAATTCCTGGACCTATAGCAAATAACTCCAAACCAATCAAAGCAAAGCCAAGACCAAAAAACATATATGTAAACAAAGGATTTGATATAGAAATGTAAAATCTTTCGGCTAGAGATGGTTTGATAAATTTTATTTCTTCAATTGCTGTCGAATTTATGTCAAAATTTACAATCCCAACTGAATTATCTAGATTTGAAGATATATCTTCCATCCCTAAATTTTCAATAAATGCTCCTATTGACCCGACAATCATATACCTCTCATAAATATCTTCTTCTCCGGTCACCAACATCGTAGAACTGCTAACTAGACATGGGTTGGTATCAAAAAATATTTCATTTGTATTTTGACACATATTTGTTACCAGGGTTCCTGGTGATAGGCCAACAAAGTCAAAATCTTTAAGTAGCTCTGCATTAATTTCTGTTTTGTTTGGTCCAACCCAAATAGCTTTTGGTATTGTTACGCTTTCTAATATTTCGCCTAACTGGATAACACTTTCTTGACTGACATCATTTGCGTTGTACTGAATAATGAAAAGCTCATCGTCATTAATCTTATTTTCATCAAAGTATCGTTCAATAGCATTAATGTGACCACTAGAAAAAATTCCTTCAATCTCAAATATGCTTATCTGTGTTACATTTACAGCTGCAAAAAATAATATCGGTAATAGTTTTAACATTTTATATACTTAAATATATACAATAGTAGTCTTTTAAAACTGTGAAAATTTGCTTAATAACTGATAACTCGTGGGTAAAGGATTCTTTACTTAAATTTCTTGATTTTGAATACAATTTTACACATCTTGATAATGGTGATGATATTAAGTTGTCTTATGATTATATTTTTGTTGATATGCAGGTAAATAATAATGGGGGGCCATCAATTGTTAAAGAAATTAGCAGGGATATAAAATTTCAAAATTCTAAAATTATTCTATTAATTGATAGGGAAGCTGATACTTTTCAAGCTAAAAGAGTTGGTGCTGATGGATATTTGCTTAAACCAATTGATAAAACTAATTTAAAAAACCTTTTTACTTAAACAGAAAATACTTTAAAATCAAATATACATATTGAGTACTGACTACATAATCATCATTCTGATAGCAATTTGCTTGTTTTTCTCTGCGTTGCTTTCTGGCTCTGAGACTGCTATTACCTATGTTCCGAGAGAGAAAATACATCAACTTAAAGATTCAAAGAGAAATAATAAAATAAAGAATGCTAAAGATGATTTAGAAAAAACTATCGGAGGGATACTTGTAGCTAATAATTTTGTGAATATACTTATGGCTTCTCTTTCAACAATATTATTTGTTCGCTTATTAAAAGGTGATGAAACTGCGGGATCAGCTTTATCAACACTAGTAATCACATTACTAGTACTGGTAATTGGAGAAATTACACCTAAAACCATTGCATCAAGAAATCCCATTGGTTTCCTTTCAAAAACTGCATTTATAATAGATTTTCTTTCAAGGGCCTTCGCTCCATTTACGAGCCTAATTACAAATTCAATAGATAGAACATCTAAACAGGGAGATATGGATGGTGACAACGAAATAACAGAAGCAGATATTCAAGCTCTTACCGCTCTTGGTGAAATGGAAGGACAGATTTTGCCAGCTGAAAGAGAAATTATTGATTCACTACTAGATTTTTCTGACAGGCCAATTAAAGAAATTATGACACCAAGAGTTGATGTTTTATTTCTTTCTTTACCGGTAAATATGGTAGATGTTAAAAAGATTGTTGACGAAAAAAGAATATCACGAATGCCTATTTCGAGGTCAGAGTCTTTAGATGATACCTTTGGAATTGTTTACGTAAAAGATATATTTAATTTAGATATTTCAGTAAATTCTGTCGAAATTGAAAATTTAGTAAAAGACGCAATATATCTTCCTGAATATACCACAGTCTTATCGGCCCTTAATATTCTCAGAGAGAATCAAGCAAGCTTTGCTTGTGTGATTGACGAAAACGGTGGTATTGAGGGAGTAATTACTATAAAAGACGTTCTTTCTGAGTTTGTTGGTGATTTACCAGATGAACATGATGAAAGGTTTTCAGGAATTAGAAGACTTGGTCCTGGACAGTGGGTTGTAGAAGGCAAAACTGATATTGATGACTTTGAAGAATTTTTTGGACTAGACCCACAGGAATCAGATGTAGCAACAGTTGGAGGACTTTACTTAAGCTACTCTGAGAAACTTCCAAATATAAATGAAAAAATTACAATACATGGTTTAGAACTTACAGTAACTGCTGTTGATAATCGAAGGATAGATTCACTAATAGTTAAAAAAATATCTAAAATTAACTAGTGAAACGAATTTATCAATATCTTATATTTATATTATTTTTTGCTGTTTGCAGTACGACACAAACCCCTATAAATTTATCTTCTCTTTCTGATAGTGTTGGTTCCACTACTAACAAAATAGAGATAAATAGTTCCAACTGGGAAGAATTTGTTGGAAAAAGTAGCCAAGGTAATTTTATTTCCTTAAGAGTTGACGAAAGTATTTCAGAAGATCGAGTGCTTATTGTATTTGATATTGAAAGTCTAGAAAAAGCAATTAAAGATGGGGGTAGAATTATGAATCCTCTAGACAGAAACGTTGTTGACAAAATGGCTTCTTTGGGAATATTGCCACTTTCTGAAACTGTAGCTGCTCTGCAGGAAAATTTAGATCTAAGCAAATTTACAACAGCATTTAACGTACAGGGGGATTTTCATAATTTAGATATAACAAAAATTGATTTTACAGAATATTTTACAAAATATACTAGTGGACTTTTACCATCCTTCTTTATTGAATCAGATAATAATTATATTTTTATGATTGGAGGAAAAGGCAATATTGTAAAAATGAAAATCAGTGATGGCTCAGTTACAGAAGTAGAATCAAATCTTTTAGGTATCATAGAGTCTCAAGAGTATTCTTCAATCGTAAATGGTTCAGACTATAGCTCCAGAATGGGAATTAGAGATACATTATTTGATATGAGAAACAATACTTTATTAGTTACAGCTATAAAGAAAGATGAAAAAAATAACTGTTTCACATTAGGAGTTTTGTCAGCAGATATGTCTACAGATTCTTTATCGTTTACATGGTCATTTGAGATTAACCATTGTGAAGAAAACTTTAATTCTCATCAAGCAGGAGGAAGGATACAGCCATACAAAGAGGGCTATTTATTAACTGTTGGTGACTTTAAATTACCTGAGGACTTTGGATATGAAATAACTGAAGATTCTCACTTATCTAAAATTTTACTAATTGATAGTGACTGGAATGCAACTATTTTTTCTTCTGGACATAGAAATCCGCAGGGCTTAACTATTCGTAATGCAACTATTTTTTCTTCAGAACATGGTCCTTATGGTGGAGATGAAGTAAATATTATTGAGGAAGGGAAGAATTATGGGTGGCCCTCTAGTGCCTATGGTTTTACTTACGGTTTAGAAAATATTTATGAACTTGATCATAATAATATTTTCCAAGAACCTATTTATTTTTTTACTCCTTCCATAGGAATTAGTGAAATAACTTTTTACAACCAAGCTGAGTTTCCAAGGTGGAATGATTTTCTTATGGTTTCAAGCTTAAAAAAAATGACTGTTTATACCGTAAAACTTGATAAGTCGCAAAGAAACGTAATACACGTTGGTGAATTTTATGTTGATGAGAGAATAAGAGATTTTACTACAGATGCTGATGGTAAATTATTTTTAGCTGGAGACCTGGGAAGCTTAATTATCGTATCTAGAACAGACCAAGACATACCTTAAAAGTTATTAAATTAAGTTACAAAAAATACAACTATTAAAAAATGTAATCAAAATCCAAATTAAAGTTAGGCTAAAATTACATTATGCAAGTTATTTACGCTCTAGTTCCATTAATTGGTGGTTGGTTAGTTTATGGCTTAATTGCTTCTGTTTTCTTAAAAAATGCAAGTAGTAGAGACTACCTTTTATTAATATCATCGGGGTTGATAGGGGGTCTTTTAGGAGGGTTCATAGGTTCAGGTATGGATATACCGTCTAACTTATGGTGGATGAGAGAACTTATTAAAATTGGTATAACAATTTTAGCTATGTATACAATTCAAATTATCAGAATACAGTATTACAATTTTAAAAAACAGTAACTAATTCTTTGGAACTCGTGCTGCTTTAAGTAAGTTTCCATTTTCATCAATTAAGCCACATCTCTTTGAGATTAGTTTTGGATTAAATGCAAACAGATTTTTTCTCCAAGTTGCTATAAATCCGTAACCTCCAACCTGGTCAAGCCTCGATAAGGCATCACTTAACTCTTTTGTAGACTCAGCTACAACAACAGGCAATGAGTCGTATAAAGCATCCCACTGTTCAGATTCCTGGACTTTAGATGAATTAAGTAGTGTTTCTAAAACACTACTCATTATTTTCTAAAAGTTGTTCAAACCTAATCAAATAACTTTCCTCATCATCACCATCTAAAACTAAAGTAAATGGTTTATCTTTGGCTATCCCTAAACTTAAGATTCCGATCATGCTCTTTCCATCTTTTTCAACTACTTCTTCTTCTCCGGTTTCTTTATTTATTTTCGGGAACCTTACTGTCACAGTTCCATTGAACTCTTGTGCTAATTTTACAAATAAACTTGCAGGTCGAGCATGGAGTCCAACTTCATCTTTTACAACTAATTCTTTTTCAATCATCTAACCTCCAAGCTTTTCGATGTATCTATCACTATAGTCTTTAAGCTTCCAAAATTCCTTATAAAAATTTTCTCTACCCATAGAAATATGCTCTCTATAAAATTGATCGTACCCTTCAATGTCTGAAAAACTATTTGCAAATATAATATCTAAGATTTCTTTAAAAGAACTTACGTCATTATTATTTGATATCAATGTTCGTAGTGGATACTCAAAACGTTCATCTCTAGAAAACTTTATTTCTGGATTTCTACAAATTCGATTAACTTCATCCTTTATTAGAGAAAGGGAGAAACGTTCAATAATTAGATTGTTAAATTTGTCATGATCTAAGTCTTGATTTGTTAATAGGTTAAATGCATTGCTTAATTGCGAAACTGTTTTTTTTGCGAATGCAACTCCAGTGTCCTTATCTAGGATTTCATGAATAAAATTGATATTGTTAGACTTTGCAAAATATGCCAATTGTAAATGGAGTCCATTAAGCAACCATAATTTTTTATAAAACTCATTATCATAATTTTTATAATTAACGACATCTGATTTTTTTAAAGGTCTACCCATTGAGTCTTCATCAAGAATTATTGATCCATATTTTTCAACAGTCACACTTAAAGAATCCGTAATTTGAGGAGGTACTATTTTATCAACTACTGCATCTATTATTTCTAAATTAGGATTAAGTTTTTCAACACTATTACTTGAAACGCTAGAAGCTCTATACATGTTTTCAAAAGCAACAAATATTTGGTTTCTATCATTATCAAGCTCTGCAACTTTTTGATAAATATCTTTTACAAATTTAGGACCAACCGATGTAGAAATCAAATCTGCACCTAGTAATGCTGTTCTAAGTTCGTCTGCACTGGCTAAATCTATTGCTGTAATATTAGACACAATGTTGATATCACTACTATTAGAGTTAATTGATGTGACTCTGTAGCTTTTTTCTGAGTTAATTAAATTTACAAGTTCTTTGTTAACATCAACAAAAATAACTTTGTAATCATTTTCAAAAAGAACAGGTGCGATAAACCCTCTACCTATATTTCCAGCTCCAAAGTGAACAGCAAGTTTCATAATGACTGAGATAGTAAATTAAAAATATTTTCAACTGATGATTCTTGCCAGAGTTTCTTAGCGTCTTCTTCATCTTCAATAGCATCGGCAAGAGCGGAAAGGACATTCATGTGTTCGTCGGAATTTGCGGCAATCCCAACTACTACATAAGCTGTCTCATCTCCCCATGAAACACCCTCTGGAACTTGGATAACGCTAACTCCAGTATGTAGAACGTGAACTGAACCAGATGACATACCGTGAGGAATAGCAACACCATTCCCAATAAATGTTGCAAATAATTGAGTATCTAGCTTTTCCAGCATAGAGTCAATATAATCTTTTTCGATATACCCATTGTCAAGAAGAAGTTGTCCTGAAGCAATAGTTGCTTCCTCTTTTGTTTTAAAATATCTGTTTGTTGAAATTGAATCAATCAACAATACTTTTTTTTGACTCATGTAGAGGTTATTTCATTACCCTCTGATAAATCAGTAATTAATTTTTTAAGTGCTGGGTCATTCATGAACATCATAAACTGGATGACAACAGCATTTTCTGGTGCTGCAGCTTTTGCAGCAGCTGCTAGACCTGTGTGGCAAACAACTATATCTGAATCAGCTGGTATCTGAGTAGCTGGTGCATGAACAATTTCAACATCTAAACCAGCTTTTTTGGCTTTTTTAACTAATCCATTCTTTACCATTAAGCTTGAACCAGCTCCAGCTTCACAAGCTAAACATATCTTTTTTACTTCTGCTCCGTTAATTGAACTCATAACTCCTCCAAAAAAAATTGACTTGGGAATTTTACTTCCCAAGTCAATTATAACTTAATAGTTTTGATTAAACAGTTGGTATGTTGCTTTCAATTACTGTATCAACACCTGCATCTGTTTCTTTAATTGGACGTGCTCTTAGCAAGATAACACCAACAACTGCTGATGCTGCTGTAGCTATTGCTACACCTGCTAATACTGGGAACGCCCCACCCCTAGGAAGCATTGCTATATAAGCAAAAATACTTCCTGGTGACGGAGGTCCTACTAAACCTGCACCGGTTGCTACGAACCATAGGTCAGCAGAGATTCCTCCAGCCCACATTGCGATGATCATAATTGGATGACCAAGGACATATGGGAAATAAATTTCATGTATTCCTCCAAAGAAGTGAATAATGATTGAGCCTGGTGCGGATTCTTTCCACATACCAGTGCCGGCAAACCAATAAGCCAAAAGTAGACCTAAACCAGGACCTGGGTTAGTCTCCAAAAGGAAATATATTGATTGACCTGCTTCTGCAGACTCAGCTGCTCCAAGAGGTGTTAACACACCTTGGTTAACAGCATTGTTCAAGAACAATACCTTAGCAACTTCAATTGGAATGTCAGCTAGTGGTACTAGACCGCTGTCTACTAACCAAGCTGCACCGTTACCTAATGCATTTGTTATTGCATCAAGTACTGGGCTAATTACATTATAAGCAACGACTGCTAAGCCCCAACCTAGAATACCGAGAGAGAAGTTATCATATAACATCTCAAATCCCTCAGGTACACTATCTTGTACTCTGTCGTCAACTTGCTTCATGATCCAAGCTGCTAATGGACCCATTACCATAGCACCTAAGAACTGTGGTGAGGAAGTAGCAACAATAATAGCTGTTGTTACAACTGCACCAATAACTCCACCTCTATGACCATGTACCATCTTTCCACCTGTGTAACCTAACAAAAGTGGTAATAAGGTAACAATCATAGGACCAACCATGGATGACAAATCTTCATTTGGCAGCCAACCAGTTGGTATGTAGAGTGCTGTAATTAAACCCCAAGCGATGAAAGCACCAATGTTAGGAATAACCATTCCTGACATAGCACCACCAACGCGTTGTATGGATTCTTTCATATTTACAATCCCCCTAATCGATTGTTTTATAACTTACTTACTTAACCGGAAAATATTTAACCGGAAAATATTACGTTTTAAGTATAAGAAAACTTTTTATAAGTTTCAGGTAGATACGGTATAAATTTATACATTTTATGTAACCATTTGATAAAATTAAGGCACAAAATAACAAAAAATATGAAAAATTTATTTTATCTTCTTATTGGCATTGGGTTTTTAGCAATAATCTCAAGTAGTGCTTCAGGTTTTTTAACATCAGAAACAAGTAGTACCCTAGATGGGCTTTATGAAGAAACTTTTTATATAGATCCTGAAAATATTGAAATAGGTGATGATGAAGTAAAAATTTTTCTTTTGCAGATTAATAAAAATAATGGTGAAAAAAAAATAAATGACTGTCTAAATTTTTATAGTTCTGAGTATGAAAATTATAAAATTGAATGTTCTATCTCAGTAAATGAAAACGTAGCATTTGATAATGAATGTGTGTTTATTTCTGGAATATTTGTAAGAGAAGAGGAAAAAGACACAGTTACTATAGTGAAAGATACTACTTGTTAGTAATTAATCAAAAATAGAACCTAATAAACTATCTTCCTCTGTTTCTATCTCTGCTACAGGTTCCCCGACATTAATCATGTCTCCTTCTGTTGCAATTAGGTTTATTATTTCACCAGCATAAGGGGATTCAAGATCCATATCCACCTTGTCTGTTGAGATTTCACAAAGTACATCTCCTTTATTAACTTTATCGCCCACAGAAACATTCCAAGAGAGTAGCTCTGCTTCTGTCATTTGATCAGACATTGCTGGTAATAGTATGTTTTCTTTTGCCATAATTATTTATACCATATCTTTAATAACTTTTATAATGTCTTCCTTTTGAGGGATAACAGTTGTTTCTAAGTGTTTCGCAGAGGGCATCGGTGAATGAAGTCCTGAAATTAACTTAGGAGCACTTGAGAGACTAGAGAATGTACTACTCTGTACAACATTAGAAATTACTGTGCTACCAACAGAGCTGTTTGCTGGCGCTTCCTGACAAACAAGTAACTTCTTTGTTTTTGAGACTGAGGTTATTACAGTCTCCATATCCATAGGCGAAAGAGTTTGAAGATCGATCAGCTCAATAGAAATTCCAGATAACTCATCAGAGGAAATTGCATCTTTTACAACATTCACCATATTTGAATAAGAAACTATAGTGATGTCGTTTCCTTTGGATTCGATATTTGCTTTACCTAGTAGTTCAGAACTACTGGGTATATCATTTAAAACTACATTGTCTTTAATTTTATAAATTAATTTATGTTCCATGAAAATTACGGGGTTTGGGTCAACAAAAGAGTGGAGAAGTAAATCATAAGCATTTTGTGGATTTGAAGGTGTGACAACTTTCAAACCTGGAACATGACAAAACCAAGACTCTAGAGACTGGCTATGTTGTGCAGCAGCCCCTGTTCCAGCACCACTAGCACCTCGAACAACAATAGGTACATTAACTGCACCCCCATACATAAAATGAAGTTTTGCTGCTTGATTTACAATTGGATCCATAGCATTAACAATAAAATCACTAAATTGCATCTCAACAATGGGTTTAGAGTCTGTCATAGCGGCACCAACTGCTAGACCAGCTATTGCATCTTCAGCAATAGGGGTATCTTTTATTCTCTCCTCTCCAAAAGTTTTTAATAATCCTTCAGTTACTCCAAATGCGCCACCATAAATACCTATATCTTCACCGGCTATAAACGAGTTGGGATACTCTTTAAGAATTCGTGAGAGCGCATTATTGATTGCTTGCCCAACAGTAAGCTCAGGCATAAGAGTCCTCCTCGAGATTAGTGATTGGGCTTAGTGGGGAGTCTAAAGCTTTCTTTACTGAGGTTCTTATTGTTTGCTTTACTTCTTCATCAATTTTTTTTAAATCTACTTCTGTAATACCCTGTTCAAGTAGTTTTCCTATATATCTTTTAATCGGGTCTTTTTCATCTTTCCAAAAATTTATTTCCTCACTCGTCCTATATAAGTTTCGATCTGACTTTGAATGCCCTCTATATCGATATGTAACAGCTTCAATAAATTTTGGTCTCTTATTACTTAATATTTCATCTTTACAAGTAGACACACTTTCATAGACTGCCTCGACATCATTACCATCAATCTGAATACTTTCAATGCCGTATGATTTTCCTCTTGATGCAATTGACTCACCAGCAACAGCTTTTTCAGAAGCCATAGACATTCCATATTGATTGTTTTCACATAAAAATAGTACAGGGAGATTCCATAACGAAGCTAGGTTAAGTGCTTCATGGAACGATCCCTCATTTACAGCCCCGTCACCAAAGAAACATAGAACAATATTTTCTTTCTTTTGTAGCTGAAATGAAAGAGCAGCTCCAACAGATATGGTTAAACTTCCTGCAACAATACCATTAGCACCAAGATTTCCATTTGATAAGTCAGCAATGTGCATTGAGCCTCCACGCCCCCTGCAATATCCATCTTCACGTCCTAAAAGCTCAGCAAACATTTTATATGGTTCTGCTCCCTTACCAAGACAGTGACCATGCCCTCTGTGGGTTGAAGTTATTAAATCTTTTTTATCTAAGGCAAGACATGCACCGGCTGCTGTTGCTTCTTGTCCTATTGAGAGATGCATTGTTCCATGTAGAAGGCCACGGGAAAACATTTCTTCTAGTGCTTCTTCAAACAATCTTATTAGCATCATCATTCGATGAAGTTCTAATTGCGTATCTTTAATTAGTGCCATTAATTTCTATTTAACTATTGTCTTGTAATTTTCGTAAATTATTGATTAGATTTTCTGGAAGATTGACATCATCAAAGGTAATTGGCTCCCCTTGCTTTATATCACTAATTATTTCTGCACCCTCAAGAAGACCGAGTGGAACTAGATTCTTAGCTTCCTGAACTGGATATGTTACTCCGTAAGAATTAAAACCACCAATCCCATCAACCATCTCCCCTTTACTTAAATCTTTTTTTGCATGTCCTACTACTTCAGCAATCCATGTCGTAGGTTGTAGACCTGCTTCTTCATTTATGATTGCCATACCAATACTTCTTGGGGCCTCTATAGACGCTAAATGATAGGGTCTGTAAAAAGTGTAGTAGGGGCCTTCTCCCATAGAGAGGTACTCCATTTCTTCAATAACTGTAATGTTTTCAGATTTTACAATAGAAAATACTCCAGGAGCTGGCCCAAAAGCATAATCTACACGTCCTGAACTACTAAGAACACCCCCATCTTCTTGAGGTATAAGTATTTTATTTAAATCGCTAACTTCACTAACAGGCCCATTCATTCCAGCTCTATCTGGTGGTAGGTTGATGGCGTTAGCAAGAGCTGCCATCTCTATCATTGTCTTTGAACCATCTTCAAAACTTGCTAACATTTTTGGATTCATTTTCTTCTTTGTTGCTTTTTCCAAACATGTATCAGGATTAGCTGTTTGATCAAGCGGGTTATTTTTTCCTTTACCCACACAAACAACTTCAAAGCCAAGGTCTATAGAAAAATCATAAAGTTCTTTACATGCAACAGGTTCGTCTCCATTTGCAACACTATAAACTACGCCATTTTCACGTGCTTTATTTGCAAGATACATACCAATAGTGACATCTGTTTCAACATTCAACATAAGAATATGTTTTTTTGCATCAATACAGGCATTTGCAACTTCTGCACCAACCCAGGGGACTCCTGTTGCTTCAAAAACTATGTCTACTGGAAGCTCTGCAAGTGCTGATGCGTTATCTACAACCCCTCCATGACCATTACTAATAGAGTCTGATGCTTCATTGTTGCTTTTAATTATTTCGACTCCAGCTAACGAGAGTGCATTTTCTGCTCTTTTTATATCAATATCCGCACAGGCGACAAGGCTCATTCCAGGTATTCTTCCAATTTGAGCTGCTAAGCCTGAACCCATCTGTCCAGCACCCGCAAGACCTACTCTTACTGGTCTTCCAAGTTCTTTTTCTCTTTTAATCAACTCTTCTGTATAGTTCATTGAGTAATCTCTAACTTATCTCCAATTTCAATAACCGGTTTTTTATCATACTTACAACTTACATCCCCTGGTAACGCTGCTTCTGTTGAACTATCAAGTTTTAAAACCAAATGGCCAAGGTTTTTAAAATTTTCATTAGCGACTGGTCCAACAGCTGTTACTTCTAAATTTGCGTTTGATAAACAAATTTTTGAACCAACAACAATTTCTTCAGAAATTTCCATTAATTTATGAATTACAGCAAAATCTTGAAGCTCTTCTGGAGCGTTATCACCAAAAAAGACAACTATTCCTTCGTCCAAAAATAAATGTGCCTGATCGCCTATTCGGACTATTTCAGAAGAATAAATAAGCATTAAGCTTCTGTTACTTGATCCTCAGATACGCCTGAAACAAAGTTTTCTTCTTTAATAAACTGTGCGAGAGGCCCTGCAGGTGTTGTGTCGTGTATATCAATTGTAGGAACACCTTTCATTGGATAAACTCCGATTCGTGCCGTTCCTCCGCAATCAATTACTGCACATGCCATTGCTTTAAAACTTCCTTCTGGTGATGATTTAAAACCATCAAATGCTTCAGCACCTGTTAAATCAGCAATTTTTTGTGCTACTGGGTGTATGCCCCCACCTGTAATACAAACAATATATTTTTTTTCATCTGTTGGTTGAATTTCTAATGGACCGCCCCAACCACTTTTACCAGCTTCCACTTTAACTTTTTTATATTCTGCCATTTATTCTCCTTAAAATTTGTAACGCTCTGATTTTACACAGAGCGCTACACACTTAACAATTGTTAAATTAAATTTTTACAACCCTAATGCAAATAAATAACCAACAACTACTGAGATTGGTCCAGTAATCATTCTGCTTGTCAGAACTGCCGGAACTCCAATCGTAACTGTCTCAGGTTCAGCTTCACCAAGTGCTAATCCTACAGGAACAAAGTCACAACCAACCTGTGGGTTAATTGCAAACAATGCTGGAAGTGCCATTGAAACATCAATGTTTCCACGACCAATTTCTGTACCAATTAGAACACCAACAATTTGGGCAATAACAGCACCTGGTCCCAATAATGGTGACAGGACTGGAATTGCACAGATGACACAAACTATCATCAATCCACCCAAACTGCTAGAAAAGCCTTTAATTCCATTTGCAATTGCATCACCGACACCGGTTTCTAAAATCAAACCAATGACGAATGTTACGAATGCCATGAAAGGAATAATTGTTTTAAGACATAGATCAACTGCATCACGACCTGCTTGGAACAGTGTTCCAACTACGCCACCAACTGATCTACCTATTCTTTCTATTAATGCTTGCATTATTCGACACCCGCCTTTCTTGCTGCCATAATGTTATAAATAATGTCAGTGACAATACCTCTAATCAAAATAACTACAAGACCAGCAAGTAGGTAACGAACTGCTAAAGCAGTAACCATGTCAGGTGCAACAATCTCTACACCTGCAGCAATGCCTAGCCAAACGAATAACTCTCCACCATTTGCGTGTGGAAATATTCCCGTAATTGGATGTACAAAGCTGACTGCTGAATCATAAAATGCCGGTTTGTGCTTTTCTGGCAAAAATGTACCGAATGTATAACAAACTGGGTTAGTTAACATAAACACAGCAACAAACGGTAGGAGAGTATATCGAACAGGCATGTATATCGCCCCTTCTTGAGAAGCCCATTTTGCAAACCCCTCTACTCTTTCCTCACCAATAAACTTGACCAAAGCATTTACTGCAGTCAAGAACACTACCACAATTGGAATAATTCCAGTTGTGAATCCTACAAATACGTCAGCAGCGGTTCTAAATACTTGTATAAAGGCTTCTGCGCCATTTACCAAAGCATCCATTTCTCCCCCTTCTTTTGCTAACTTATTGAACTACTATCTTCTTTACTTTGAATTCTTTTGATCAAAGTATCAGCCGCCATTGAGGCAGCTTCCCAGATAGGTTCGTTATTATCTGAAGTAACAATTTCATGCAAACTCTTACCGTTGAATAATGTGAGTTTTTTACTTTTTGCAAAAGTAGTAACACCTTCTAGGGTTAGGCCATCAACAATGATTGATTCTGCATTAGCTGAAATTGCTATATAGATTTTTTTTCTTCCCCATTTTGGTTGGTTGATCCCAATAGCAACTTCAAGTCCAGAACCTTTAATGCTGTTAACTGCATTAAGAAAGCTCGTAGCTTGTTTTTTTGCAAGATACATTTGTAATACCCACATCAATGCAAGAGTTACAAAAATTATGCCAATGGCATAAGGTGAATCTAGTATCATTATCTCCCAACTCAAATGATTACTCTAATTTTACTTACTTCAAAGATGGCTTGTATGAGATTTAGGCAAAATATTATTTTTAAGCGGAAAAGATTACAGTTAAATTATTATTAAAAACTCAAATCATGGTTTCTAATTTAAAAATATCTTCGATGAAAGTTACTTTCATATTTCTTGGATCTCCTGGTATTACAACTGCTTCGAGTTCTGAATATTTAGAGACGCACTCTGTGGTGTCCACAGCTTGCCAATTATCAAGTTTTGCGAGTTCATAAGATTTCCATAGTTCTGAAGCTGGAAATATTTGGGGTGTTTGTATTTCTACAATAGTTTCTTGTTTTGTATCATTGTTCAAATTATCTTTTTTCATAAGATTTTCTGAATTAAAACCTGGTGCAGATGCTCCATATTTCGTTGCTACATCAATTAGTTCATCTAGTAAATATATCGGGAGAAGAGGTCTTGCTCCATCATGTATTAATATTAAGTCTTCTTCGTCGACATCTTCCCTTCCTTTTAAGTTAACTAAACCTTCGTATTCACTTTGGTGTCTAGTATTTCCTCCAACTGCAACACCTATAAGCTTTTTAGGGTTTGTTAGTTCAATAACATTGTTCGTTTTGTCCCAATCTTCATCGCGAACAACTAGTAATATTGAATCCACTTTCTCAGAATTATCTAAAGTTTCTAAAGCCCAAGAGAGAGCTGGCTTGCCACCAATAGGAAAGTAAACTTTATTTTCTTCATTGTTAAATCTATCACTAGATCCACCAGCTAATAAAATTGCATGAACTTTCAAAGTATATTTTCCTCTATTAGAAGTGTTACTTCTTCAGCATTAAGTGCCGATAACATTTTATCCTCAAATTGTTCAGGAATACTTTGATGATTTTTATCTAGAATTTCAAAAACAAAAGGAGCAGCAGATGGAGACATGCTAAATGTTCTTAACCCTAAAATGTATAATGCCAAAGCTGACATAGGATCTGATGCCATTTCACCACAGACAGAAACTTCAATTTTATTTTTTTTACAATTATTTATTACGCCTGAGATTGCTCTTAGTACAGCTGGATGGAGCGGGTTTTGATATTTGCTAAGATTACTATTCCCCCTATCAGCAGCCATTATGTATTGTGTTAAATCATTTGTACCAATTGAAATAAAATCTACAACTTCAGCAAACTGATCTGACATTAGTGCTGATGATGGTGTTTCAACCATAATCCCCAATGGTGGTGTTTTTAAATCTAACTCTTCAGCAATTTCATTTACATAATTTTTAGCATCCAAAAAATCTTCAATTGTGGATACCATAGGAAACATCACTTTAAGTCTATCAATACACTCTGATTCCAAAATTGATCTAACTTGTGAATAGAAAATATCTTTATTCTCGAGTGACAACCTTACCCCCCTAACTCCCAAAAAGGGGTTTTCTTCAACTGGTAAATTTAAATGCTTAACTTGTTTATCTCCACCAATATCAAGAGTTCTGAATACAATTGTGCCTTTAAATTTTTCTGAAAGTTCAGATAATACTTTTTTTTGATCTTCAAGTGTTGGTGGGCTTTGCCTGTCTAAATAAATAAATTCTGATCTAAATAAACCTATCGAATCTAAGAATAAATGTTCAAAATTGTCTATTTCTTCTGAGGAGCCAACATTGATTCTGAACTTAACTCCTAATTTCTCATATTTATCTTTAGTAAAGTTACTAATTACTAAATTAATATTTTCTGATTTTCTTTTAAGATCTAAAATAGTTTCCTTCGAAGGAGAGAGGATAACTTCTCCACTATCACCATCTATTGCAACTTTAGTTCCTGATAAGACATCATTTACAGACTCTTTAAGTCCAATGACACAAGGGATTCCTAAATTTTTGGCAACAATTACAGCATGGGAAGTGAAACCACCTTCTTTTAAAATAATCCCAGAGACTTTATTTAAGTCCATAGATGAAGTGTCTGCAGGGGTCAAATCATTAGCTATTAGAATAGTATTTTCTTCAAATGTTGTAGATGTGTCTTTATCCTGCATTGCAAAAATTAGATGCTTTCCAACGGAAATTATGTCTTCTGATCTCTGCTTAAAGTAGTCATCCTCCATAGAGTCAAAGATTGATGCTGTATTTGAAAAAACTTCAAATACTTTTTCACTTGAAATATCAGAGATTTCTTCAAACTGATTTGTGATTTCAGGATCTTCTAGAATCAAGATATACGCATCAAGTACTTCGGCCTCATCAGTCCTATCTTTAGATTTAAAAGATTCGATTTGTGTCTTAAACCTTTTAATTAAATTAGATTTAGCTAAATCAAAAGAAATACTTGTAGGGCGTTCAAAATTGATTTCATTTTCATATATATATGAAATTCCTATAGCTATTCCTATTGAAGCTCCTAGGCCTTTAACACTTGTCATATTTACATCAACCTTGTTTAAAAAATTTCTTTTTAAAATTTCTGATTACTCAAAAATATTATTATTTTAAATTATATGCAAATTTTAGTGCTTGAGGTTAATAGTTCTATTACTTTGTTTAATTTAAATGAAATTAACGGTAATTTAACTTTTGAAAAAATAAACGAAATTGATAACCCTAAATTCCTAGATTATCCAAACAACACAGAATGTATAATTTTAGATAATACTGCACCAGATGAACCAAAGCTTTCAGTTGTTCTTAGCAATTTGCTATCTTCTGACTACAAAGTTACAACAAATAATGTTACTAATGCTATTAAAAAAATTAATAGCCAAGGGCAAATTGTAGAACACCTTAATCGAGAAGAATATATCAGACTTTGCACTCCAGCTAAATCTAACATTGGGATGATTAAATCTTACTTTGAAAAATATGCTGAATGGAATCTAAATAAATTTATGCTTGAAAATGAAAAATACTATGACAAATATCAAGCACTTGAGCCAGAAGTGTATTTGGAATCTAAATAAACCTGTACTACTCCTGCACCAATAACTAGAAGAAAACCTAAGTATTGAATATTCTGTAAATTTTCATTAAGTATTACTGCTCCAATTATTACACCTGTTACAGGTTCTAGATATGTAATAGTTCCAATAGAAAGCGGTGTGATAATTTTTACAACATACCAATAAGTTGCAAGGCCAACTCCAGTTAGAAAAAAACCTAGAAATATGCTGACTGCTAAGTTGTCAACCATCCAGGAAAACCCATTAAAGGTAAAAGGTGATAAACAAGCTCCAGCAAATAATACCTGGATAAATGCAACATTTAGTCCACCAAATTCTTTCGATTTTTCAGACCCGTAGATAATTAAAATCGCAAGTGTTACTGCGCTGATAATTCCATAAAGTACTCCTGCAATCGACGATATAGTTGATAAGTCTAGGAGAAGAAAAAGTCCAAGAAATCCGGTCAAGATAATTAGGACTTGATGTCGCTTGACATTTTTACCTCTAAAAATTTCAAATAGAATAATAAAAATAGGATAAGAAAAAACTAGACCAATACCCACAGCAACTGTATTGAGCTCAATTGACTTAAACATTGTCGACCAATGAATAGCTAGCAATGGACCTAGGATAAAACCTGAACGTACTAATTCTTTTTTTATCCCACCTCTTGTAATTACAAAAAAAAATAAAAATATGGTTCCAAGGAAAGTTCTTATACCAACCAGAGAAAGCGAGCTAACATCTGAAGTTCTGATTATAAGTGGAATAGTTCCCCATGAAATTGCTAATAAGCTAATTAAAAAGTAGGCCCTAAGTTTAGAATTCAAACTTACTGTTGTTCTTGTCTTGAGTAATTACTAAATTGAGTGAACTCTTTACTAAAGAAGAGTTCTACTTTTCCTGTCATACCAGATCTGTTTTTAACTATATTTACTTCTGCAACGCCAGGAACATCTGTCCCTGGGTTATAGTAATCATCTCTATAAAGCATCATTACAATATCAGCATCCTGCTCAATTGCACCCGACTCACGAAGATCACCAAGACGTGGTCTCTTATCTTCTCTTGCTTCAGCAGCTCTGTTCAACTGAGAAAGTGCGAGAATTGGAACTTTTAATTCTCTAGCTAAGTTTTTTAAATTTCTACTTATTTCAGCAATTTCTTGTTGTCTGTTATCTCCAGAAGAGCTTTGCATCAATTGAAGGTAGTCAACAATGATCAAATCTAAATTTTTTGCAGACTTAAGACGTCTTGACTTTGCTCTTATGTCAGTAACAGTAATGACAGGCGCATCATCAAAATATAATGGTAGGTTATTCACTTTAGAAGCTGCTTCAACTACTCTTGACCATTTCTCAGGACCCAGTTGTCCTTT